>Ga0153924_1001457_pt1 | contig 11764 bp, 10 predicted proteins | sample TSNJ008MetaG_FD_104709 | JGI IMG/M metagenome (GOLD analysis project Ga0153924, IMG submission 104709) | Attine ant fungus gardens microbial communities from New Jersey, USA - TSNJ008 MetaG | ecosystem: Host-associated > Fungi > Mycelium > Unclassified | place: USA: New Jersey, Wharton State...
AGCGCTCGGTGTACGCGGTGTCGTAGTAGCGCAAATCGGCCGGCGGTGCGCCGGATATTCCGGAAGCAAACGCGTCGGGCGCATGCGTAGGGTGAACGCGGTAAGGTAACCGCCATAGCTCCAACCGTAGAGCCCGAGGCGTTTCGAATCGACGTACGGTTGCGAGCGCAGCCACTGCACGCCGGCGAGCTGTCCGGCCATCGCGATACGCCCCATCTGCAGAAAGAAGCGCCGCTCGTTGTCGGATCGATCGGCGTTTGAAGCTGGTCCGTCGACCGTGAACGACAGAAATCCGTGCTGCGCGAGCAAGAACGGAAAGAGTCCTTGCCAGCGATCGTTGGATGGAACGCCGTCGTCGACGGGAAGCGGGCCGCCGTACGCGGTCACCACGACCGGATAGCGTTTGGACGGATCGAAGTCGCGCGGTACCACCTCAAACGCATCGAGGGGTCCCCACCGCGATGGAATCTCCAAACGTCGCACCGTGCCCAAATCATAGCCGGAGAGATCCGGCGTGCGAAAGATCGTCGACGAGCGCGTTCCGTTGAGCGAGCGCAGCAGGATTCGCGGCGGTGAGTTGAACGACGAGTCGGTTTCAATATACCAGTTGCCGCGCTCGGGCATGACGACTTCGTGCGAACCCTCGCCGGTTGTGAGGTCGCGTACGTGGCCGGCACTGAGCGGCACGCGCAAAAGCCCACGATCGCGGCGCGTCGGATAGAACGCGTTGACGTAGACAAAGCCGGCATGCTCGTCGACTCGTGCGATCGATCCGACCGGATACGATGCGGTAAGGCGCGCGTATGCGCCGCTTCGCGTATCAACACGATAGAGCGCCTGAACGCCGTCGCGCTGCGAGAGCCACAAGAAGCTGCGCCCGGAATCGATCCACTCCGGCACGGGTTCGTCGTCGACGAAATCGGCGTTGAATTCGCTCAAGATCACGCGGGCAGCGGACCCGTCGCGCGGGAACGCGATCAAGCGTACGCGCTTTTGCGCACGATCGATGATCTCGTCGACCACACTGCGTCCGTCGGGCGTCCAGGTGAGCGAGAGTACGTAGTCGTCGTGCGGCGCTCCGTCAAACAGCATGCGAATCGCGCCGCTTCGCGTGTCGACGACGCGCAGCGATACGCGGGGATTTGCGGCGCCGGCGAGCGGATATCGTTGCAGTTCGACCGTGTTGAGCGTTGGGAGGAAGTTCTGGATCGGAAACGGCGCGATCGGCGATTCGTCGAACGAAAGATACGCAAGCGCATCGCCGCGTGGCGACCAGCGATACGCATGGGCGACATCCATCTCTTCGCTGTAAAGCCAGTCGGGATCGCCGTTGATTCGCGTCTCGGAGCCGTCGTGCGTGAGGCGCATGCACGCGCGGCTCGCGAGCGAGACGGCGTAGAGATCGTTGCCGTGAACGTAGGCGATGCGAGTGTCGTCGGGCGACCACTGTGGATCGTCGGCGTCGCCGGCGACGGTGATATCATGGCTGCCGTCGGCGGATGCGACATGCAGTGCGCCTGTGCCGAGGAACGCGATGTGTTTTCCGTCGTGCGACCAGACGATCTGTTCGATTGCCCGCGAACGAGAACCACGCAGTTGCGAGCGCGCCGCCAGGAGCACGCGATCGCTTCCGGTGCGAACATCATGAATTCGCAGGATTGGCGGATCTTGCTCGCGAGCACCGTCGACGCTGTAGACGTAGCGTGTGCCGTCCGGCGACCAGGTGAAGGCGAACGGCGGATTGCCGGTGACCGGATGCACTGCGACGATGTCTCGCACGGTAAGTTGTGCGGCGAGCACTAATGATGCGAGCGGCAAGGAACACCCCCGTTTGACTGTCCGGGCGATGTTCGAAGTAAGAGTAAATCGACCTACTGGTCGCGGCCGCTACGTATAACCGAAAGCGGCATGGCGTAGACCGAGCCGGTTCGACTTCCCGTTATGATCGTTTGCCCCACGACGATCGGCGATCCGACGTTGAAACCACTTGGCATCTTTTTAACGCCGATGAACGCGCCCGTTTTGGCGTTTACGGCCCACAATCGTCCGCTCAGGTCACCGTAATAGAGCACGCCGTCGACCGCCACGATCCCAGCCTTCACCGGCGCGTGTGTTTTAGCTTGCCACAAAATGCGTCCGGTGTTCGCGTCGAGGGCGTGCATGATAGGCGCCACCGAACTCCCCAAGTACACGACGCCTCCGTAGAGCAGCGGTATGGCTGCTTCGTTGCGCGGCGGCAGCGTTCCGGATTGCAACGCGACGTCCCATACGCGCGCGCCCGTCTTCAGATCGAGCGCGTAAGCGTGCTCGATCGCGATATTCCCAACCACCGTGTAGGGTGCGGGCGGCTGCGGCATGACGTAATCGCAGAAAACGCGCGAACCGTCACTCACCGGCGGGCAGTCGCCATGACCCGATCCGCCGTCCGGAAACACGGTTCGCCAGACAATCGATCCGTCGCGCGCGTGCAATTCCATGACGGTGTTGTCGACGACACCGGTCGTAATGAACAGATCGCCCCCCACCGGCAACGCTGCGCTCATTGAAGCGATTGAATGCACGTTGACCGTATAGCGTGATTTGCCGGTCATGGGATCGAGCGCGATGATCCAGCCGGCACCGTTGTGATGCACCAAAATGCCATCGATGATCGCGGGCGTCGGCATCGCCGAGCCGGCGACGACCGTTCTCCAACGCAGCTCGCCGGTGCGACCGTCGAGAGCAATAAGCGAGCTCGGTCCCATCCCGACGTACTGTATTCTTGGTGCGGCGCCGGTACTGATCTCATCGCCTTCGCCTACGATGACGAGCCCGTTGTAGAGCAGCGGCGCGCTCATCAACGCGTTGCGCGCGTGGTACGTCCACAAAACCCTGCCGTCGCGAACGTCGATCGCGTCCAAATTCCCGACGTTGTTGCCGATGTAGAGCGTCGTGCCGATGAGCGTCGGGCTTGACGAGATGGGTCCGCCGGTCGTCACGCGCCACGTCGTCGAAAGCGATCCCGGGATGACGGCGTTGCCCGTCGATGCCATGCGGAATTGCGTCCAATTGCCGGCCCGGGCGAGTACGACCTCGGCCGTTGCCGCTGCTAGCCCGATCGTAACAAGTGCCGCATAGAGCGGCCGCATGCTCGAGGCCCTCATAGAGCTTTTATACCCTCTGTCCCTGGGAGTTTGAGCGGCCTTAAGGGTATCTGAGATGAATGCGTCATCCGTCCGCCTTGGCTAGCGTGCTTTTAGTCGGTTACCTTTTTATGCAGCTTCCGGTTGGCGCCGCGCCGATCAGCGTCAAGCAGGCCAATGAAATCCAATACTTGCACGCGTTGCGCCGTAGAATCAAGCACGTGGTCATCGTCATTCAGGAAAATCGGAGCGTCGACAATCTGTTCAACGGCTTTCCCGGTGCGGACACAGTGCGTACGGGGATGGGGAAAGACGGCCCGGTCGATCTGCGCCCGGTCGACCTCGACTACCCAGCCGACGTCGATCACCAGCACCGCGCGTTCGTAGCCGCCTACGACGATGGGAAAATGGATGGCTGGCAGTCGGTCTTCACGAGCCCGCGGCAATACGAGGACTTCCCGTACGCCTACGTTCCCGAGAGCGAGGTCGTGCCGTACTGGACGCTGGCCGAGCGCTTCACGTTCGCGGATCGGATGTTTCAATCGAACACCGGGCCGAGTTTTCCCGCGCATCTATATTTGATCTCCGGCGACGGCGCATTTGTCGCGAGCAATCCGAACCAGCTCGAAACCTCGCGCTTTGCTTGGGGTTGCGACTCACCTCCCGACGCGCGCGTCTCTCTCATCTCCCCGAGCGGCGAAGAAGTCCCGGGACCCTGGCCGTGTTTTGATTTTCCGACGCTAGCCGACGTGGCGCTGGCCAACGGCGTAACGTGGCGATACTATGCGCCGGCGCTCACCAGCTTAGGCAACATCTGGTCGGCGTTCGATGCGATCCGTCACATCCGTTACTCACCGCAGTGGGGCAACGTCGTTTCTCCCGAGACACGCATTCTCGAAGATGCACGCATCGGGGATCTGCCCGCGATTACGTGGGTCGCGCCCAGCGCCCAAAACTCGGACCATGCCTTTCCGCTCGCGGAGACCGAGCACGACATCGGCGTGAAGGGCCAATATGGGCCCGAATGGGTCGCGTCGATCGTCAACGCGGTCGGAGAGGGACCGTTGTGGGATTCGACCGCGATCATCGTCGTGTGGGACGATTGGGGCGGCTGGTACGATCACGTTTTGCCCCCGCAACTCGACCGCATGGGCCTGGGCTTTCGGGTCCCGATGATCGTGATCGGTCCCTGGGCACGGCATCACTACGTCTCGCACGTGCAGCACGAATTCGGAAGCATCATTAGGTTCACGGAGGACGTGTTCGGACTACCGTCGCTGCACACGACCGACGAGCGCTCGGACGCCTTGCGCGATTGCTTCGACTTCACGCAGCATCCCGAGCCGTTCGAGGTTATCCCGACGTTCCGGCGGGTCTCGTTCTTCACCGATCCTTCGCAGCCGGACGTCGACCCGGACACCGACTACTAAGAGGAAACGGTAACCAAAGGTCGAACATACGTTCGCACCGGAAAAGCACTAGAACGGCTCGAGCCGGCATGATAAGATCAGCCGTCGCAGTGGCCCGGATCGGCCGGGTCACTTGGCTAGAACGGGCGCGTGACGCGCGTATCAACCACCTAGTCGAAAGGACAATTTCAGTGGCAACCAAGACGAAGCGCGCGGTGAAAGATCGCCGCCCTAAGCGCAAATCGTGTAATTTCTGCGCCGACAAGGCAATTGACATTAGCTATCGCGACGTCAATCGCCTCAAGAAGTACGTTTCTGAGCGCGGCAAGATCGTGCCCCGGCGTATTTCCGGCAACTGCGCCAAGCACCAGCGTCTTCTCACGACCGCGGTAAAGCGCGCACGCGTGATCGCGTTTCTTCCTTACGTTTCTGAATAACCACGGGGTTTCACCAATGAAAGTCATTCTTCTGAGCGACGTGAAAGCGCTCGGAAAGAAGGGCGATGTCGTGGACGTCGCCGAGGGCTACGCGCGCAACTTCCTGTTGCCGCGCAATCTCGCATCCGAGGCCAACAAGGGCGCGCTCGCGGAGCACGCGGCGCAGAAACGCGCGAAGGAAAAGCGCGATGCACAAACGCTGGCCGACGCAAAAGAGCTCGCAACCAAGCTCGAAACGACGCAGCTCGCCGTCAAAGCGAGGGCGGGTGGCAACGGTAAGCTCTTTGGCGCGGTGACCAACGCCGACGTCGCCAACGCCATCGCCAGCACGCTGGCAGTCGACGTAGACAAACACAAGATCGAGATCAAGAGCCAAATCAAGGCACTGGGCTCTTACCCCGTTGAGATCAAGCTCCATCGTAACGTCGTCGCAAAAGCGACGATTAACGTCGTCTCGGCATAGCAGGTCGTAAGCCACTAATGGCTGCCGGGACCGACGGCACCTATGCATCGCGCTTGCGGCGCAAGTATGGTGTCGAAGACGAGCTAAACCGGTACGTGTCGGCGCTCTACGAGATGCTCTCTGGCGCGATCGGTCAAGAGAAGCTCGTGCTGCGTGCCGGCAAAGTGAGCGCATTAAAGATGATGCGCTCGCACAATCTTTCGGATCGCTTGTGTGCGCTCGCGCGTTTAGTGTTCGAAGACCCGACGATCGAGCGCACCACGACCCGCGCGCAACAGCGTCGAGCCATCGCCGAAATCGAAGAAGCGATGGCCGATTTGCTCGCCCAAAAGAGCGTCGGCGACGCAATCGACCGCAAGGTCTCCGAGAAGATGAACGCGCGCCATCAAGAGTACCTCAAGGATCTCAAGCTCGAAGCGCTGCGCGAAGACGGCGGACCCGAAACTCCCGCAACGCAGGCGAAGCTCGAAGAGCTCGAAGCGCTTTCGCAGCGCAATCTCGCAGCCTCCGCGCTGCAACAACTTCGACCGCAGCGCCTGAATGAAATCGTCGGCCAGGAGAGCGCGATCAAAGCGATGCTGGCAAAAATCAGCTCGCCCTATCCGCAGCACGTCATTCTCTACGGTCCGCCGGGTGTCGGAAAGACGACCGCCGCACGTCTGGTGCTGGAGTTGGCAAAATCGCGCGCGTACACGCCGTTTGCAAAGGACGCTCCATTCGTGGAAACCAGCGGCACGACGCTGCGCTGGGATCCGCGCGAGACCACCAATCCGCTGCTGGGCAGCGTTCACGATCCGATTTACCAAGGAAGCCGTCGAGAATTCGCCGAGTCCGGCGTGCCTGAACCCAAACTGGGCCTGGTTACGCGCGCACACGGCGGCGTGCTGTTCATCGACGAGATCGGCGAGCTGGATCCGCTTTTGCAAACGCGATTGCTCAAGGTGCTCGAGGACAAGCGCGTAACGTTCGAGTCCTCATATTACGACGAAAGCGCGGCCAACGTGCCGGCGTACGTCAGACGGTTGTTCAAAGAGGGTGCGCCGGCCGACTTCGTGCTGATCGGTGCAACGACGCGCGATCCCGAGGAAATCGATCCTGCGATCCGCTCGCGCTGTTCTGAGATCTTTTTTTCTCCGCTCACGCAAGCGCAAGTCGTTTCGATCGTACACGGCGCGATCAAGCGCCTTGGGGCGAAGGCAGCGCGCGGCGTGCCGCAGCTCATCGCGTCCTACACGATCGAAGGACGCAAGGCGGTGCAGATCGTCGCCGATGCGTTCAGTCAAGCGCTCTACCGAATCGACCCGAAGAAGAGCAACGCTCCTGTAACGCTGACCGAAGACGACGTACGCGTCGTCGTGCAGACGAGCCGGCTGGTTCCGCATACGTTGGTCAAGGCGCGCACGACGCGCGAGATCGGCAAGACGTTTGGTCTGGGCGTCCACAATTACCTGGGCAGCATCATCGAGATCGAAGCCGTTGCGTTTGCGGCGGCACAGGACGGTAAAGGCACGATCCGCTTCAACGACACCGCCGGCTCGATGGCCAAGGATTCGGTGTTCAACGCGACGAGCGTGCTGCGCGCGCAGACCGGCATCGACGTGGCCGATTACGACCTCCACATCAATATCGTCGGCGGCGGCAACATCGACGGCCCTTCGGCAGGGCTGGCCATCTTTCTGGCGCTGTACTCCGCAACGACGAAGACGCCGCTGCCCCAGGACGTAGCAATTACCGGCGAGCTCTCGATACAGGGCAAGATTCGCGCAGTAGGAGGCGTGGTGGAGAAGCTCTATGCCGCCCGCCAAGCGGGGATGCGCGCGATGCTCCTGCCCAAGGAGAATGCCCGCGAGGTCGACGCGTCTCTCTCGGGCATTCAGATCGTGCCGGTTGCTACGGTCGACCAGGCGCTGCGTGAACTGCGCGTCCACAAGTTATCCACGCGTCGTTCGCAAGGACGTTCACAAAGCGTCCGTCGCAAGACCCGGGCGTGAGGATTCCGCGATGAGCGTTTCGCATCTGCACGGCGGCTCGATCGACCGCATCCCTCCGCATAATCTCGAGGCGGAGATGGCGCTCATCGGGTCGGTCCTCGTCGATCGCGAGATCATGGAAAAAGCCGGCGAGATCGTGCGCCCGTCGGATTTCTACGCGCACGTACACGAAACGATCTTCGCGGTGCTGATCGATCTTTTCGATCGCGGCGAGCCGCTCGATAAAATCACGGTTGCCGAGGCGCTGCGCACGCGCGACCAACTCGAAAAGGTCGGCGGGCTTTCATATTTGAGCTCGCTGATGGACACGGTGCAAACCGCGGCCTCAGCGGGATATTACGCAAAGCTCATTCGCGAGAAGGCGGTGCTGCGCGCGCTGATCCATGCCGGCACGCAGATCACGCAGCTCGGCTACGAGGCCGAAGAAGACGTCGATGCCGCGCTCGATCAATCCGAGCAAATGGTGTACACGATCGGCGAACGCCAGATGAAAGGCGATTTCATGGCGGTCAATCGCCTGATGAAGGACGCGTTCGAACACATCGATCGCCTCTTCCATGCTCGCGGAGACCGCACCGGCGTGACGTCGGGTTTTCGCGATATCGACAATATGACGACGGGATTCCAAGCCGGCAACTTCGTAATCGTCGCTGCGCGGCCCGGCATGGGCAAGACGTCGTTTGCGCTCAACATGGCCGTTGCCGCTGCGCGTGAGTCGAAGGAGCCGATCGCGTTCTTCTCTCTCGAGATGTCGAACAGCGAGGTCATACAGCGTCTTATTTGCGCGGAAGCGCAATTGTCGATGCACGACCTTCGCCGCGGAAACATCAAGCAGCACCAGTGGGAAGACATCTCACGTGCTATGGGTTCGCTCAACGAATTACCGATCTACCTCGACGATACAGGCGCGCTCTCCGTGACGGAAGTCCGCAGCCGCTGCCGGCGCCTGAAGTCTCACGGTGGGCTTGGCGCGGTCTTCGTTGACTACTTGCAGCTGTTGCGTCCCGGTGTGCTTTCGAGGAACGTCAATCGCAACGAAGAGCTTTCTGAAATCTGCCGCACGATGAAGGTAACGGCGAAAGATCTCGGCGTGCCGATCATCGCGCTCGCGCAACTCAACCGCGGCGTCGAATCTCGCAACGACAAACGCCCGATGCTCGCAGACTTGAGGGACTGCCTCTCCGGCGATGCCCTCGTCACGAATGCCGATACCGGCGAGCGTATTGCGGTACGCACGATCGTCGAGCAGAATCTGCGCTTCAACGTTTGGGCGGTCGACAACCGGCTGAAGCTGACTCGCAAGCCGATCGTGGACGCGTGGAGCGTCGGGGAGCGCGAAGTCTTTCGCATGGTGACGCGAAGCGGGCGGACACTGCAGTGCACCGCCGGACATCGTCTTCTCACGCTCGACGGATGGTCCGAGCTTCGCGACCTAAACGTAGGCGATGCAATCGCGGTGCCGCGAAGGTACGGCGCACCAGCATGGCACGGCACGCCGATTTCACGCGGCAGGGCAGCATCACGGCTCGTCCCTGCAAGACGCAGCTACGCCAGGTATGTCGATCGGATCCCACTCGTCGTCAACGACCGGCCAACTTCGCAGCGGTACGGCCAAAGCATTTTGGCAGAAGCCGACGTGATGTGGGATGAAATTTCTCGGATCGAGTCGCTGCGTTGCGCTACCACGTATGACATAACGGTTGGATCGTTACACAATTTCTGCGTCGATGACATCGTGACGCATAACTCCGGCTCGCTCGAACAGGAATCAGATCTTGTTGCGTTTCTGTTCCGTGACGGTTACTACAATCCCGAAGGTCCCGAGCCCGACGTTACGGAGTTCATCATTGCCAAGCACCGTAACGGCCCGACCGGTACGGTTAAGCTGCGCTTCCAGAAAGAATTTACGTTGTTCGTCCCCTATGCGGACGAATCGCACTTCCCGCCCCCCTAGTCACGAAGCGCTTCGAAGAATTCGGCCGCAGTGTCGCGCAGGACGTTGAGGAGGCGGCCGAAATGCGGTCGCACTTCGCTACCGGACTCGATGCACAGCTCGACCGTGAACAGCACGTCGTTTTCGTCTTCCCACAGCGCGGTCTTGACGAATTTCTTGCGAACGTTCAGTTCGTTGGCAATTCCGACGGCGCTTCCGGGCTCGATAGTGGCCGGAAGGGCCCATCCTGAACCGATCATCATGAAATTGGGATCGTCGCGGTAGGCAACGACGAAATACCGATCGCCTTCGCTCTTGAAGGCGACGCGGAATGCATCTTCGTCGTCGTCCCGTGTGAAGAAGAGCCCTTCGTCATCGAGCGCAAGCTCGATCGCGGCCAGCGGGTCGTTCATCGCTCACCTAACATGAACGAGTTGATGAACTTCTCGGCGGCGTGCTTGCTTTCGGTGCGGTCGACCATTTCTTCGATTGCGCGCGAACCTGCCTCGCGCACGCGCGCAACGATCAACCAAAACACTTGCATGAACGCTTGCGCCGATCCGGTCTCTTCGTCGAGCGTGGCAACGAACAAATGTCCATCATGAGCCAGCGAAAACGTGACGCCGGAATGTTCCTTGCCGACACGCTCGAGCACCTCGACGTTTTGGCGCCGGTCGCGCGCCCATTCGGGGATTTCGTATGCGGTCGAGAGGCTGAACGAGCCTTCCCGCTGCTCGTCGGTTGTAACCGAAAATACTTGACCGCGCGTACGGAACAGCAGCTCGCTTACGCCGTCTTCGGCGTCGATCGGCGTTGCGTCGACCTTATGCCCCTCGCTCTCGATGAAACGCAAGATCGTCTCACGAACGCCCGGCATGGATCTCCTGCGCGATGTAGGATCGCGAGAGATGCACGTACTCCTCCGACGCGATCGTGACCCAATTTGCGGCCTCGCCCTCGATCGGCTTTTTTACTTTGGCCGGTGCGCCGGCGGCGAGAACGTGGTTGGGAATCTCGACTCGCTCGCCCACGACGCTGCCCGCGGCAATCAGCGAACCCTCGCCGATCACGCAGCCGTTGAGCAGCACGGCATTGCTGCCGATCAAGGCGTGGCTCTTTACGTGACAATCCTCCATCACGGCGGCATGGCCGATCGTGACGTCGTCGTCGATCTGCGTGAGCGTCATGACGTGAAGCACGGCGTTGTCTTGTACCGAAGTCCGAGCGCCGACGCGGATCGGGCCGTTGTCCCCGCGCAGGACGGCGCCGAACCAGATGCTCGATTCCTTGCCGACTTCAACGTCGCCGATGAGGACGGCAGTAGGCGCCACGAACGCGCTGGGGTGGACTTTTGGGGTCTTACCGCGGTACGTGATGATCATGGGGCGAACTATTACGCTATGCATCGTCACAACACCCCGCTCCGAGGCGTCAAGGCAACTCCGCATCCCAAGCCGGGCGACCCCGGCTATTCGGATGTCAACTACACGTACGCCGGCCGTGAAGGACACATTCACGAAGTCGTCGAGATCAATGGGCGCAAGCTGGCGAAGGTCGGCTTCGACGACCGCAAGATCGTCTATTACTACTTGGAAGATTTGGAGCTGGATCGCTCCGCGAAACGCGGAACATTTCACGACGCCGATTGAACTAGTGGAGGACTCTCGTGCCGATCGTTGCCGTCACCCAACCGGTTCCCGTGAATCCCGGCGGCGGATTCGATTACGTCGTCATTGATTCTCAGCGCGACCGCGTGTACGCAGCCCATCCCGGCGGCGGCGGTCTCCTCATCGCAGATGCCGATACGGGCAACGTCATCGGCGTCATTCCGGTCGGGCCGATGCATGGCCTCGCTGTCGACCCGGCAAGCGGTCACGTATTTACCGGCAACGGTGATTCGCGCAGCGTGAGCGAAGTCGATCCCGATTCGCAGCAGATTCTTCGCACGGCGATCGTCGACGGCCCGGTCGACGCGATTGCGTACGATCCCGTGCTCGGGCGCATTTATGCCGATGAAGATAACGGCAACCGCGTCTTCGTGATCGACACGAAGTCGTTCAGGCAGATTGCCGTGATCAAACTACCTGGGCACAAGCTGGAATACATTCAGATCGATCCCGAGAATCACAATGTGTACCAAAACATCGCGAGCGACAACGAGATCGCCGTGATCAATCCGAAGACGCTCAAAGTTGGTCGCATCTTGCCTACGCCGCAACTCAAGAATAACCATCCGCTGCAATATGATGCCGATCATCACGTGCTGCTGGCCGCGGGCGAAAACAACGTTCTCGCGGTCTACGACCGCTCGGGAAGATTGTTACACCAAGTGAATCTTCCCGAACACGTCGATCAGTGCGATTGGGAACCCTCGCACCAGTGGCTCGCCTGCGCGGGCGGCGGAATTAC
>Ga0153924_1001459_pt1 | contig 11763 bp, 17 predicted proteins | sample TSNJ008MetaG_FD_104709 | JGI IMG/M metagenome (GOLD analysis project Ga0153924, IMG submission 104709) | Attine ant fungus gardens microbial communities from New Jersey, USA - TSNJ008 MetaG | ecosystem: Host-associated > Fungi > Mycelium > Unclassified | place: USA: New Jersey, Wharton State...
ATCCGACTGATCGAAGACGATCGACAATTCTTTTGGGCTAGTTCAGAACACTCTTTTCATTCAGTCCCTTTAACTCCCGCTCCTGTTCTCGACCGACTGATATTACTACATCTTCCATGCTCAGTACAAGCTTATTTTGGCTCGAGCTCTTTCCGTTTCTGCAGTTCATACTTCGAATATTTGGTCTTTCTTCTCTGACTAGGATTATCACTTGGCCATTCTGCATCGTAAACAACCTCGCTGTCTCACTACAATCCAGGCTTTCTGTCAGCATGGTTTCTCTCTTAACTCAATCAGTGATTGGTCTCGCTTTGCGGAAGGCACAGGAAGCTCTCACTCCACGAGGTCTTGTCAAACTCCTGGGCAGTGATCTCCTTCATATATTCTGGGACATTCCGTCTTGTTCAAGAAAAAATGATCTGCTTAGGGCCGCCTGGAGATGGTTGCCCCATCTGGTTCGGGCTCATTTGATTGCCTTCCTCTTATGGGTATCAAAGAGCGCTTCCACCATGAATTGGTGGACTGATTGTACAATACATGTGCTCATTGAGAGTCTAGATCAGAAAGCTGAGAAGAAATATCAGCGCAAGACACGATCAGAGTTGAGAAAATTCTCGCAGAAGCAGCTAGGGACTCGAGACGTTGTTTCAAAAACTGTTCCACCACCTGCCATCAGGATACCCTCTATATCTCTGCCTACTTCTCCCTCAACCGTAGATGGTGATCAATCGAATGGATCCAGTTCTGCAAGCACTTCGACAACGGCCCTTCTTACCGAAACTAGCTCAGAATTTGCCCCTTTCGTTTCCTTTCTCCCTGACCACCGACTGTCGAGGGATATCTCTGATACTATTTGCGATTCCAGTCATGTCCTCACATTTATGGATTCTACGCGAGACGATCTATTGTGTTCGTTCGATTGTAATGACGCTTTCATGAGTTATCTTTCCCTTCATGAGGTATCTGGCAAAAGCACTTATGGCCTCATCTACCGCGGGACTGGCTACAGGGATGAACAATTCGCTGTCAAGATTGTCAAGAGAGATGGGATTTCGGATCATGACTCCGCTTTCGCGCACGAGATCGCTGCGTTGGAACGCGTAGGAAACTCAGATTGGGCTCCCAGGTTGAGGTACTGGCAATGTTCAAAAGAGTATCTCCTAATTGCCATGGTAAATTGTTTAGCTTCGCTGTGTATGACTATTGACTGATTCAGCTGGACTGTTGTAGACCTACTTTTCTGGTGGAAGTGTCTATGACTATGCAAGGTCTGAAAGGAGTATTGACCCAGAGCTTTCTATCTTTTGGACGGCTCAAATGGTAAGGTTCTGTAGATGGCTATCTTGCATTCTTCCCTGATCTAGATTTACGATCAGCTGCTTGGCCTCCATTGGCTCCATACTCTTGGCATCGTCCATCGCGATATCAAACCTGAGAATCTGATGCTCGATGCAACCGGCCACGTCAAGATATTTGATTTCAGTTTAGCAAAGCTCTTTGATCACGACTCCGTGTCTAGGGAGGAATATCCTTTGTTCCATAGCTTGAGACGAACTGGAGGAGATCTGTTTCCTCAGATCTGGGCTCTGGACAGCAATCCACATACCACTAATGAGGCCTTTGGGACACGAGGATTTGCGCCCCCTGAAGTTTGGCAGTGCAAGTATTATAGCTATGGCGTAGACTACTTTGCGATGGGCTGTGTTCTTCACGAGCTTTTGACCAGTAACGTGAGCATCGCCTTCCGGACTAATGACCACGATTTCATACTCAAAGTTCCACTCTTAGCTTCCTTTTGCTTATGACCACGCTACAGACAAGTACGACATGTCCACCATTGTCGTCGATTCCGACCAAGCCCTTGAAGAAGCTCAACGTGACTTTCTAAAGAAGGTTTGTCTGTTTTTCTTCGGCCAAGATTCGTTTTTTTTAAATTCACTTTCAGACTCTCATGCCAAACCCAGTATTGCGTCCAAGTGTTTCTCACATGAAAAGACACGTCATATTCGAAAATATGTATGTCCCCCTCTCCTGAGATGATGCCGTGTCCCGCTTATGATGTCTGATGGTGACGAAATCATTTAGCAATTGGCTAGCGCTTTCTCGTTTCGACGTCAAGCCTCCTATATGTTTCTGAATCAACTTGAGCTACGGCGCTTCCTACTTGTTTCTCCTATTTCATCAGTTCTGATGTCTGGATGTTGCATCAAGATCGACTGTTTCTTTTGGATGATGTCTTGTCACGTCTTTGCTCTCGCGGAACCTTTTAGGCATCTTTTCGTTGCTTTTTTACGCCTGTGTTCACTATCAAACGTCGTCATTCCTGAATTACTTGGCAAATAAGTTTGCCAGACTATTAGCACTATACGAGATCACCTCAGTCCAATGGTACCCACGTATATCAAGAATGCCATCATAAATAGCCCTGTAACAAAATATTTCTTCATCCCTTGTCAAGGTCATTCAAGTCCGACTTGTTTTTCAGCTACTCAGCCTTAATTATTGGACACACTCAAACTTTCCAAAAGAAAGATACTATCTGACCCTAAGTGGATATATAGCATACAACCACTACCCTATAAATATGAATGTACACTGGAGTATGCGGTTGGAAACAAATCAACCATGCCAAGAATTATACAAGATCTCAGTGTTATAAATACCTGATGAAAAAGGCGACAGAAAAAAAAAAGAAGAAAGAGAATCACAAACCAGAGTTCGAGAATCCACAAAGATCATGTCATGTTTGCTTGTTCTCATGCGCAGCATCAGGGTCTCGATAAACCTACACACAAACATCGCATCAGTCAGCATCCTTCATTAAAAAAAAAAACCTCAACACTAACATTGACATTCCATATATCCCCAACCTTCCAATCACAATCACCATCCTCTCTCACCTCATCCGGATCCTCTCCATCAACCATCAAACCCTCATCCACCCCACCCTTCGACTCAAGTCTCAACCCTTGCTCATTCGCCAAATGCAACAAACAAATAAAACAAAAACTCGTGCTGATCTCATCCATCTTATCTTTCGGATACGTCTTCCGCAGACCAGTTATAACTTGACTGAACTGATGCGCTTCGAACGGGTCCGTGAGTGGTTTCTCCGAGTCAATGTCCTAAATGTCATACAAATCGCTTGAGTCATTCTTGAACATCTGAGAATGAGAACGAGCACACCATTCTTTCTTCACCGCTATCAACATCCTCATCTCCGTCGCTACCTGTAGATTTCTCTGATTTCTTTTGTTGTACAACGATATCCAAGCCTTTCCAAATATTATCTTTAAGCTTCCTAACATCCACCCTCTTCGCTCTCTTTGCATAATTGACCGTCTGCCTCGAAGGACGCTTCATTGGGTTCTGAGTTGAGAGGAGTAAATCCTGCTCGTCGCCATCTACATCTGGAGGAATCCCAAACCCTTCACCATCATCGTCGGAACCTGGACCATCGTCATAGTCATCTTGGAAGAATTGGGTGTTGAAAGGTATGTTGGAGTCCGCATCTGCAGAATATAGAGTAAATGATCGGAGAAAGGGTACAATCAAGCTGTGTTTACCTGCATCTTCGTCGCCTCTGCGACCGTTGGCTTGATCGGCAGCTGCCTGAGCCCAGAAATTAACATCAACCTCCCCATCACCGTCTTCATTAATCTTGACCCTTCTTCCGCGCATCTTAAGCTGTGCAACATCAGTTATGTTCCTTCACAGATAGAATATCACAAACCTCGAACTTGGGTTTCAAAAACAACTTGACAAGTTGTCGACTTGAGAAATGCATATCATCAGGTAGCCGATGATCATTCTTCTTCTCTGCTGTCTTCTTCTTACCCTTCCTTCCTGCCGCTCCTGTTCCTGGTAAATTGATACTTTGACCTTTGCCAACAGGAGCAAAAAGTTCTTTGGTGAGTTCCTTGAGGTCTTTGTCGTGTGGTGTGAAAAAATCGATCTTGAAGGCTTCTTTCTTGTCTTTCTTTTTTGCTTTGGCTTCATTCGGGTTCGTTTCGGCTGTTAGATAAGCATTAGTACAACAGACACTGGAACAAAAGCGAATATGTACGTTTGCGGATTACTTTGCGAAGTTTCCAATGTTCGGGACCTGCCCAATTCTTCATGAAGTTCTTATCGAAATAGTCAAGTGCTCCATTCTCGTCTGCATCAGCCATAGCCATTACCAGGTCTCTTTGATTTGGCACATTACGGGGATCAAAGGGTACATAAGGACCCGTGGCAGGTCCTTCGCCCTCTGCACCAGGAATAGCGGAGTCGCTGTTACCTGCATAGTCGTCTCCACCCATCCCACCACCATAATCATCGTTAACGGCATCTGGTCCGCTGAAGAAATCCTCAACGGGAGCGGCACTGTAGTCGCCGCCACCAGCAAGGTCATCGCCTTCGAATTCGAAGCCAGTATCGTTATCATCCTCGTCGACCACTGGATCGGTATATGAGGGAGCATGGAAGGCAGTGTTAGCACCAGAAAATTCGAATCCAATAAGGGAAGGCGCAATTTTTTTGTCTTTGAATTCGTCAAGATCTGGGAAGAACTCGCCTGTATGCGAAGGGTAAGTCTATTGTCTCCTGGACCAGGGAAAGCGGACTGACGCTGTAGGTCACTAATGTCTATCTCGTGAACCGGCTCTTCGACATTCTCTTCATCTTCGTCTACCTTCCGCTTTGAGTCACTTGCGTCAAAGATGATCCGGAGCGCGTCGCTGCCAACGCCCAGACTAAGATGATTCATGAGCAAGCCATGAGCGCCGCCTTCGTCAAAGTCGGCGCAGGTCTTTTTGAAGAGCGGATCAACGTGAAATTCGAGATCGAGTTTCTTGGTGCGCAGTTGCGCAGAGTCTTTGACGAGAGTAGCAGCTGGTCGGTGGGCTCGTTTCTTCTTTACTTGTGTGGGATCGGCATCTGGGTTATCAGAGTCCTCATCTTCGTGGCCATCACGCTGGTTGGCGAGATTGCTGAGGAGCTTGCCGGTCTCTGCCTGGACACTGTCAACACGGCTTGTCCAGATCTTGACACATCCATCAAGCGTGGACGACGCGCGCTGGAAGTTGATAGAGTTGTCTATATCGTTGCGCAGAATTTTCATGTCCGCAAAATAGTCAATGAGGGCATTGAACCACGAGTTTGCGGGATTAATTTTCTATAGTCATAATGGATAAATGAGGTCAAGACGAGAAGGACGACGCACATTGTCGGTGGTCATTTTCATCCACTCTTCAAAATTGGAATTCATGATATCTCTCGGGACGTCCATCTGTGCTAATGGAGGAGGGAGGATGTTGATCTGCTGTTTCTGTCTTTGTGTCCGCGGCTCTGGAATGGTATCATGATCGCCAGCATTCTCGCTTGCCACCAAGTCCTCATTTAAACCTAGTTTGGTGCTCTTCCGTCGCCGCCTCTTCTCAGCCGCGTCGTCGTTGAGACTCACCGACTTGAGTGGCACTCGCGATGGGTCTCCATTGAAGCTCCCGTCTGGATCAATCTCACTCAGTCGTTTTTTCAAATTTGATCTCGACGGACGTGGAATCTCTTCCTCAGAGTCCTGGTCTGTATCTGTGCCCTGGGCTGATTCGTCCTCAACGCGGATCCGACGGGAGGAGGCCATGGGACTCAACAAAGGTAGATGAGGACACGTGATCGAGGATCTTGTTTGCGTGTCGCGTTTGTTTGTTTGTTCCGACGACATAGGCTGCCATGTCCACGCTCAGTCCCACTGAAGCTCTGTGGGCCCATGTCCTGCGCAAAGACAAAACTCAGTCCAAAGACCAGGAAATATCTCAAGTACCCACGGCACCCGTCGATCGTAATGCTACCTCAACACGGATATTACTCTATGATACACAGGCCCGCCTTGAGCAGTTTTCGTCTCGCGCCGATGCAATGCTCAAAGGCATGCAAGACGCAAATCACCAGCTGAAAACAGTCGGAATGCTCTTTGAAAAGGACAGGGACACTCTAACCAACGACATAATTGATCTGGGTCGGCTCTCTCCATCTCACATGTGCACTCGTGTTCATCTAGTTGTCAGTCAATCGAAGCCAGAGAGAGATACAAAAGGCTGTTGGACAGCCGGTACAAGAACCACAATCCCTGGCATTTCAGGAGAAAATAGACCTTCGCGTGGAAGGTCTCAATCAACGTTTAGACGCTCTCCAAATGGTATTCTCCAGCACTATGGATAACCGTTTCTCACCACACTCCTAGTTCAATCAAACACACTGTCAGGCTCTTGAGACACATTCGCAAATTCTCAAGAGTATACAGGACCAACAAGCTGCTCTATTGTCTGCTCTCTTGCCTCTCTTGCCACTGATTCAAGCGTTTCCACCCCAACTTGACCAAATACAAGCAAGTATACGGGAAGTCAATGATTTTGTCGTTTCGGCTTTGACAAAATTAAAACGGGATTTGACTAGTCAGCTGCACTCCATTTCGCTTTCTCGGAAAAGGCGACCTTCCAGGAGCTCGCCCGGCCATTCCACCAAGAAGCCTCGCATAGAATCACTCGAGTCTCCGTCCTCCACTTCTACAAAGAGCGACGAAAAGACTCCCCACCCCATTTCCGTTCAGTCAGCCATACCTCTTCTGGTTCGATCACCTGTTCTGGCACGAACTACCCCTGTGATCTCCAGGACCCAACGTTCTGTCTTTGCAACCCCTCGACCTAGGGCTACGACACCTTTTCCTGCTGCCACAGCTGTTTTATCCCGGGATAATTCAAGAAAGCGACTGCCATCCCTACTCCAGCGGATTACTTCACCTTCTCAAAAGGCCGAATCCTATGTCCCTCCTCCTGTACTTCAAGACCCGCCTATCCCCACAGCCACCAGTTCTGCTTTCTCAAGGACGTTTTCAAAATCTGGGCTTTCAACATTTGGCGAACCTAAGAGTCAGCTGTCGAATGTCAAGACCGCGCGGCCCCAAATGTCCAACACTTTTCAAAAGTCTAACATCCCGCCTACTGACTCGCGTGAACCCACTTTGGTATCTGCATCAATCTCTACACTTCCTGTTCAGTCCAGAATAAATGCTAGGTTTCCTGCTCAACACGAGGGAAATTCGACCTCCAATCTACCGGCCGGGCTAACATTGCATCTGACACCTTCATACACTTTCAAGAATCAAGTCAAGGAATCAGCTGTAAGTCTTTGTGTTTATTGTTAGGATATATTGAGTTGAGTATATGCAGCGTGACGGGAGAAGGTTTATTCCTCTGGATGATGATGACGACGATGATGACGATACCTAGTGGTATACGGAAGCGAGGCTATACGCGGGACTACAAAGTTTAGATTTCCTGTACTGACCGCTCTCATACTGATAACAAAACAAGTACACTTTACGCTGTCTCTTCTGGTGCGTCATGTGGTCTGAGAAAGTATAGGTACATATTTGCCGTACCAAATCTCAATTGGTGGGTCTGCAAATCCTCGCCGTAATCCAATCATCTCGAGATGGACTCCTATAATTTTCATCATATTCCACAATGAACGCTCTGCCTCATCGCGTTCTTTGTATCCCAGCAATATCACTGGAGGTGTCTCGCCTATCTGCAAGAGTTTTGACGTCGTTGATACGAGTGCAGGGAACGAGTCTGTGTTGTAGGCTACGTCTGACATGCTAATTCATTTTCACAGGAGTGGGATCAATCGACATTCACATGTTGAGAGGATGACCGACCGTACAGTATGGCATCGATTTTTCCAAGCGACCTCACACATTCGGGGAGCTCTTCGTCCCAGTCTAGAACGTCCGCGTGAGGCACATTATTTGGGTATAGAGATTGATTAGAGGAGATGTTGTAACTAAGCAGTGGAATAGCGCTCTCTATGCGGAATCGTTCACAAACTTTTGAGTGGAGTTGAAAAGCTGGGAAAGCATGCTTACCGACATCCGTCGCGATGATCTTGTCCATCTGTGTATCAGTCGACGTGGATTGAGGGCGCAATGATGCAAGTATGAGCGAGACAATGCCCGTTCCTGCACCTATTCGCATATTCAAAACAACTCAACACGGAAGACGCCATTTCTACGAACCTAGTTCGACTATGTGTCGTTGTGTTGGTGAGAACAGCTTGTCCCATAATATTCCGAGATGTCCGTTCAGTTGAGTGTCATTATGGAACATACGATGAAAATCGATGAGCCAAGAACCAAGACCAATTCCACTATCCCAGATTTTCTGTATTCTGCTTGATTATTCGTTTTTTCTGTGCACATATACGAAATGAAGATGTGAGACGCACTTTATCAAGATCAAAAGAAGTTTGTTCCGTAATTCTGAGTTCACGATGGTTCGCACCCTCTATTTCACCACCACCACCTCCACCTCCATTCGAAAGTCGATACACACGCTGTATCCTTTCTTGTTTCCTCAAAACCCCTTTTCCACCTTGTCCCTTACTCGAAAACAAAACGGGCACCGAAATCAGAGGAAATGGCACGCCCGATCCAATCCCCCCATCACATAAATCAATTGAGGGGTTAACAGCAGCATCAGGAGAACACGCAAGTACAAGTTGCCATCGCTGACCCTCGCGTACGCCAATCGGAGGGGGTACAGGTACTTCTTTGAATGCAGAGGAAGGACGATAGGTAGTGAGTTTTGTTGCTTTCTTTACTGCAGCTGTTGTCGTGGGGATGGTTTTCTCAGGAGAGATGGGATCCCGGAGTGGCCCCACCCAAGAATAATAGATGTCTGATGCGAATTGGTATGGCTCTGTGCGGAGGTCGTTGGATATCTGAGGTAAGATGTGGATTTGGTTCGTTGGAGGTGATTGGGTAGGTGGAGGACGGAGGAAGGATATGTAGAAGAACATAGTGAAGTGTATTAAACGTGAACTATCAAGTTGATTTGATGGCCGACAAATGTTATGTCATGTTCTTCGAAGACGAAAATATATTGCAAAATGTTAAATGGAACACATACTCAAACAGCTCCGTTGGCAAATCAAAAGATTAAAATTGCGATTCTTTAAAGGCCTAGTCAAGGATCTGACCACAGCCACTTCCACCCTGATTGGTGTAATAAAAATATTGCTAGCTGGTGAATCGACATGTCTGTCAAAATCGCTGTAAGAACGAGTCTCGAGCCATGATCTGGATCCTGGTTGGGATCCAACAATGAATTGCTATTTGAAATGAAAACTAGTAGAATGACGATCGACAACATGAATGCTATGGTAATGACATACTAATTTTAATATTGCAGATTAACAAGATTGAGATAATGTTAGTGTCCTCTTTCCCGAGGCACGTTGACGTCCAGTGCACGTCTAAATGATTGCCAGACCGTAGGTCCATACGCGTAATAAACTGCCCCAAATGCAGCACCACCCAAATGTGCCCAATGGTCAAATAACCTTTAATGCTCAATCAATGCCCATAGACAAGACACCACAACTATGGACGTACCGCCATCCTCTAAGGATACCTATTGTGTCCATTAGGACTAACCCTCCAACTCCATACTGGATGTTGATTGGATAGGATGGTGGTATGAATAATGCGATCTGCGAATTCGGAAACGCCAAAGCTGTGACCACTACCGAAGCATATATCGCTCCTGAAGCGCCCAGACTGGGAAGAATATCTGGTATTGACCTTTTGGCCACGGTCGAAGTGGCAGTGCCCGTGGTAGCAGAAACAGCCGATGCCCAAGTATCAATCTTCTTCGTACTGTTTGCTTGAGCAGCGAATTGGGCAACTGCACGAGGGTAGCGAAATTTGGTGCTGACTACATGTGATACCAAACCAGAGAACAGGCCGGCTTTTTGAGTTTGTAATCAGCTGAGGTCCTCAAAGCGACATATGATGACAACACACCAGAGATAAAGAAGGACATGAAGTGGAAGGAAGCAGTTGACTCAAACACAGGTGGTTTTTGATTTTCTTGTTCTTTGACAAGGTAATGGTACGCGGCTGAGCCTTTTGTCATTGGTGGTATGAGTCTGCAGTTGAAGGGGATCATTCAAAAACTCACCGAAACCCTCAAGAGCCAGGCAATTCATTACGAGATGTAAGAGACCCCGGTGACTACAGGCTTGCATCAGTCAAATCATGACATCCTCGTAGAAAGCCCGCACTCACCTGAACATACTCGTGAGCAATGTATATGAAAGACCTGACAGAGGATTGTGCATGAAGCGTACAACCATAAAAGACTGCCACCGTGAGACCTTCCACGCAGCCCATACGGCGGCATTCAACATGCATATCTTCCAGCACAGTCTTTTCCCTTCTGAGGCATCCACCCAAGGCTGAAGCACCGCAACAAGCCCTCCCAATGACCAAGCTCTGATCAACATAGGAAAGTCTGATATGTTGACTTGGACATCAGCGAACCAATCGCGAACTCCCTGGAATGGAATAGATTTTAAGCAAAAGGGGAATAGAAGTGATATGAAAAAACACACCTTGACAAATTCGGCTCGTTGAGCACGTTTAAGGTCCAGGTTTGTCAGAGCCGAATTCCAGCTGTGGTTTCCAAGTTTCCTCGTCCAATATTCTGTCTCAAAATCCGTCCGTTGGGCTGCGTAACTAATGGCTAGCAACGAGCCAAACGTAACGAACTGATCGCAGAGAACCATCAGAGGGGCTTAAGAGACCAGACGAAAACGTACCAAAACTTGCTTGATGGCACCAGGACTTCCTACCTTCTCAGTGAAAGCCTCTTGTCGTGTCTTCTCCAGGACCTTGGAATGGAGTGACGGAGCTTTGTCACCTGCTTCTTCTCTTAATACATTGGTGAACTGGAAGTGTGGTCGTAGTGAAGAATGGAAACAACGGTTCCTGCACACAGGTCCTCTGAAAATGGTAGTCCATGTCTTCCGGGATCGTAATATCCACATCTGATTCAATGCAAAACCGTAGATGGGTGAACAGTTCAAGGATGACGAAATATTTGGGTTAGGTTTATGTTGACAGTTTACGTTGACGCGGCACCGGCATCACACCGGCATTCAACTGACTAGTAGCCCCCAATATCAGTTTCTACAAACATCATAATACATTGACTGGATATTTTATATTAAATCTAGACCATCCCAAACTTCTGAGCAGGGACGCTATCTCGATGAAACACGTTCAATACACGTTCAATGCGCAAAAAGAAAGAGGGTGGGTTTTCATTGGACAGACAACACCTGTTTATGTGAGTGTAGGGTCAGAACCTTAAGGTACAAGGAAGTCATGTTCATCATCATATAAGCAAAGTTCTCCTAGTCAATATACATCCTGTCGTCGTCGTTGCCACCGAATTTCCTTGGTTAAATTAATCTCAAATGTCTATCTGTTGGAAAAACATCGTGGTTAAAGGTGATAGCCAACTCGGAAGTTTATGAACTTGTCTTGAGTGCTGTCCCCTGCCATAACATTGTTAAATTTGATTTCTCGATGGATGGCATCAAGGAGGCAAACAAAATGTAAAGCCAGGATATCGTATTGCGGTTTGTGATGAGCTACAAGAACAGTTGTATCGATTGCTTCTTACAAAGGACTTCATGTTGGCTTTTTTATGGACTTCAATAAGAGCGTACTCGAGAATAACACTTACGATTGCCAAAAGAACAAATTCTAGTGCAATTTTCCGGTCATATTCTGAACCTCTTTTCATGTTCTGGAGCACGTAAGGTTTACCGTCTGGCTTGCACCTACAAAAGACTGTCCCAAAGCACCTTAGGCCGATTTTATCAATAGAAAGACCTTGAATGAGCGACCCCTTGGAATCAAAGATGGAAAAGGAG
>Ga0153924_1001463_pt1 | contig 11716 bp, 9 predicted proteins | sample TSNJ008MetaG_FD_104709 | JGI IMG/M metagenome (GOLD analysis project Ga0153924, IMG submission 104709) | Attine ant fungus gardens microbial communities from New Jersey, USA - TSNJ008 MetaG | ecosystem: Host-associated > Fungi > Mycelium > Unclassified | place: USA: New Jersey, Wharton State...
CGGCTTCGCGCTCCGCGTCCCGGTCCCGACCGGCTCGATCACCGACCTCACCCTCGAGACCAAGTCCGAGGTCACCGTCGACGAGATCAACGCCGCGTACAAGGAGGCCGCCGAGGGCCCCCTCAAGGGCATCCTGCTCTACAGCGAGGACCCGCTGGTGTCGACCGACATCACCACGGACCCGCACTCCTCGATCTACGACTCCGGCCTGACCAAGGTCATCGGCGGCCTCGTGAAGATCACCTCGTGGTACGACAACGAGTGGGGCTACTCGAACCGCCTCGTCGACCTCACCGAGTACGTGGGCGAGCGGCTCTAAGCAGATGGCGCTCCGCACCCTCGAGGACCTCGGCGACCTCGCCGGCAAGCGCGTCGTCGTCCGTTGTGACCTGAACGTCCCGCTCAAGGACGGCACGATCACGGACGACGGCCGCGTCCGGGCGTCGCTGACGACCCTGAACACCCTGATCACCGCCGGCGCGCGCGTCATCGTGATCTCCCACCTCGGGCGCCCGGACGGCGAACCGAAGCCGGAGTTCTCGCTCGCGCCGGTCGGCCAGCGGCTGTCCGAGTTGCTCGGGAAAGAGGTGACCTTCGTCGGCGAGACCGTCGGCGACGAGGCCACCGCTGCCGCCGAGGCCCTCGAGGACGGCGACGTCCTGCTGCTCGAGAACCTCCGCTTCAACCCGGAGGAGACCTCGAAGGACGCCGCCGTGCGCAGCGGTTTCGCGGACCGGATCGCAGTCCTCGGGGACGCCTTCGTGTCCGACGGCTTCGGTGTCGTGCACCGCAAGCAGGCCTCGGTCTACGAACTCGCGTCCGCGCTGCCCAGTGCGGCCGGTTCGCTCATCGAAACCGAGCTGCGGGTTCTCGAGCGGCTGACCAAGGACCCGGAGCGGCCGTACACGGTCGTGCTCGGTGGCTCGAAGGTCAGCGACAAGCTCGGCGTCATCGACCACCTCCTGCCGCAGGTCGACACCCTGTGCATCGGTGGCGGCATGCTCTTCACCTTCCTCGCGGCCCAGGGCCACGGGGTGGCGAAGTCGCTGCTCGAGGCCGACCAGCTCGACGTCGTCCGCGAGTACCTCTCGCGGGCGAAGGAGCTCGGCGTGACCATCGACCTGCCGACCGACGTCGTCGTGGCCGCGGGGTTTGCGGCCGACGCGCAGCACGAGACGGTCGCCGCGGACGCCATCGAGTCGTCCTCGTTCGGCGCCGACGGCATCGGTCTCGACATCGGCCCGGAGACGGCGGCGCGCTTCGCCTCGGCCGTGTCCGGTTCGAAGACGGTGTTCTGGAACGGCCCGATGGGCGTGTTCGAGTTCCCGGCGTTCGCCGCCGGCACGAAGACCGTCGCGCAGGCGCTCACCGAGGTCGGCGGCCTCGGGGTCGTCGGTGGCGGCGACTCCGCTGCTGCCGTCCGGTCCCTCGGGTTCTCGGACGACCAGTTCGGCCACATCTCGACCGGTGGCGGTGCGAGCCTCGAGTTCCTCGAGGGCAAGTCGCTCCCCGGTCTCGAAGCCCTGGGGTGGACCCGATGACCCGTACGCCGTTCATCGCTGGCAACTGGAAGATGAACCTGGACCACCTCCAGGCCATCGCCACCGTGCAGAAGCTCGCGTGGACGTTGAAGGACGCCCGCCACGACTTCGACGACGTCGAGGTCGCGGTGTTCCCGCCCTTCACCGACCTCCGCAGCGTGCAGACGCTCATCTCGGCCGACAAGCTCCCGATCCGCTTCGGTGCGCAGGACCTCTCGCAGCACGACTCCGGAGCCTTCACGGGCGACGTGTCGGGTGCGTTCCTGGCAGCGCTCGACGCGCAGTACGTCATCGTCGGGCACTCCGAGCGGCGCACGCTGCACGGGGAGACCGACGAGGTCGTCGCCGCGAAGACCGCCGCGGCCGTCAAGCACGGTCTCGTGCCGGTCGTCTGCGTCGGTGAGACGGGCGAGCAGCGCGACGAGCGCGGGGCCGGTGTCGTGCCGGTCGAGCAGCTCAAGGTCGTCCTCGACGCGGTGAAGCCGTCCGAGATCGTCGTCGCCTACGAGCCCGTCTGGGCGATCGGTTCCGGCCAGGCCGCGACCGCCGAGCAGGCCCAGGAGGACTGCGCCGCACTGCGTCGCGGGATCGCCGCTGCCTGGGGCGACGAGGCCGCAGCCGAGACCCGTGTGCTCTACGGCGGTTCGGTGAAGTCCGGCAACATCGCGGGCTTCCTCCGCGAGCCCGACATCGACGGCGCGCTCGTCGGTGGCGCCTCGCTCGACGTGCAGGAGTTCGCGGCGATCGCGCGCTTCCGGCAGCACGTCGGACTTTGACAACCGTGCTCAGGCCGGCCGTGTCCGCACGGCCGGCCTGAGCCACGCCCGGCCTGCGGGCTCGGTCCGGTCCACCGGGCCGGTATACTCGCATGGCTGACTGACACGAAAGGTACGTCGTGGCGATTCTCTCCGTCGTGCTGCAGGTCCTGCTCGCTATCACGAGCCTCCTGCTCACGCTCCTCATCCTGCTGCACAAGGGCCGCGGTGGCGGCCTCTCCGACATGTTCGGCGGCGGCGTGACGAGCAACCTCGGTGCGTCCGGCGTTGCCGAGCGCAACCTCAACCGCATCACGGTGATCCTCGGTCTGGTCTGGATCGTGTCCATCATCGTGCTCGGTCTCATCAACAAGTTCACGGCGGGGAGCTGATCCATGGCAAGCGGAGGCAGTGCAATCCGAGGGTCTCGCGTGGGCGCGGGCCCGATGGGGGAGCAGGACCGCGGGGTCCAGGCCGAGCGTGTGGCGATCTCGTACTGGGACGCCCTCGGCAACGAGGTCGTGCGGTACTTCGCCGCCGGTCTCCCGGACGAGGAGATCCCCGAGACGGTGGACTCGCCGTCGACCGGGCTCCCGGCCGGCCGTGACAAGGAGAACCCGCCCGTGGTCTCCAAGACGGAGCCGTACAAGACGCACCTCGCGTACGTGAAGGAGCGGCGCACCGAGGAAGAGGCAGCCCAACTCCTCGAGGACGCGCTGCAGCAGCTGCGCGAGCGTCGCGGCACCGCGAAGAAGGACTAGCGCCCCGAGCGCCCGAAGGCCCCCGCACCGATCCGGTACGGGGGCCTTCGTCGTGCGGCGGCCGTGCGTGCGGGCGTGCGGGTGGTTGCTTGCGTGCCGAGGTCGCACGACATGCCGCGTGCGAGGCGCCGAGGTCGCACAACCTGTCGCCTCGGGGCGTGCAGTGCGACAGTTTGTGCGACCTCGGCGGGAGCCCGGGACTTCACCACGAACGGACGGGAGGCGCGGTGCCAGCTGGCACCGCGCCTCCCGTCCGTCAGGGGGTCGCGCCTAGTACGTCGACGCGATGAGGTTCTCGGGGACGTCGCGGGCGGCGTCCTGATCGACGAAGAACACCGTGCGCTTCCGGCCCTGGACGCCACCGACGGGGACCTCGTCGACGGAGGCACCGGCGAGGGCGAGCCCGAGGACCGAGGCCTTCTCGGCGCCGGACAGGATGACCCAGACGCGCTGCGAGGCGTTGATCGCCGGGTACGTGAGCGTCAGGCGCTGCGGCGGCGGCTTGGGGGAGTCGTCGACCGAGAGCACCACGCGGTCCGTGACGGACAGCTGCGGGAACTCCGGGAAGAGCGAGGCGGTGTGACCGTCCGGGCCGACGCCGAGGAGCGTGATGTCGAACCGGGGCGCGATGGCGTCGTCCGGCGCGGCGGCGTGCAGCTCCTGCTCGTAGCGGGTCGCGGCGTCCTCGATCGAGATGCCTTCGTCGGACGCCGCGATCGGGTGGATGTTCGACTCGGGGATGTCGACGTGGTCGAAGAAGTCCGTCTGCGTGCCGGTGATGTTGCGATCGGCGTCGCCCGCGGGCACCCAGCGCTCGTCGACCCACCACACGTGCACCTTCGACCAGTCGACGCTCTCGCGGGCCGGCGACTGGCCGATCGCGGCGAGGACGAGGGACGACACGGAGCCACCGCTGATGGCGATGTCCGCGCGCTCCTGCTCGTCGAGCACGTCGATGATCTTCGTGATGAAGCGTGCGGCGACCGAAGCGCCGAGGGCCTGCTTGTCCGGGTGCACCAGCACCCGCCGTTCGTTGGTCACGTGACTCCCGTGTTCGTGGCGGTCGACCGGTCGTACGACCGCCTTCGGTCCGACCGGGCCCCGTGCGGATGCAGGGGGCCCGGTCGTGTGGGGCTTGCTCAGCCGGCGATGGACTCGCGCAGCTGGGGGACCCCGTGCTTGACGACGTCTCCGAAGAGGACGTCCGGGTCGAGTCTACGGAGTTCCTCGGCCAGGCAGTCGCGCAGGTTGCGGCGCGGCAGCGACAGGTCGTGCGTCGGCTGCCCGGGCATCGAGAGCGTCGCGACGTCCACCAGGGACCGCTCGAGCTCGATGGTGCCGGACTCGCGCACGAGCTTCACGCCGTGGATGCCGCTCGACCCGGTCGCACGCGGCGACGTGACGACGGACACCGGCACCTCGAGCTGCAGCTGCAACCACGCGGCGAGGAGGATCGTCGACGGGCTGTCGTACGCGCCGGAGACCTCGACCGCGGTGATCGGCTCGTACGGCGGCTGGTCGAGCGCCGCGGCGAGCTGGTTCCGCCAGAGGGTGAGGCGCGTCCACGCGAAGTCCGTGTCGCCCGGGACGTACGAGGCACCGAGGGCCTCGATCGCGCCGTTCGGGTCCTTCTGCGCGGCCGCATCGGTGATCCGGCGCTGGGCGATGCGGCCCAGTGCCGAGGCCGACGGCTGTTCCGGTGCGGTCTGCGGCCACCAGGCCACGACGGGTGCGTCCGGCAGCAGGAGGCCCGTGACCAGGCTCTCCTCGTCGGTCGCGGTCTCGCCGTAGGCACGGAGCACGATGACCTCGCTGGCGCCCGCGTCGCTGCCGACGCGGATCTGCGCGTCGAGGCGGCCAGGGGACTTCGTGTCGCCGTCGTTCTTCGACACGATGATGACGCGCATCGGGTGCTCGCGCGAGGCCTCGTTCGCAGCCTCGATCGCCTCTTCCTCGTGGCCGAGGGCCGTCGAGATGATGAGGGTCAGGACGCGGCCGAGGGCGACGGCGCCGCCCTCTTCGCGGATGTGGACGAGCTTCTTCTGGATCTTCGAGACCGTGGTGTTCGGCAGGTCGATCTTCATGGACGCCTCCAGGTCCGGCCGTCACGGGCGAGCAGGGCGTCGGCGGACGCCGGACCCCACGTGCCGGGACGGTACTGCTCGGGCTGGCCCTGCGTGGCCCAGAACTCCTCGATCGGGTCGAGGATCTTCCACGACAGCTCCACCTCTTGGTGACGGGGGAACAGGGGCGGGTCGCCGAGGAGGACGTCGAGGATGAGTCGTTCGTACGCCTCGGGCGAGGCCTCGGTGAACGCGTGGCCGTAGCCGAAGTCCATCGTCACGTCGCGCACCTGGGTGCCGACGCCGGGGACCTTCGAGCCGAAGCGGAGCGTGACGCCCTCGTCCGGCTGCACGCGGATGACGAGCGCGTTCTGGCCGAGCGGCGACTGCGAGTTGCCGTAGACGTCCTCGGGGACGCGCTTGAACACGATCGCGATCTCGGTCACGCGGCGACCGAGACGCTTGCCGGCGCGGAGGTAGAACGGGACGCCCTGCCAGCGACGGGTCGCGATGTCGAGCTTGATCGCGGCGTACGTCTCGGTGCCGGACTCGGGGTCCATGCCGGCTTCCTCGAGGAAGCCGAGCACCTTCTCGCCGCCCTGCCAGCCGCCCGCGTACTGCCCGCGGGCCGTGGCGGTCGCCAGGTCCTCGGGCAGCCGCACCGCGGAGAGCACCTTCTCCTTCTCGGCGCGGAGGTCCGCGGCCTTGAACGAGACGGGTTCCTCCATCGCGGTGAGCGCGAGGAGCTGCAGCAGGTGGTTCTGGATGACGTCCCGCGCCGCACCGATGCCGTCGTAGTACGCGGCACGTCCGGCGACGCCGATGTCCTCGGCCATCGTGATCTGCACGTGGTCCACGTAGTTCGAGTTCCAGATGGGTTCGTACATCTGGTTCGCGAACCGCAGCGTCAGCAGGTTCTGGACGGTCTCCTTGCCGAGGTAGTGGTCGATGCGGAACACGTCGTCGGGAGCGAAGACGCTCTCCACGATCGCGTTCAGCTCCCGCGCGGTGCGGAGGTCGGAGCCGAACGGCTTCTCGACGACCACGCGGCTCCACGACCCGTCCTGCTTCTCGGTCAGGCCGGACAGCTTGAGCTGCTCGGTGACGACCGGGAACATCTTCGGCGGGATGGACAGGTAGAACGCGTGGTTGCCGAGCGTCCCGCGCTCCGCGTCCAACGTGTCGACGGTGCGCTTGAGCTCGCGGAACGCCTCCGGGTCGTCGAACGACCCCTGGACGAAGCGGATGCCCTGTTCGAGCTGACGCCAGACGTCCTCGTCGAACGGGGTGCGCGAGTGCTCCTTGACCGCGTCGTGGACGAGCTGGGAGAAGTCTTGGTCCTCCCAGTCACGCCGAGCGAAACCGACGAGGGCGAACCCCGGGGGCAGGAGCCCTCGGTTCGCCAGGTCGTAGACCGCGGGCATCAGCTTCTTGCGGGACAGGTCGCCCGTCACGCCGAAGATGATGAGGGTGCTGGGTCCCGCGATCCGGTTCAGTCGACGATCCGTCGGCAGCCGGAGCGGGTTGTGCTCCGGGGTGATTGCCACCGGTGACATGAGTCGGTGAACTCCTTCGAGAGTCAGAGGGTGACGGCGGATGCCAGTGCTGCTGTGGCAGCGGCGACGTCCGTCGTCGTGAGGGTCAGGACCGGGCGGCCGTGCTGCGCGAGGACACTCGCATCGCCGGAGGCCTGGGCCTGGATGAGCTGGCCGAACGTGAACGGCCGACCGGGGATCGCCAGGTCGTCGGTCTCGTCGGCCACGATCTGCAGGAAGACGCCGTTCGCCGGGCCGCCCTTGTGGTACTGGCCGGTCGAGTGCAGGAAGCGCGGGCCGTAGCCGAACGTGACCGGACGGCCGGTGCGCGCCGCCAGGGCGTCGCGCAGCGACTCGAGGTCGCGGTTCGCGGTGCGGTCCACGTAGGCCTGCACGGCCAGGTAGCCGGTGGCGTCGATCCGGGCCAGGAGGCTCGTCACGGCTTCGGCGAGGGTCGTCCCGACCGTCAGGTCCTGCGTCGCGCGGACGGCGATGCCGTCCTCGGTGAACGCGGGCTCGGTCGGCGCGGGGCGGTCGTCGAGCAGCGCGCGCGCCGCGACCTTGGCGGCTTCGACGTCGGGCTGGTCGAACGGGTCGATGCCGAGCAGACGCCCGGCGACCGCGACCGCGTACTCCCAGACGAGGAGCTGGCCACCGAGCGTGCCGGTGATCTCGACCTCGCCCTCGGCGACGTGCCGTTCGTCCTCGCGGGATCCGACGAGCCGGATGACCTGCACGTCGGGGAGGCCGGCGGTGACCTCGGGGGAGTCGACGCCGAGCACGACGGGGAGCAGGCCGCGGCCGCTCTTGCCCGTGGACTCGGCGATCAGCTGCTCCACCCAGTCGCCGAACCCGACGATGTGCGTGCCGTCCGGGACGATCGCGATCTTGTCGCGCAGCGGATCGGTGCCACCGAGGACGGCGCCGAGCACGAGGCCCGGGTTCTCGTCGATGTCGACCGACAGCAGCGCGGAGATGGCGTCGGCCTCGTCGAGGAGTTCCTCGATGTCCGCACCGGCCAGGCCGGAGGGCACGAGGCCGAAGGCGGTCAGCGCGGAGTAGCGGCCGCCGACGTTCGGGTCGGCGGTGAAGACGCGGTACCCGGCGTCGGTCGCCTCGGCCTCGAGCGGGGAGCCCGGGTCGGTGACGACGACGATGCGCTGTGCCGGGTGGATGCCGGCGTCGCGGAAGGCCTGTTCGTACGCACGGCGCTGCGAGTCGGTCTCGAGGGTCGAACCCGACTTCGAGGACACGACGAGCACCGTGCGGTCGAGCTGGTGTGCGAGCGCCGCCCGGACCTGTGCCGGGTCGGTCGAGTCGAGCACGGTCAGCGGGACGCCGGCGGTTCGGGTGATGACCTCGGGCGCGAGCGACGAGCCGCCCATGCCGGCGAGGACGACGTGGTCGACCCCTTCGGCGGCGAGCGACTCACGCAGTGCGAGCACCTCGGCGACGAGCGGGCGGGAGACCGAGACGGCCTCCACCCAGCCGAGGCGCGTCGACGCCTCGGCCTCGGCGTCAGGACCCCAGAGCTCGGGGTCCTGGGCGGTGATGCCCGACGCCACCAGGTCGGCGACGAGGCGCGGGACCACCGTGTCGATGGCCCGCGCCGCGTCGCCGCTGGCGGCGATGGAAACCGTCACTACTTGGAGCCCTCGAGCGCGGTCTTCACGGTGTCGACGAGCTCGCCCCACGACACGTTGAACTTGTCCACGCCCTCCTTCTCGAGCAGCGCCACGACGTCGTCGTAGTCGATGCCCGCGGCGGCGAGCTGGTCGAGGACGTCCTGCGCCTCGGTGTAGGAACCGGTGATGGTGTCACCCGTGATCTCGGCGTGGTCGAACGTCGCGTCGAGCGTCTTGCCCGGCATGGTGTTGACCGTCTGCGGCGCGACGAGCTGCGTCACGTACAGGGTGTCGGGGAGCGACGGGTCCTTGACGCCGGTCGAGGCCCAGAGCGGGCGCTGCGGGTTGGCGCCGGCCTCGAGCAGGCCCTTCGCACGCTCCGAGGCGAACGCCTGCTCGAACACCTGGTAGGCGAGCTGCGCGTTGGCGATGCCGGCCTTCGACTTGAGGGCCTTGGCCTCGTCGGTGCCGACGGCGTCGAGGCGCTTGTCGATCTCGGAGTCGACGCGCGACACGAAGAAGGACGCGACCGAGTGGATCTTCGAGAGGTCGTGGCCCGCGGCCTTGGCCTTCTCGAGGCCACCGAGGTAGGCGTCGATCACGGCGCGGTAGCGCTCGAGCGAGAAGATCAGGGTGACGTTGACCGAGATGCCGGCGGCGATGACCTCGGTGATCGCCTCGAGGCCCTCGACGGTCGCCGGGATCTTGATGAGGACGTTCTCGCGGCCGACCTTGTCGAACAGGAACTTGGCCTGCTCGATGGTCTTGGCGGTCTCGTGGGCGAGGCCCGGCTCGACCTCGATCGACACGCGGCCGTCGAAGCCGTTCGTCGAGTCGTACAGCGGCTTGAAGACGTCGGAGGCGTTCGCGACGTCCTGCGTGGTGATCTCGAAGATCGCGTCGGTCACCTCGGTGCCCGCGGCCGCGAGCTCCTTGACCTGCGCGTCGTAGCGCTCGCCCTTGGCGAGGGCCGAGGCGAAGATCGTCGGGTTCGTGGTGACGCCGACGACGTTCTTCTCGGCGATGAGGGACTCGAGCTTGCCGGTCTCGAGGAGCTCGCGGGAGAGGTCGTCGAGCCAGATGCTCACGCCGGCCGCGGAGAGGGCGGCGGTGGGGGTGTTCTCAGCCATGTGTTTCTCTTCTTCTTTCATCGACTGGCCGACGTCGTGGAGGTGACGAGGGCCGTGAAGTCGGGGTCTGGGGACCGGGAGGCGCGTGGCGGAGCCGAGCCGCGCCTCCCGGAGGAAGGGCCGGATCCGGCGAACCGGACCCGGCCCTCGGTGGGTCAGGAAGCCGCGAGGGATTCCTTCGCGGCGGCCACGACGTGCTCCGTCGTGAAGCCGAACTCCTTGAAGAGCGTCTGGTAGTCGGCCGAGGCACCGAAGTGCTCGATCGAGACGCTGCGGCCCTTGTCGCCGACGATGTCGCGCCAGCTCATGGCGATGCCGGCCTCGACCGACACGCGTGCGGTGACGTCCTTCGGCAGGACCTGGTCCTGGTAGTTCTCCGACTGCGCGCGGAACCACTCGATGGACGGGGCGCTCACGACGCGGGCGTTGATGCCCTCGGCCTTGAGCTGCTCGCGGGCCTCGACGGCGATCTGGACCTCGGAACCGGTCGCGATGAGGATCACGTCCGGGGTGCCGTTCGGTGCCTCGGCCAGGATGTACGCACCCTTGGCGACGTTCTTCGCCGAGGCGAAGACCTCACCGGAGGCGTCGCCCTCGCCACGCTCGAAGACGGGGAGGTTCTGACGGCTCAGCGCGATGCCGGCCGGGCGGTCCTTGTGCTTGAGCATCTCGAGCCACGCGTACGCGACCTCGTTGGCGTCGGCGGGGCGGACGACGTCCAGACCCGGGATCGCACGGAGCGCGCTGAGCTGCTCGATCGGCTGGTGCGTCGGGCCGTCCTCGCCGAGGGCGACGGAGTCGTGCGTCCAGACGTAGATCGCCGGCGCCTGCATGAGCGCGGCGAGACGGACCGCCGGGCGCATGTAGTCGCTGAAGATGAGGAACGTGCCGCCGAAGGGGCGGGTGTTCCCGTGCAGGACGATGCCGGAGAGGATCGAGCCCATGGCGTGCTCGCGGATGCCGAAGTGCAGCACGCGGCCGTACGGGTCGGTGCTCCACGCCTTGGTCGAGGCCTCGACCGGACCGAAGGACTTGGCGCCCTCGATGGTGGTCAGGTTCGACTCGGCGAGGTCGGCCGAACCGCCCCAGAACTCGGGCATGAGCGGCGCGATGGCGTTGATGACCTTGCCGGAGGCGGCACGGGTCGAGACGGCCTTCTCGGTCGGGAAGACCGGGAGGGCTTCCTCGAGGCCCTCGGGCAGCTCGCCGGCGTTGATGCGGTCGAGGAGCGTCTTCTTCTCCGGGTTGGCCGCAGCCCACGCGTCGAAGGTCTTCTGCCACTCGGCGTGCTCCGCCTGGCCCTTGGCGACGGCACCGCGGGTGTACTCGAGCACCTCGGGGTCGACGTGGAAGGTCTGCTCGGGGTCGAAGCCGAGGACCTCCTTGAGGCCCTTCAGCTCCTCGCCACCGAGGGCGGAGCCGTGGATCTTGCCGGAGTTCTGCTTGGTCGGCGACGGCCAGCCGATGATCGTCTTGAGGACGATGAGCGACGGCTTGTCGGTGACGGCCTTGGCGGCCTCGACCGCGGCGAAGAGGGACTCGACGTCCTCCGAGTACTCGCCCGTCTTCTTCCAGTCGACGGTCTGGACGTGCCAGCCGAGTGCCTCGTAGCGGTCCGGGACGCTCTCCGAGAAGGAGATGTCGGTGTCGTCCTCGATCGAGATCTGGTTCGAGTCGTAGAAGACGACCAGGCGACCGAGCTGCTGGCGGCCGGCGAGGCTCGCGGCCTCGTTCGTGACGCCCTCCTGCATGTCGCCGTCACCGGCGATCACGTAGGTGAAGTGGTCGAACGGCGACTGGCCATCGGCCGTCTCCGGGTCGAAGAGGCCGCGCTCGAAGCGCTGCGCGTAGCCGAAGCCCACGGCCGACGCGAGGCCCTGGCCGAGCGGACCGGTGGTGATCTCGACACCGTCGGTGTGGCCGTACTCCGGGTGACCCGGGGTCTTCGAGCCCCACTTGCGGAGGTGCTGGAGGTCCTCGAGCTCGAGGCCGTAGCCGTGCAGGTAGAACTGCACGTACTGGAGGATCGAGGCGTGACCGGCGGAGAGGATGAACCGGTCGCGGCCGATCCAGGTGGAGTCGCTGGGGTCGCGACGCATCACCTTCTGGAAGAGCAGGTGGGCGACCGGCGCGAGGCTCATCGCGGTGCCGGGGTGACCGTTGCCGGCGGCCTCGACCGAGTCGGCGGCGAGTACGCGGGCCGTGTCGACGGCCTTCCTGTCGATGGCGTCCCAGGTGAATTCAGCCACTTGGATGTTGACCCTTCTTGATGCGACATGTGCGAGGGCTCGTGCCATCGCACGGAC
>Ga0153924_1001468_pt1 | contig 11672 bp, 10 predicted proteins | sample TSNJ008MetaG_FD_104709 | JGI IMG/M metagenome (GOLD analysis project Ga0153924, IMG submission 104709) | Attine ant fungus gardens microbial communities from New Jersey, USA - TSNJ008 MetaG | ecosystem: Host-associated > Fungi > Mycelium > Unclassified | place: USA: New Jersey, Wharton State...
ACCCATATACAAAAGCTTTACTTTCGGCGGTGCCGGTACCGGATATAGATGCACCCAGGAACAGGGTGATTCTGAAGGGAGAAATTGTTTCACCGATAAATCCGAAGCCTGGTTGTCGGTTTGCAGTCAGATGCGGATATGCACAGGAGAAATGTTTTCGGGAAACACCAATGTATCGGGATGTACTGGCGAATCATAAGGCGGCTTGTCACTATGTTAATGAAATAAATCATTTGAAAGGGGAGTAAATTTTATGAGAAAAATAATTGCAGTAATTTTATCATTATGTATGATTGGAACCATGGCAGGATGTTCCGGACGTGGGGGAAATACCAGTGCAAGTGGGAATGAGGATACAAAGGCACAGATGCAAGCCGACACAAATACAGGTGCAAAAACGACAAAGGATACGATCATACTGGCAAGTAATGTGGAACCGGCCATGCTAAATCCCACCGGGTTAGATTCTGCGGCAATCAAGAGGGTCTACTGTCAGGTGTTTGACCAATTATTTCGATATGATGGCAGCAGTTCCAATATTGTTCCTTATGCGGTCGAGTCTTATGAGATGGACGAAGATGGAAATGGAATTACATTAAACCTTCGGCAGGATATTGTTTTTCACAATGGTGAGAAGGCAACCGCCGATGATTTGCAGTTTACATTTGAATACTATAATGGTACCAGCATCGGTGCAACATTGGATTTTATTGATTTTGACAAAATTGAAAAGACAGGTGAATATAGTGTGCATGTCGGTCTGAAATATCCTTTTGGTGCTTTGTTAGATTCGCTGGTTAAGGTGAGCCTGTTCTCTCGGACTGCAACTTTAGAGCTTGGTGATTCTTTCGGCCAGCAGCCAATTGGCAGTGGCCCCTATCAATTTGTCAAATGGGTAAGCGGGGACAGTATTACGTTGGTATCAAATGAACAGTATTGGGGCGGGAAACCGGCGATTAAAAATATGGTGATACGATTTATATCAGAACAATCCGTACAATTTATTGAAGTACAGGCGAACACGATTGATGTTGCATTGGATCCTTTAAATTCCGATGTTGCAGATTTGCAGAATTCGGAAAATAAGGATTTAGTTGTAAATGGCGGCGGTGAGGTGGTAGTTGTATTTCTTGCATGTAATTATGAATCCGCAAGTGGGGTTATGAAAGATGAGAGGATCAGAAAGGCGATAGCATATGCAATTAATACGGAGGATATTGCTGAAGTGGCATATGATGGAACCGGGAGCGGGGCTACCGGACTGATACCTCCGGGGGTCCTGGGCTATGATGAATCTTTGAAAGAAGGGTCAGTTTTGCTGGCATCCGACATGGAAGCTGCAAAGAGTTTGTTGGCAGAGGCAGGGTACAGTAATGGGCTGACTTTGACAATGGTGAATGCTAATATTGCCGTATATAATCGGTCGGCAGAAGTTCTGCAGCACCAGCTGGCAAAAGTCGGCATTACATTGGAAATTACGACCTATGATGATGCCACAGCCAGTTCCATGCAGGAAGGTGAGTTTCAGTCAGACTTAAGCTTACGGCTTGTTAATATCAATGGAAGCCCTTTGGTTTCGCCATTCGGAACTCATTTTGAACCGTCAAAAGGTGTAGTTGGAGGAAGAAATGTTGCTAAAAATGCAAATGATCCAGATACGAAAGAACTGCAGGCATTGATTGATACCCTTAAAGTGACACAGGATAAAGAAGAGCAGATTCAGCTTTTAAAAGATATCCAGATAGAATGCAATGAGCATATGTGGTGGATTCCGTTGGCCTTTGCAGGTTTGTATGAAATTCAGACATCTTCACTAAAGGGAAATGTTAAAGTAGTAAATTACGAATACCTGAACAACGCTTATTTTGAATAAAATATGAGGCAAAAAGCTGGAAGGAAAGTGGATCATGGATGTAAATGATAAGTATGGGCAGGACGGCATCAAGGCTGGGAGTGTACATGTGATACAGGATTTCTATTCCAGGGCTTTGAATCGGCAGCAGACAATTCGTGTGTATTTGCCCCCCAATTATGATGACAAGGCTTGTCGTTACCCTGTCGTCTACCTGCATGATGGACAATGGTGCTTTCACGACGGTTCCAGTGAAACATGGGAAGCAGATGTGATTGCAGAGCAATTGATTCTGTCAGGACAGATTCCTCCGGTGATTCTTGTTGGAATTGATTGTAATGAGAAAGACCGAAGAAGGGAAATGTCTCACATAACACCGCCGCCTTTCCGGCGGATGGGAAGACGCGGGTACATACCTTGCTATTCCTTTGAGGGGGAGGGCATGGGGTATTCGTATGAATACTGTGTGACGGATGAAGTGAAACCATATGTGGATGCGAATTTCCGCACCCTGCCGGATAAAAAGAATACGTTACTCGCAGGGGCTTCTATGGGTGGGCTGGTTACATTAAATATGGGAACCAGCCGCCATGAGACTTATGGAATGCTTGGACTTCTTTCTCCTGCCATACACTGGGTTGCAGATGAGTTTTATAACTCTATTACCTGGAGGGACCAGAAGATCTGGCTGGATTGTGGTATGGTGGAATCTTATTATGTAGATAATGCGCGGGAATTATATAAGATATACAGTAGTTTAGGATATAAGCAGGGGAAAGATTTGTGGTTTTTAGCGCAGCCTGGAGCAATTCACACCGAACGGTATTTCCGGGAGCGCTTTAAAATGCTGCTGTTATGGATGTTCGGAAAAACTCCGAAAGCAAAGAGCTGCGTCATCCTTGGAAACGATACGGTTTCCGTGGGGGGAATGCCGATGGTCTGTAATGTGATTGTGATATACGAGAATGGAGTTATGGGAAGCGATATGGATGCCGATTTTGATATTCGGGAACCGGGTATTGTTGAGATAAACGGCAACGGAGAAATCCGGGCATTATGTCAAGGTGAGACAGAGATTATATATCATAATGAAACACTTACAGCAAATAAACATATAAAGGCGGTTAATAGTCTGTCGCGGGATATCTTGCTGGAAATCTATGCAGATATACCAGAGGATACGCCAGAGCAGGAGCCGATCGTATTCCATTTTTTCAGAGATCAATACTGTATTCTGCAAAAAAAAGAAGATAATTTGTATCATGGCCTGATTGGTATCCCCCGGGACTGGGAATTCTTTGGACATTTTACCAGGTGTGTGGAAAATAGAGATATGAAGACAGAATGCACACATGACGGACAACCAGTCAATCGTTATATCAAAGCGGATGATAATATCGTGATGCATTACAAGGTTGAAAAATGGTCGGATTTATAGACCTATTCCATTAATAACCGCCGCAAGACAATATCATCCCGCTCAAATACCGGAGCGATAAAGCCTTTATCCATCAACCAGCTTTCCATCTCATCCCCATGAAGAATAACCGGCATCCGGTCATGAATGTCCTGGATGGATTTATTAGCGGCCCGGGTAAAAATCACAAAGCATTCCCTGGTGTTGCCGCCATCCTGAAACTTATTATACAATCCGGCCATATAGAGCATAGGTGAATCCTTCATCTGAAAGAGATATTTATCCTTGTTTTTAATGTTCTCTTTTTTATGCCACTCATAAAACCCGGTTGCGGGAATGACACACCGTTTTTCTTCCAGCAGCCGGGAAAATGTACGCTTCTCCCCAGCGGTTTCGCTTTTGGCATTGATGATAACGCCCTTGCCATCCCATTTGGGGAAGCCCCACTGCATCACGGCTAAGCCCGGTTTGCCGTCAGACGCGGTATAGACCGGTGCGTGGTTAGTCGGGAAAATTTCCCCGGTTTTAAATGATGTTTCATGAAAATTCGCATCGATCTCTTGCAAAATCGACTGAATCTCGAAGATGTCTTCTTCATTGCTGAATTCATAGCGACCGCACATTAATCATTTACCTCCATAAACCATTGATCTTGATCTTTGTATAAGTATACCTGTTTACCGGCAATCATGCAAGTGTAGCGGAGGCCGATACCACCGGCCTTTAGCGAGGCTGCTTTCCGGATATCCGTGATCCGGTCGATCTCAAATCTGCGGCCGTTTTCCCAATTCAAACGCACCGGTTTTACCTGTCCGTCCGCTGAAAAATCAGCAGTAACGGAAATGAATTTTTTTCCCATAAAACACCGTCAACTCCTTCCTGGCGGGAAGATGATATGATCGTCTTTGGGGTTGATGCCGGTAAGTTCTTTATCTTTTAGCAGGATACCCCTTTGAATAGCGAAATAACCAAACCGGTCACGGATCTCATCGACTGCACGCTCGGCCTTTTCTGATTTCTCGCGCCATTGCTGATCAGAAAACATATCAAGCTGGTAAGCTTCGTTTTCCGGGACCAGACGAATACCTCGTACCCCAATGCTTCGCAGCGCTTTTGACATATGGTATTTTGAGGTGAAGATTTCCATCGCTTTTTCTGCAATCTCCGAAGTAAGGCAGGAGGGAAATGTAAGCTTTGCCTGACGTTCGCAGGATATCAAGTCCTTGTCCCGGATGTAAATCTGTACCCCGGTACATTTAAGGCCATATCCCCGGAGTCTGGCAGAGACCGATTCCGCCAGCATGTAAAAGACCGCCTTTACATCTTCCAGGGTAGTCAGATCCCTTGGTGCGGTAATACTGTTGCCAACGGATTTGATGCAGCTTTCCGCTTCCCGTTTGGCAACCGGCGAATGATCCTCACCGTTGGCAAAGCGGTGGAGCATGATCCCCCATACCCCTAACCGTTTATGCAGGAGATTGACGTCGCAGCGAGCCAGGTCGCCAATGGTATGGACACCCATCGCAGACAGTTTCTTTTCGGTAGAGCGCCCAACATAAAGTAAATCAGCGGCAGGGAGCTGCCAGATGGCGGAGGGATAATTCTCTTTGGTGATAATGGTGGTGGCATTGGGCTTTTTCATGTCGCTGCCCAGTTTCGCAAAGATCTTGTTGAAACTGACGCCCACCGATACGGTCACGCCCAGTTCCTCATAAACACGTTTGCGGATCGCATCTGCAATGTTCTCTCCGGAGCCGTATAGCCCAAGGCTTCCCGTCACATCCAACCAATTCTCATCAATGCCAAAAGGCTCAATCAAGTCGGTATAATCGGCGTAGATTTCCCGGACCTTCCTGGAAAACTTCAGATACAATTGGAAATCTGCCGGGACGGCAACAAGCCCGGGGCATTTGCGGCGGGCTTCCCACAGGACATCGCCGGTTTTGATTCCGTATGCTTTGGCAATCTGATTTTTAGCCAGGACGATTCCGTGGCGGGCTTCTTCGTCACCGCCAACGACTACCGGCTGATCCCTTAGCTTGGGATGGTACAGGCACTCTACTGAAGCATAAAAGTTGTTCAAATCTGAATGTAATATGACTCGCTCCATAATGCTGCTCCTATGATAGCGGTGAACATTTGTTCTATAAATCAATTATATGCTTTTGTAAAGTAAAATCAACAGGTAAGTAATGCCATTTCTTAAATCTGCGTAAGATATGATATAATTCGTAAAAATAATGTTGATTTATATGAAGTTGATGATATAATAAACGCGGCAAGAAAACTATAGCAGAGGAGATTATGATGAGCATAAAAAAATTGACAGTATCTTCATTATTAATTGCAGTATCAGTTGTATTGGGAATGTTTTCGGTTCAATTGGGAAATTTCATTAAAATCAGTTTTTCACTGATAACAATTGAAATAATAGGTTATTTATTCGGACCCATAATTGGCGGAATCAGCGGAGGCATTTCCGATATACTTCAGTTTCTTGCCAGACCAACTGGTCCTTTTTTTCCGGGATTTACGCTCAACGCAATTTTGTGTGGCGTTATATGTGGGATCGGTCTTCATAATAAAAAGGTGACAATCAAAAGGGTGTCGGTTGTGATTTTAATTAAAATTATAGTAATAGATTTTATATTGACATCGATTCATTTGCATTTACTTTATGGGGAAGCATTTCGCGTCTTGTTAGTAACGAGAATAATAAAGGTAATAGCTATGTATCCGATCAATCTTACGTTAACGTTTTATTTACTAAAATTTGTTAATGGGGTCAAACATTATATAGATTTGCAGGAATAATTGGGGAAGGATAAACGATAATGACATATAATGATGCGGTAGAGGTTATTCGTAATAAACCAAGGTTTTGCGTTGGCTTATGGAGAATAGAAAAGCTAAATAAATTAATCGGTTCACCGGATAAAAAATTGAAATTTATTCATATTGCCGGAACGAATGGCAAAGGTTCTACAGCCAATATGATAATGAATGTCTTAATCGCTGCCGGATACAATGTGGGTCTATTTTCTTCGCCTTATTTATGCAGAATTAATGAATATATGAAAATAAATGGAAAACCTGTTTCAGATGAGGAATTTTCTGAAATCATTGGGGATATAGAGCCTTTTGCGGAGCAAATGGATGAGCCGGTAACCGAGTTTGAATTTGTGACAGAAGTGGCTTTAGAGTATTTTGCCAGAAATAATTGTGATATTGTTGTTTTAGAAGTTGGGATGGGGGGAAGGTTAGATTGTACTAATATAATATCACACACAGAAGTAGCAGTCATAACATCGATTGGATTAGACCACATGGAAGTTTTGGGTAATACAGTGGAAGAAATTGCAGCTGAAAAAGCAGGTATCATAAAATCCGGATCAGATGTGATTCTGTATCAACAGGCTGAAAACATTCATGAAGTTGTAAGGGATAAATGTTCAGAGGAGGGTGTGCCTTTACATATTGCAGAATTTTCTGACATTATAATTAAAACGACAAATATCAATGGACAAATTTTCAATTATGGAAAACTTGAAAATATTCATTTGCCTTTGCCTGGAACTCATCAGCTTAAAAATGCTTCAGTTGCAATAGAAACGATAAATGCCTTGAAGAGACGAGGATGGAAAATCGAAACGAATGATATTTATACAGGCTTTGCTAAAACAATGTGGCCAGCCAGGTTTGAGCTTCTGCAGAAATCGCCGATTGTGATTTTAGATGGGGGCATAATCCACAATGTTTTGAAGCAGTTGCAGAAAGCCTGCAACTGTATTTTCCAAAGAAAAAAGTAATTTTTGTGATGGGTGTATTTCGTGATAAAGAATATGAAGAAATGCTGAAAATTGTAATGCCATATGCAAAGCAATTCTATACGGTCACACCCAATAATGACAGAGCTTTATCAGCAGAATGTCTGGCAAATTATATATCCGATTATCATATCCCGGTCAGGGCTTGTGGGGAACCGTTGATTGGCGTTAAATGCGCATTGGAAGAAGCCAAGGAAGATGATATTATATGTATTTTGGGGACTTTTTCTATTGCTTGTTCCATTCGTTCGTTTTTTGAAAGTTTTTAAAAGTTACAAAGTCTGAACCGCTTGACAAACCAAAACCAGAAGCATATACTATATATATAATGAAAACCGTTTCGGTAGGTGAGGCTACCACAGGGATACGGGTTGCTGCCGCAGAGTAGTGGAGACACTATGAGAAGGTAAACAGTCCATGTCGAATCCAAGGCATGGAATAATGCAATTACATCGCCCTGTGAAGCTAAAGCTTGAACGATGACGAAGAGACGCTGTGATAATCATCCGGCGTTTTGTATGTGAGGGTATATATGTCCTCTGCCATCGTTGTGATACGTTGACAGGGGATTTTTTATTTGTTTGGAGGTGAGAGCATGGATGACGGCAGTAGTAGATATAAAAGCGATGGACGGAAACATAATATTTGCATATATTATGCAGCTATGCCGCTCTGTGCCCAAAACCAATGGTTTCGGCCTGGGCATTCATAGGCTGCATTGCTGAATACCATGCTGCAATTGTCCATCGTTTGAGTTTCCAGTGGCGGAAATACCGGGCGATGGATTTTTTATGCCCTTTTTCAAAGAACAATTAGCAATCAATGCTTCAAATGGCGAAAGCCACCGAAGCTTCATCATAGATATATCAGAAAAAAGCGAGGTGAACGGAATGGAACCCGGAAGTAAACACAGCCCTGATCCTGATGGGCGGCACCGAAGTATCGTGACGGAATGGAAACCTGGTTTCTGTCCCGTCACCCTAAAAATAAAGATGTAGCTCAACAGTATACAGGCTGTACTTTACCCAAATTCAAATTTATTCAAATTTACGAAATGGAGGTACAGACCAATGCAGAAAGAAAGAAACAATCGTGTAGAAACAAAAAAGGCTCTTGCGGAAATGATGCGCCGTGATGAAGTTGCCGGCAGGATGAAATTCGCTGCCGCCGCGGAAGCAGAAGAGCTGTTTGGTAAACTGGGAACAACCCAGGAAGGACTTCGCGAAGCCCATGTGGAAGATTCCCGCGAGAAGTACGGCGACAACAAGGTTACTCATGGCCAAAAAGTATCCCTGCCGGCGCGTATAGCGAAATCATTTGTCAATCCATTTACCGCCATCCTGTTCGGTTTGGCGGCGGTATCGGCTTTCACCGATATGATCCTGGCGGAGCCGGGGGAAGGCGATCCCATGACGGTTATTATCATCATGACGATGGTATTGATCTCCGGGGCACTGCGCTTTGTACAGGAGACAAGGAGCGGGAACGCCGCTGAAAATCTGCTCAAAATGATTAAGACCACGACCAGCGTTATGCGGTGGGAGACCGGGAAAGAGGAAATCCCTCTGGAAGAAGTAGTGGTCGGTGATATCGTGTATCTGGCGGCCGGCGATATGATTCCTGCCGACATCCGTGTTCTTTATGCCAAAGACCTGTTTATCAGCCAATCGGCCCTGACCGGCGAAAGCGTGGCGGTGGAAAAAATCGCCAACCCGATGGGGCATGATTACGACGCTCTGACCGAAATCCCCAACCTTGCGTTTATGGGGACAAACGTTATCAGTGGCAGCGCGGTGGGCGTGGTTATTGCCACGGGTGACGATACGATCTTTGGCGGCATGGCGAAAAATGTCAGTGAAAAGCCGGTTCAGACCAGCTTCGAAAAAGGCGTAAACGCAGTTTCATGGCTGCTGATCCGCTTCATGCTGGTGATGGTGCCGATGGTGCTGTTTATCAACGGGTTCACGAAAGGCAATTGGATGGAAGCCGTCCTGTTTGCTCTTTCGGTGGCCGTGGGTCTTACGCCGGAAATGCTGCCGATGATCGTCACCACCTGTCTTGCGAAAGGCGCGGTGGCTATGTCAAAGGAAAAAACCATTATTAAGAACTTAAACTCCATCCAGAACCTTGGTTCCATAGATATTTTGTGTACGGATAAGACCGGAACGCTGACCCAGGACAGAGTGGTACTGGAATATCATCTTAACATCCATGGGCAAGAGGACGCGCGGGTGCTGCGCCACGCTTTCCTGAACAGCTATTATCAGACGGGGCTGAAAAACCTCATGGACATCGCGATCATTGAGTGCACACAGAAGGAGCAGGATATTGTGGATGAACTGCGCGGTCTTGCGGAAAAATTCACTAAGATAGACGAAATCCCCTTTGATTTTGAGCGCCGCCGCATGAGCGTGGTGGTGGCAAACGGTAAAACGCAGATGATCACCAAGGGTGCCGTGGAGGAAATGCTGTCGGTTTGCAGCTTTGCCGAGTACGAGGGAAAGGTGTTGCCGCTGACCGATGATATCAAGGAGTATATCCTTAAAAAAGTGGATGAACTAAATGAGGACGGAATGCGCGTCATCGCCGTGGCCCAAAAGTCGAATCCGTCCCCTGTAGGTGCTTTTTCGGTGGCTGATGAAGAGGACATGGTGCTGATGGGCTATCTGGCCTTCCTCGATCCGCCGAAGGAATCCACAGCCGGTGCGATTAAAGCCTTAAAAGAGCATGGTGTGGGCGTGAAAATCCTGACCGGCGACAACGATAAGGTAACGCGCTGTGTATGCCGGCAGGTAGGTATCCCTGTTGACCGTATCTTACTCGGTTCCGATTTGGACGAAATGACCGATGATGTACTGGGTAACACCGCAGAGAAAGTCAGTGTTTTTGCCAAACTGTCACCGCAGCAAAAGGCGCGGGTCATTACGGCCCTGCGAAACAATGGCCATGGCGTCGGCTATATGGGCGACGGTATCAACGATGCGGCGGCGATGAAGGCATCTGACGTTGGGATTTCCGTAGATACAGCCGTGGATATTGCCAAGGAATCCGCTGACGTTATCCTGCTGGAGAAAGATTTGATGGTGCTGGAGAAAGGTATTGTTGAGGGCCGCAAAATTTACGCCAATATGATAAAATATATCAAGATGACGGCCAGCTCCAATTTTGGTAATATGTTCTCGGTACTGGCGGCCAGTGCATTCCTGCCTTTTATACCGATGATGCCGATTCATCTGATCCTGCTCAATCTGATTTATGACTTAAGCTGCACAGCGATTCCGTGGGACAATGTCGACAAGGAGTTTCTTGCGGTGCCAAGAAAATGGGACGCATCCAACATCGGCAAGTTCATGGTCTGGATTGGGCCAACAAGCTCGGTATTCGATATCACCACATACCTGCTGATGTACTTCATCATTTGTCCGGCTATGTGTGGCGGCCAGCTATTTCATCAAATTACCGATCCGGCCATGCGGGCGTACTTTATCGCGGTATTCCACGCGGGATGGTTCGTGGAATCCATGTGGAGCCAGACGCTGGTCATCCATATGATCCGCACGCCGAAGATTCCGTTTATCCAGAGCCGCGCTTCCTTGCCGGTTACACTGCTGACCGTTGCCGGCATTGCGGTCCTGACCGTGATCCCCTTTACGGGTTTTGGTGCTTCCATTGGTTTGGCCGCCCTGCCCCTTGTGTATTTTCCGTGGCTGGCGCTGACCGTAGTCCTGTATATGGTGCTGGTGACCGTGTTTAAGAAAAATTTCATTAGAAGGTGTGGAGAACTGTTGTAATGTCTTTCAACTGTCTCATATCTTGACTGTATAAATTACCCGAATCACGGAATTGTGGATGCCGCAATTCCGTGATTCGGGTAACTTCTGATCAGATTATCGCATGATTCTACTGCATTTTGCAGGGTGTTAATTAACACCGCTTGGTAAATATGCCCCAAAAACAATAGGATTTTTTATCACTTTTACCAACAAGTAAAATGTTGACCATACATATCTGATATGTTATAATAAACATATAATATTTTGCAACCGGTTGCAAAAAAATAATTGTTATAGTCACTTGTAATTTTGGTATTGGTAAAGAAGATCGCATAAATACTACTGTTTTTCTGTAATATTTTTTGCTTTCAAAATAAAACCGATTGCAAAATAGTTTGGCTGTGTTCTGCAGACTGTCATGGCTCTTGGTTATACGACATTTTCGAGGAGGGATGAAATCTTGACTATTTATGACATCGCTAAGCTGGCCGGCGTTTCGGCGAGCACGGTATCCAGGGTAGTTAACGGTAAGCCTGGTGTCAAGCCGAAGACCGTGAATAAAGTTCGCAAGTTGTTGGATCAATATGAATTTCAGCTCAACGTCAACGCTCAGAGCCTATCCACAAAGGTTACGCAAATGGTCGGGCTTTTAATTGCGGATGTTCGAAACGCGCACTATACCGAACTGGCCTATGCGGTTGAAACGCATCTTCTCCGTTCGGGATACTGCACCATTATTGTGAATTCCGGTGAAGAGACGGATGGTATGAAGTCAAGTATCCAGATGCTGCACCAACGAAAAG
>Ga0153924_1001470_pt1 | contig 11640 bp, 9 predicted proteins | sample TSNJ008MetaG_FD_104709 | JGI IMG/M metagenome (GOLD analysis project Ga0153924, IMG submission 104709) | Attine ant fungus gardens microbial communities from New Jersey, USA - TSNJ008 MetaG | ecosystem: Host-associated > Fungi > Mycelium > Unclassified | place: USA: New Jersey, Wharton State...
GAGGAGTTCTGAGGTATTTAAAGCACCTAGTTGGTTCGATGGTCATTTCTGGTGTGGATTACCACCTCACGCCCCTCAGTCAACCTACCGTTCTCTCATCTTCGTTGTTGTTGTTGTTGTTGTTGTCGTCTCTCTCTCTCTCCTTAACATCCAATACAAGAAAAGTGATGGATATGTCAAAAATACAAATAACCAGATTCACTTCCACCCTTATCCTCTTCATATTCACTGGCGCAGTCTTTGTCAATAGCGTTGGTGCGACGAGGATTCCAGGCCACCATTCGCAGTGTAATACTGGACCCGTGCAATGCTGTCAACAGTCTTTCGACTCGAATAGCCATGAGGGGAAAAACTTGTTGGCACTGAACAATATCGGCCTTGACATCCTGTCGGGCGCTACGGGTATGATTGGAGTGAAGTGTACACCTATCACGGCCCTTGGTGCTGGGTCAGGTGGAAATTGGTAAGTTTCTTTGTACCAAGTGATTCCAATGGAAGGCATTAAATCTTCTCGTACAGTGCTGGACAGACAGTTTGTTGTACGAAAAACGGACTTTGTAAGAAATTTGTTCTTTTTGCTAGGGTTACGACATGTAACTGACTTCTAATTGATTCATAGCCGGCGCAGTTTCTGTTGGGTGTAACAATTTCAATGTCGGTTTGTAGCTGTGTTGGGGTTTGGCGGTGTATTCCGTATTTTCTTGTGGTGCTCGTTCTTTTGTTGTAGTGCATTATTGTCGTGCTCTTGGACAATAATATCTATCAACTCCATTGGTGACTAGATTTTGGTTGGCCACATCCGAAAATCAAAATATTGTGTCGTGTGATTACCTCTTTCATCTTATAGCTATCCTACTCTACTTTCTAGAATGTGACACAATACTCCATCAAAGCCACAAACAACATCCGTCATCATGTGGTCACTTTCCTACAATAAACAAGATAACATCATAACAATTCCTTACATCAAATCCTCCTAGTCCATTCGTCGCTGCAGCAACGTCATAAACAACGTTCGTCTGTCCCAAACGTCCGGGAAATGGACACAAGGACCACAAATCACTCCGTCCGTGTACAGCCAACAGTGGGTATCTAGCCAACGGTACTGTGACCGCGGTATATATCTTCGGGGCGGGTTTAGCAAAACGCGTGGTTGTGACCCATCCGAGTGTGTTTCCGCTTCTGACTTCTGAGGCATTGGTATTCCACGATCCATCAGAGCTGTACGCACGCAATGAACCGTTGATGAGTGCTAAAGCTGGATAGTCGTCATAAGGAAAGGACGCTCGTGTCTAAGCGTTCGTCAGATTCGAGTCAATCCTGACCTTTTCTGGTTTGAGATTGGACGCACTGAGGTTACATGAGGAGTTACGCCCGAGGTTGCGCCTAGAGTTGGGTTAGAATAGTTACTGTCTTTTCGAACCTTGAGGTTAAGATACCGTTTTGTCCGAGTACCAAGGGAGCACCATTATTATCGTGGTTTGGAAGCGTGGTATTGTACGCAGCAAGCGTTAGATTGTACGGAAGTGTCACAATACCCGCAAGTTCTGACGATGCTGACGACACTAAGGGATAACCGGTTCCCGATGGAATGACCGAAAGAAGCCCAAAGAAGCACAGAAGTGTGAAGCAATTCCTATTCCGTCCGACCATTGTTAACGGGAGACAACAATTACAAGATATCCACGCGGAAGTGGAAAAGGGATGTCTGGATGAGACTCGTTATGCAGAACGACGTGAAAGTCAACGAGGGTCAAGAGCATTTTATACTTATACTTATCTAGGCTTCAGGATGGCCGAACACGTGTAAGTCTCATATAGTCTGAACAGCGAGGACCGTACTAAATCAACCGGCGCGTTCTAGTATCTTGACGCTCCACTCAGAAGCCCTTGCGCGCCTCATATCTTCGATAGCTGGACTAAATCAGCGGCGCGTTGAGCAGACCAGTAGTATTTCTGGTTATTGTATTGTCTTTTACGGACTGATAATCAAGGAGAATTGCAAATCCTTTTCGTGTTCCTGTTGCTTACAGCAAGTCTTTGATCAAAAGCTATTAGAGCTTGAGAATCAGCTGATGCATCTTCAAGCTACGTATGCTCAAGAGGTCTAAGTTAACGAGGACCTCCGCACATCAAATGACCCAGATAAGCTTTCGGTAGACTTGCATGTTCATTCCACCTTGTATCCCCAGCTGGATATGTGAAGGACAGAGGTCTATAAGAATTGGATAGGTTCCAATCAGGATCAAGGTACGTGCGAAAGAAGAGGATCACAAGCCGAACGCTACTGTCCAAACTGGTCGAGCGGAGCCATTCAGCCAGTAACGCGTCAAATAAGCATGATGAGTGCACCCGGGTATAAATGACCGTATTTTTCCATGACTCCAAATCCATCACGCCCTGTCTTTAGAGAATCCGGTGTTACCTTTCAAGAGGAGGAGGGACGGTGTAAGTTCTAAACCATCGAGATGGCGATGATATCCAGGACTACGAGGGCCTGCAAAAAAGTAGCCAGGGACCTGGATCAAGCTAATCAAAAGGATGGCACCACAACCTCGATCAGAATGGATGACAGTCAAGAAGAGACGTCAAAGTCCTCGAAATCAACTGTCTATCCTTTTTAGTTTGTGCATCCTCAAGCGGCTAGTATTGTGGGAACCAGAAAATCTTGTATCCTTTTATCTGCAATAAATGTATATTTCACATTTCAAACAGCAGATAACGCAACAACTTGTATGCATTCGAGGAGTTCAGTACACACTGAAGCGTCGTAAGGGAGGAGTCCATAGTCATGACGTCACGCTTCTTTCTGCGCAATAGGACCAGCGTTCTGCGTAGATTAGACGAAAAAACTTTATGTTTTCGCTTCGTTGTTTGGCATAAAATGTAGGTCGGTTTCTGAATCGGAAGCTTGTTGTAACATATTCCTGGGGTGACACACTGCGTGTTTCAGATGAAATATCAGGATACCTGAGGTCACGAGCTATCCAAGAGAACCTGTCAACATTGGGCTTGATATGTGACGATTGCAAGACCTAGTAGGTCCTATAGGCAGTTCAAATGCATTGTTAGAGAGGTATTTGAAACATATTCTATCTTCAATCCTAGTTCTCACTTCCGAGGCTTGAGGGTTGGTAAGTCTGGCCAGCTCAGTTAAATTGATTTGATATGGCCACAATAGTGACAGCATGAAGACATTACATGTACAGCGACATTATACGAAGCGAACGAATCATCGCACATATAGTCTGACGTCTTTTTACCTGCTCTATGTCAGCGCTGAAAATGGCTCGGCTAAAAAAATTCTAGCCATGCGAGGCCTGTTAGGTACATCCCCGCCTGCATCCATCATGTCTCGAGCCTAGATTTCTCAGGAACCCCCTGCAGGTCTCGGCTCCAATGAGAGTCGATGCGAAGAAGAAAGAAGAGCCTACTGTCCATCGTCTCCCCACCGCCGGATTTGCCTTCGCCCCAAACTTCTGGTGCTTACCACCACGCCAGTTCCACCTCAAGACGGACGTTTCATCATGCAGTTCATACTTGAGTACGAAAATACTGTTGACAACATCTGTAAGTCGTACATCGAGGCTTTTCAAATGGATATCGGAAAATTTCGTCGGAAGCAAAGGCAAAGGAAGTTTCATCTTCGCCTAATCTACACGGAGTCTTTGTGACGGATCCAGGTCCGACGGATCTGGATCATGAAGGAACTCGTCGATTATGCTTTTAGGGGTGGTGTCATTGTCTTTGGCCACATGTTTGCCTGTTTTGTTCAAAATCCCGAGATGGGACCCCTCTCGTCAATATTTTATTTGGGGTGAGAAGCCGAATCTTATACAAGATTTATACGAATGCAATGTGAACAACAGCATGTTGGTTGCACCAAATGTATTCCTTCCGAATGAGATTGATATGAACTGTCCGGCGTTGGAACAGAAAATTTTGCCTATAGCGGGGGACTGGATCCTAGGATTGAATCACCTGTTGTCTTTACGGGCGTTCGTGAGGGGCGTGTTGACTATATTGACGACGTCAATGTACGATAGTCGCTAGTTCAACCAGCTCCAATTCCCGTCCATAACAGTTTCATGTTTGTTCTCACCCACACTCTTAGACAATACCGACAAGCTCTTCTATCCCGAAAAATACAGGAAAGTAACGTGGATCGATGAGGAACGTCTTCCAGGGCCTGAACCAGTGGATCTCTTTTCTTTGCGTGACCTTCTCGGGATCATGGTCTTCGATGACATACTTTCAGAACCAGAACGTGTGATATTAAGTTGCGGCCTATGCTTGGTCGGGTGGGACGGTGATATCATGACGCTTTCCGAGCGTCTCTCATAGTACCTGACAGGTAACCTCTTTCCTCCGTGGAAAATTTTCAAGTGAAAAGGATTGTCTGTCCGCCTGAACGGAGACCAGTTACTCATTAGGAAGTTGCCTCAGCACAACGAGAAAATGTATGCGTCGTAGGTGCTTTCATCCACAATGTGGACCCTAAGCTGTGATGTATAGAGGTCAATTAGGAGTTGGTCCGAAAATGTATGAGTCTTCCTGCGCTTTTGAATTGAAAGTGTCCTATGACTCCGGTGCAGCTGCTCAATTCGGATATTGAGATCTCCAGGAACCCGAAATACAATTCGAGTGAAAATGGCAACTTACTGATCATTCAACAATCAGTGAGTTGTCTGCACTTTCATCCGTAATGTCTCGTGGCCTCGTAAGCTTTGTGAGTACGCGAAGTTTGGATTTCATTAAACGCATCTGTAATACTTGATCTAAGTGAGTTGTTGATGAAGGAGACCTGTCAAACGCACCTGCTTCTTATGTTCCTCGATCTCAGATTTAAGGCTGAGTACTTCGTGTGCCTTCGTCTTGACCTCTTCTTGCTTCTTGTGGAGAGAACGAGAAAGCCGTCGACTCGTGTCTTGTTCAGACTGTCGTTTCTGCTTTTCATGGGCCAGTTCGTTGCGCATAGTAATGATGGTGGCTTCGTGTGCCATGGCAGTCCGATTCAACCGTTCCAGGTTAGCGGACAATGCTTCACCAAAAACTTCTTTGGACTTGAGTTGTACACCCGTGTCCTTGAGTTTTTGATGCAATGCCTCGTTCTCCTGGCGAGTTTCCTCAAGTTCAGAAGCTATAGGTACGACTCGTTGTTCGAGTCGAAGCGCTGCCTCGAGTAAATGAGTCTGTAAACTTTATTGAGAGCTCTGGTTTGGCACCCATTTGCTATAGGCTTGGGCTAGATACGCACCGCTGTGTCATGACCCATGATATTCTCAGGATTTTCCACCAAGCCTTTGATGACTCCACTCATCCGCCCCAGGAGAAATGCCGAAGAGCTTTTGTTTATGTTCTCTAAGTGATGAAGAGTTTGGCCAAATCTGTCGGATTCCGGAAAATTGAGGTACACCCGAAACGGAGCTGTTGATCCCCACTCGCGCCGACATGTGGGGCATTTTCGTTCGCGGTTTAGATGAATCATACAATCTCGGCAGAATACGTGACCTATCATATCAGTTAGTCCGCCACTTCATGCTGAATACAGGTTTGCTGTACCGCAGTGTTGGGCTAAGAATTTGTCATAGGAGGCTGTCTGATGACAGACTGTGCAAAGTAGATTAGACATGATTGTGTGCACAAAGAGGGACTCAGTCAAATGAAGAACATAGTTCGTTGTCATGTGATCTGAAAAGGTAAATCTCATCATAGAAGATACTCAAACTGGACTAGTACAGCTACTTGATTCAAGTGACGCTTATACTGGGTTTTCTACGCTGGGTGTTGATGTCTGTATCAAGTTTCCACCCGTTCAATTCTTGGGACAATGTTTTGATCATTCCTGTGTCACAACTTTGTTCTTCGCCTGATAACATCCCCTCCCACCCACTCTCCAACAGCTGAAGTAATGGAAAATCCGGTCGAGCCGTTTCCGGTACAAGTCATTCGAAGTCATCGTGGTACGCTATCATTATTGCTGTCATGTTGATTTCCTCTTCAAACAATCGTAAATTCGCGACATTGATCTGAACACGCTAGACCCACAGATCAAGAAATTGTTGGTAGAAGTGAACAAATTACAGTCTGTTATGCTTCTGCAAGCGATGTTGCTGTCATGTTGATTGATCTAGGGACCACAGCTAGCAAGGTAGTTGATCCTTGACTAGTATGCCCATATATTGAAGCAGCTGAAATCTGTTGCGCACCCTATATTCTCTTGTATTCAGGTTGTTTATAAAGTTGGCTCCTTTTCTTTTTAAACGTTAATAACATTATTGATAGTTCTGGCAGCATTTTAAGACTTCATCCGGAAATGGCTGAAAACTAGGTGCGTTCAAGACTGATTAATTGGTGTCAGTCAAGTACATCTTTGTTGACTCTCAAAAGGAGAAAAAAATTGGACTGGGAGACAAACTTGATGCGTCCAAGGATATATTCAACCGAAATCTTATCATGGAGATGCACATAGCAAAGTCACTGACAAGAAAGAGCTGGAGGATTTGATACATACATTTACGGGAGACAAGCTCCCTCTCCATGGTCCATGCATGGAAGGTACACGCAATGATATTTTGACCAAGATTGAAAGGGAGGTCAAGAGTGTCGACAGCCCCAATGTGATTTGGATAAGGGGTTTTCCTGGAGTTAGAAAATCAGCCCCAAAAGCTAGCATTGCCATTACAACTGCAGGAACAGCACCGACATGTGATATGGTTCTGGTTCGACAGGACACGAACTGCGACCATCATTACAGATGCCCTGTGATGATCAAGGATACAATAACACGTTTGCAGCACAGAGAAGTGTAGTTCTGAGTGCAGCATTACCTTGAGTCTGAGAGCGAAATGAGATAGACATTGTCAGACATTACTTAAAGATGCCGAATTTCATCTTTCTTAATTTAATACTCTTTTCCTGGTCGGAGATGGGGGGTCCCGGGTTTTACTAAGTGAAGCAGAATCCTTGACGTTCAGAAAACGATCCGTTGCATATAATTCACCCCCCCTCCCCCCTTGTAGGGATATAAGCGAATATCCGTTATTGGATGTGCTACATCAGGGTCAAAACATGCCTGCACCATTGCGATAGGTAAGAGTACTTGTATACCAGATCCTAACGTAGAATGATTGTTCCGAGAGTCGACTGAGCGATTGAATTTTTGAGACACGGTGCTGTCAAACTCAGTTGAGCGCAATGCACTTTGACACAAACTAGAGGAAGGATGTTTTAAATGAGATTTGTGGTTGAACATGGCCAAAAAAATAACTTGCCCTTGGCAGACCATATAGATGTGAGACTTTAGGAAGAGCGAAAACAATTCAGAGCTATGGAATAGCTGCTGAATTGTTCTTCACACATTTTGTGTGGAATTAATGCCTTTGACAAGGCAACATCTAGTAGTCAAGACGCGGTTCGAACTCCAACCCCGATTGCATCCGCGATCGAGTGGTATACCCCTACGAACTCAACCATCTCGCCGACTGAAAGTTCATCAACTTTTCTCACACAACACCAAAAACTGACCATAATTTTCTTCACACTGTCAATTCACATTATTATCCAAAGATTCAATCGCTCAGTCGACTCTCGGAACAATCATTCTACGTTAGGATCTGGTATACAAGTACTCTTACCTATCACAATGGTGTAGGTACGTTTTGGCTCTCCTTCCCGCTACTCTTCCCCCCTCTCCCAGTTCCATCCAAGCCCTCACGCTCTGATAAAACAAGAGACGTTTATCTGGCTTAACAATGCTGACTGTTCAGGGACCTGTTGTGGTGGGCCAATCAGCATTCGCACAATTCTCGCAAACTATTGATACCGAGCAGTAGATCCGCCGGTCCCAGACCATCAAGGCGGCTCAATTAAACGACGCTCTAAGGATGGGAAAAAAAGATACCGGGCGAACTGCTGAAATTTCTGATCACTCTCACACATTTCCTGACTTCAGCCGACGCGCAGGGTATATTTCTCTTGATAAGGTACTACTGCCCATTGGTTCACGCGAGGAAAATTGGCTTGGTGACCCAAGGAGAGTGTCCGCTTCGAACACTGATAACGGTAACATAAATATATTCACTGGAGGCAATAGGAGGAGAATATAAACATAAACCGGACATCCGATGCCTTCTATAGCAGTGATCTTGAACCCCGATATCAGATCAAGAGTTCAAATTTGAAATATGCTACACTGGATAGAGAGCTCCTAGGACTAGGTCGAGACAAATGTAGATGGTAATGGTATCATACCAGTGAAGAACTAAAGTTGGCGTCTTTCGCCAGTTGAAAATGTGGATGAACCAAAAAAAACATATTCTGGCTCTTCATCTGCTGGAGGTCCACTCTTGTAAATGATTCACACCTAAACAAGTCTTTTTATGGAAAGTCACCCGATCAAACTGCAAGAAGCCTGCCTAACCTAATAAGGCCTAAGCCAGTGGCTGAATTCCGACTGACTTGTCAAAGGAACAGCAGCCGAACAAGCGTATAGTCAACGTAAGGTAAACGGTGATATTACATAAATCGTTCCACAAACTTCGTAAGATGAGCAACGATCATCAACCTGAAATACCTCTTCCTCCAGTAGATGGTACATTTACTGTACCTGAAGCTTTGGATTTCCAGTGCCAACATAATCCTGTTGAGCCGATCTATCTTTTCAGCACTGGAGAAAATGCATAAGAGCCGACAAAAATCACCTTTCATGAATTTGGGCGTGCTTGTGACTGGGTTTCGCAGTTAATTCATCCCAGCCCTCCAGTTCTGTCTGTTTTTGGGGTAATCCTTGTCACTGATGTTCTTCAGTATCAAGTCACCCTGCTCGGTCTCATGAGAGCAGGTTTTGTAGTAAGTTCGCGACAGATTCTTGATAAATGACTAAACTGATCCTATTAGCCCTTCCCGATTTCTCCTCAACTCAGTTCTGATACTATCGTCCATCTGCTGAGAGCTACTTCATGTCATAATTTAATCGTTACTTCAGCCACCCTCCCATCGGGTCTCTTCCTTGGAATAAAGGAGGAAATTAATCGGCACAGCAATGACTATCATCTGCGATTTTGGGAAATGCCAGATCTGAATTTGTTTCCAGGAAGCCCACTCTCGACGGTGAAACCAATTTTCCTGAGCGATCTGCACTATCAAGCCGAACACCTTCTCCGGACGAGCTTGCCCTCTATCTTCATTCGTCTGGAACCATTGAGATTCCCAAGCCTATCCCTCAGACACACAAGAGGCTGTGTCAATGGGTGTCAGTCAGTAAGACTTAAACCTAGTTGTATCCCGGATAAGCAGTACAAGTCTTTTCATAGGTGTTCATGATTTGAGAATGTATAATCCCCGTCTTCGAATGAGCGGTATGGGTCTTCCCCCATTCCATACCATCGGCTTTTTCCTGTTTACCCTACTTCCCGTCTATCATGGCATCCCTGTTCCCATCCTACCTCCAGTTGATACAGTCGCTGGTGTGCTCCCACTTACACCAAGTCCTGATATCATCCTTGATCATATCAAGCGCACCAAATCAACAGCACTGATGACAATTCCCGCATTGTTGAATGCATGGGCTCAATCCAAGGATGATGTGACCATCCTTGCCAGCCTCAATATTGTCGTTCGTCATTTTCTAAATTACGATATCCTTGAAGCGCAATCTAATAGGCCTTGCTAAGTGCTTCAGCGGCGGCTTTATATCGGACACTGTTGGTGATAATCTTGTTTCAGCTGGCGTGAACCTCCAATCAATGTACGGTACAACGGAGACTGGTCCAATCAGCAGATACGGTACTCCACCTAGGAGCGATTGGGCGTGGATAGAGATATGGCACAAGATGAGCATAGAGTGGTTCTATCAAGGCAATGGAACATATGAATGTCACTATATGGTTTGTGAAGTTTGTCTTCTGTGGAAATCCACTTTACAACTTGCACATAGAAAGGAGAACTGCACGAGCCCGCGGTTATAAATAGAAATGATGAGAAAGGTTTGGTTCTTTCGGATCTGTTCATCAAGCATCCGACAAAGGACAATTTGTGAAAGATGTACAATGATACCATTGCTCATATATGAAATACTCACATTAAGCCGTAGTGTTTGCCGGAAGGACGATGTGATCATTCATTCATCTGAAATAAAAACCTTGCCGGGTCCAGTCGAGGAAATTATTGCCAGTAGTCCATTGTGCGCAATATCTACATTGTTGTCAAAACCAACTCATCCAATTCAGGGCGCGAAGGGCTGTCGTGTTCAGCCGTGGACGTGATAATGCAGGCATCTTGATCGAGGTTCATCCGGAATTTACCATCGGTATTGGAGACAGTGCGTCTCTGAAGCAACTACGAAACCGCCTTTGGTAACTATATCAATACAAAATTCCTACATTTGATTAATATTGTGAAACAGGCCGTGTGTCGAAGCAGCGAACAAAATTTTACCTAGACACAGTCAGATTTCTGAGGAAATGATCCTTATCACAAAACCCGACAAATCTCTCGCATATGCACCCAAAGGTACTACAACGCGTAAACCATCACTTGAGATTGTCTCAAGTGGCATTGAAACCCTGTATGTCTTCTATCGCCTTCTTGTAAATGAGCTACTCAGTGTTACTCTTAGTTACGAGGCGCTTGTTTTTGGTTCCTCATCAAGTAATCAAGTGAAGCCTCCCGTGAGTTGGGATATATCATCCCTCAAAGAATGGCTCATTGGTCAATTATCGCAAATGTTCCATGGCAAGTCATTTAGAATTTCGACGAATTTGTTTGTACAGGGGTGTGACAGGTATGAATACACATTGATGGTCGCATATAATGCTGAAAAGTTGGCACAGCTTGGCAGCCACAGTCCTGAATTCCCGCATCTCTAGTTGCCTGAAATCCCTTTCTCCATCCATCTCTACCACTATCCTGCGAAACATTGTCTATGCTTACCCTACGATTGAAGGACTCGCTTGCTATCTCTCTCGCATCGTTATTCGCCAAAACCAGCCTGATGAGAAGGAGCGCTGCAAAAAAATAGGTGCAATGATAGCACAGTATTCTATTGGACCATCTATGGGACCATCTGTTGTACTTTTGACAGGTTCCACAGGTCATCTGGGTTGCCATCTTTTGGCTAGCCTTACCAAGAATCCGGCTGTTCATCGCATCTATGCCTTGAATCGTCCCAAGAATCTGTCAGTAGAGGAGAGGCATCGAGAACGATTCCGAGCCGCAGGGCTTGATTTCGATGATTTAAAATCAAACAAAATTCGATTTATTGAGGGTGATCTATCTGCAAGAAATTTAGGTCTCTCAAAAGAGTAATATAACGAGGTTTGAGGCTCTCAATTTTACTTGTGTGTTTTTCTCATTTATTCTTAGATTCAACAATCGGTAACGTTGATCATACACACTTCTTGGAAGCTCAACTTCTGTCTTCCACTGGCCTCTTTTGAGCCGCACATTAGAGGCGTACGAAACCTCATTGATCTCGCTCGCCAGGGGCCGAATTTTTCTTCCTTGAGGTTTGTGTTCACGTCATCGTTTGCAGTGGCCCAATTCTGGGACTCGGCTGAAGAGCCGTATCCTGAGACCATCATGCGGCAGTCAAAATACTCAATTGGAACAGGATATGGTGAGAGCAAATACGTGGCAGAA
>Ga0153924_1001471_pt1 | contig 11637 bp, 11 predicted proteins | sample TSNJ008MetaG_FD_104709 | JGI IMG/M metagenome (GOLD analysis project Ga0153924, IMG submission 104709) | Attine ant fungus gardens microbial communities from New Jersey, USA - TSNJ008 MetaG | ecosystem: Host-associated > Fungi > Mycelium > Unclassified | place: USA: New Jersey, Wharton State...
CGATAGGGAAGTTAGTTAGGAAATCTGATGGTCCTGAACAGATAGGGCTGATAATTAAGACTATGTCGAAGTATGGAATTGATGGGCGAGAAAATGACTGCTAGAACTCTGCTAGACTTTGAGAATGCTATACTGGACTTGTTCGAGAAGAATAGAATCACCATTCAGGATGCCAAGACTGTATTATGGACTCTTTTAACCGCTATTTACGACGCCGCAGGAATGTTGAGGTATTAGATATACCACAATCCACATCTCCTAATTACAGATGACAAGAACCAAGTGGTGTAGCGATTGAGGCAATTCTAGTCTTATTTGCTGCTTTCGTTCTAGATATTTACAGGATTTAACCTAAATCAATAAGTCTCGATAAGCCGTATATCTCGTTCTGTTCTGTTAGATGAACTTTGCAACGTAACTGCAACGTAACTGCAACATAATTTCATCTACCTAGAATAAGAGTCCGTGTCTCGAAGGTAATACATGCAAATCCAAGGTGAAACGAAACAACTGCCTCGCTTGTTCTCGCATGTTTCAACTTACGGAGAACAATGCAAAAAGCAGAGGTGTAAAGACGGGCATTTCTTTGGAATCCCAATAAATCACGATATGCTACGAGTCATACTGGTCACCAAAGGTCACGAACTGCAATGGAGAAGTTCGAGAAAGCGAAGGAGGATAATGATATGATGAACATAAAAGACTGGGATAGAGCACAACACTTGACGACATCAGCGGCGTACGACGCATCAGAACAAGTCATGAAAGCAATTAACAGCACAGCGATACAGCTATCTGTGCATCCGTCAGTATGGCAACAACAGGCACAGCCTATCACTTTTGGTGCTGGCTTTATAGGTGGTTTTCTGTTGGGGTTAAAACACTGAGAACAACAGCCGATAATCTCGAAGACCTAGGTGATGACCTGGAGAACGGAAGACACCAAGCAGTTTGTACAGTATTTGTATGATACACTCTGTGCTTATGTTGAGCTACGGGATGATGTCAGAGAAGCACTAAAGTCACATCAGAAGTATCCCAATGTCTCTGACTGGAATGCCGTACCATTGTGTCAAAATAAGATGGTGATCATTCGAACAATGCTGAATCCAATTGTGAAGCTTTATGTCCTAATTGTCATGCAATTATAACTCGTAATAACAGAAATAAGATTCCACTTTGACCAACTCGGTAATGTGATTCCCTTAATAAGCTAAGAATATTAGAAGCAGCAGTTACTTTTATCGGAGTATCGGAGAAAATACCTGGATTCGGTTGTTCAAAATATCAGCCACATACACGTCGCCAGTAGAGTCTACTGCGATACCGCCAGGACGATTGAATTGGCTATTTTTAGAATTGGACTCGCCCCATACTTGCTTGACTAAGTAGTGAGTTGCCGTCCTCATATGGCTAGCAAGTGTTATTTTACCACTGCTACTAGACAAAACGATATTATTGCCTGTTACACCTGGAGAATTAACCGGATGAAACATGCTGTTAGTAAATTGTATGAATACAATAATAATCACAATTGCAGCTGCTATGACTGGTAGCAACAATTGATACTTGCGTCGAGGAAATTTGCTTAGTCTTCCTTTGACTTCTAGCGTAGATGTACCTTTTTTTGCAATGGGTGTTGCTTTCGTGACGCTGTCAATATCTATCGATTTTTGTTCTTCAAAAGTTGCACCTCTAAAGTCAGCTCCAAGGTCATTTATATTAGTAAGATTAGCGCCTACCAAATTTGCTCCAATTAGCTTGGCTTGTTGTAAATCTGCTGAAAATATATTAGCATATGAAAGATTAGCTCTAGCTAAATTCGCATTAGAAAGATTTGATTTAGCTAAATTCGCATTAGAAAGATTTGAAGCTTCAAGTACAGCTTTACTAAAGTTAGTTTTGGAAAGATTTGCTCCTTCTAAGTCCGCTCTAAAAAGATTTGCGTCAGAAAGATTTGCTCCTTGTAAGTCCGCAGCAGAAAGGTTGATTCTTTTTAGGTTTGCATTTGAAAGATTGGCTCCAGCAATATGCGCTCCATGAAGATTCCCCAAAGAAAAATCTGGTTCTGGTAGAATAGCAGAATTTGCTTCTCGCATTTTATTAAATTCTTGAACGTTACCTTCGCGAAGTAGAATTTGTCGCAAAGACGTGAAGTGGTGGCAGTCTAGGGTTAAACAGGACAATGGTTTACTACACGAAGAATGTTATTGGAATGAGAGGAGGCAAAGGGCCAATCCCTGAGCTTTTCCAATGCTGCATTAGTTGCTAGTTAATGGTGGATGGTAAAGATGTTCAAATTTAAAGAATCATCAACTTTGTTACTATTATTGGTATTAGTTATTGCCAGTCCATTATGTATCAAGGCATACTCTAGAGAATACGATGATAGGTTTGCAACGCCTACAACTGGGGTTACAATCACACCAAGTGGTGAATACCTCACCCCTGACTCCAACTGAGGGTTATTACAACATACATCCTACCGCATCAGAAAAAAAGAACCATGATTATATGAGTGGATGGAATCAAGGCCAATGGATTCGCTTACCAACAAACGTCGGCTTTGACAAAGATTTTTACCCAAGACCAAATCAAACAAATGATAACTACCTAGACTATTACGTAGGAGATTATAATGGCGCAGTAGCAGCAGACAGGGACGATAATGCCGGAGGGGATGATGGCACTAGTAATTACTGCGGATCAGGACATACACAAGAATACTGTATAGGGCATAAGGCTGGATATTCTGTGGAAGCATATCTGCTGAATGATGCTTAGTTGATAGCATGCGATGTCTGTTCTGTATTCAGGGATATTCCCCCAGACAATAAATACATACGGGCTTTAATACTACATCTGAAACTAGTCCATAAGCAGACTGGATCCAGTTCGACACACTGTCAAATTTGCAGAGACATTGAAACGGTTATCAATGAAGACAGAAAGATGTCGGGCCAAATTTCTTTATCAACTTTGAATCTCATATGGGAGCATATTATGTCGTTACACCGGCAGACCTGAACTATGAGAAGGAAACCGCTTAATCCTTTGGTCTTCGATTATAATAATATTCGTGATCTTATGGGTACCTCAGGGGAGCCCATTATGGACTCATCAAAACATCAATGAAGCCAAACCTGTTCCAGGCGACGAATTCCCTGCGGTTTTAGACAGTAAAAGGCATCGCGTCATGTTTACGTTCGTTGTACGATCTTAATTGCCGCGCCATCAAGATGTAGTAAACCAGGTTGCAGTACACTGACTATGAATTCCTGCCAGAAGATTTTCATGTCATCGCGTCCTAACATTATGTTTGCGACTGATAACTAAAACTTACGATATCGTGTTTGTCATTTGTTCCCATAAAATCAATCAATCATATAGAGTAGATACAGCTTTCGGAAGCACGACTGACACTTGACTCAATAACTGAACACAGAAGCTGATTACCTTGCTGCTGAACCCCTTTAAATGCGGGAATCAAGTATGGTTCAGAAATCTCTTATACTTTTCTCTTGGATAGGACAACGGTATTAATTGTCTGTACTTCAGACTAAGACTAAACTTAATAACTCGTTATCTGTAAGAATTGAAATCTTGAACTCAAAGCCTGGTGTTAAGAGATCATATCTAGCGTTTGTATTTTCGCTATTTTTAGTTTTATGTGCATGCTTACAAAATTACGATCATGTGGTGCTAGCATACATGCCTACTCCAAGTAAATCAGCTATGCCTAGACAGACTGTTCCTATAACTAACATTGTAATAGGTAATAATCCTGAGCACTTTACTTATGTAAATTCCGCGTATGGGATAAAAATGCAATATCCTACTAATTGGTATAAACAAAACGGACGATTCATATACGAACTGGCAAACGGCACTACTCATGAGCTTGTATCGTTTAGTCCAATCTTTGCTAACCAAACCGCTGCTTTAAACTCGCTTAGACTACATTTTCACCTAACGCCCGCTTCTGAGAGTCTGCTAAAGAAGACCTATCCTTCTGGGATTCCTGATTTTAATGCAAGTCTAAGTTTATCCGTATATTACCCAAAAGACAAAGAGAAGACTGTTTCCCAGTACGCAAGTGACGAATATGGCTTCGGAAAATTGCTTGGATTGACTAAGACAACGCTTGGTGGGTTACCTGCATACAACTCAACGTATGCATCATTTACAACGACATTTTCCAGCCCTTACCCTGAAATAAGTATGCACATTGGTGCAATCAAAGGGGACAAGCTCTTTATTTTAATTTACAAGGCCATCCCGAATGAATACGAGAAATATATGCCAATAGTACAGCAAATGATAGATACATTTCAAATAAGTAACTCAACCAAATCGATAGACACCACACCACATGCAAGCAGATAATTGTAATCGCACATATTCTCAGAATGTTTCAGCCTTATAGCTGACTTATTTCTGTACAGTCGTGTTAAAGCTCCGACAGCCCCTATAAGCTGCTTCTTAGGATTGTCTTAATCGATCTTACAATGAAAAATTTCAATCATTATAAATGATTAAAGGTATTAGAATCGAAATATGATGATAACAATCCTAAGTCAAATATAGCATAATACCAAACCCAACACTATGATTTGGAAGATAACATTAATCACAGCTATGTTGATGTTGGCTCCGTTAGGATATTTTTACCATGTAGCAAATGCTCAAAGTTTCTCAAAAAAGAGCTCTACTAATTGTGAAGGGAATGTATGTCACACAACAGTGTGTATCAACAACAACTGCCAGACATTAGTTTCTAATCCAGCTGAATTACTAAATTCGATGTCACAAATTAAATCGCATGGATTACTTTCGAATTCAATTCAACAATTATTAAATTCAACTAATCCCTGACAAGAAATTATCTTGTACGTGTATTGTGACTTGTGGTCTTACTGATCTTGCCAAACGGCGTCAACTAGAGCTTCAAACTATGACTACTGCATAGGAGAACTTCGATAACTAATCGAAATTTGATACCACTCATAAACGTACTAGGTTGCATAATAAAGGGTATCTTTATGTTGCATATTTCGGTGTGTTCGTCAGTTATGAACTAAGCTGCACAGTTCTTATCTCTAATGAGTGAAATAGTATGGTAGTTAAACGACCGTAACATCTCTTAAATCCTGAAACGATGCAATAACAGTATGGATGCTCTGCTTTTGATAGTAGCTACTATCGGCCTGGTTGTCGGTCCATTTATTTGGATTTGGATTTATCGCAGAGCAAGACGCACACTAGCCGAGGAAAGGAGATAACCTTGGCATTTTCATTTGAACGATTATTTAAAAATACCTATAAATCATCCATATGGATGATCCATTTTCATATTCGAGAGAACGGCATTTTCGCCTTGCCCCTTTCAAGAGGACTACAGTCATGTAAGACATACACACTGATCCTGCTAATTAAGAACCGGGGGTCTGGGGGTAGCTGCTGTACGATCTAAGATTGTCTTATACAGTCGATAGATATCGTCTATAAAACCCGAAATATGAGATTAATAAAAGATATTGAAATTTATCCTTATATCTATTTAATTATTTTATACACGTCATTATTACTTAAATCTAAAAGAGCGTAGACTGCTTAAATGAAGAGAGAGTAGGGATAGGAGAATTATAAACCACACAATTATCATCCTACCCTTCTCTTCTTTAAGCCAAATCTCCAGCTAAAATATTGTTCAAACACGGAATAAATAGGATTGCTAACTAGATACGCTAGTTATAATATCGTTCATAAAGGTACTATTTCATTAAGAAAGAAAGTAACATAGTGACTACCAAATTTCTAATGAATAATATCTAATAATCGATCTTAGACACATAACATAATTCATCAACTGCAAACGAACATCTGAATACTCGGGAAACGTGCAGCTTGGAATAGGTACGCCAGATAATGAATGTGCCAAATGCTATTAAAGGATCACTTAATACCATAGGATACGTAGATCTTAGCTGTGGTCTTGCTACTGGCATACCCTATCTGGCTATCCAAATTAATTGCACCTTCATCTTACAACTCAAGATACAGTTATCAATGCTCTAGCAGCTAAATCCCTTCCAGCAAGGGAGCATTCATGGATTAAAGTTTCGTTGTTAAATTCATCACAGGTTCAAACACTTCTCTTATAACAACCTTCCTTATCAATTTCTACACAATGATGAGCGCCATTCCTAGTTTAGATTAAACAAAAGAAAAAGCACATGAGTTTTATAACATGGGCATTTAGTGATGGGCAACCAGGACTCACGAGGAGGCATTAGCTTTCAAAGGAACTCCTCTAAACATGACAATAAGTACAAGTAAGTTAGTAACTATTGAGTGAAGTTTGAACAAGATGATGAAAAAAACAGCCTAGCTGATAGGCTGGGTATCTCACGGCCCCTGGGAGGCTCGCTTCTGATTTTTGGAAAGCAGACAGTGATTTCACGGTTATAAGGTATATTGATCTCTCCTTTACAAATAACATATGCTTCTATCCTATTGTACTTTTCTTCAGTGGCTACGACAATTTCTCCCATCAACTATTTACCACATGAATGTTTTCGACGACATCCGTGGTGAAATGATTTATCATTCCGTATAGAATAATAAATTTCATATAAAATTACAAAAACCAGAATTTGGTATGGCATATCTTCACATCCTTGAAATTGTCATGGGATATGGCCTGGACGAGAGTAAAAAATTCGTCATTCGTCCAATATATGTTGCATATAAATAATATAACGACCTTAATAGAGTAGAAATGTTTCATACATCAGTGAATTCAAAGACGACTATGACGTTTAGTCTTTTGGTCTTTGCATTAGCATCCCTATTTGCCACAGATCTCATACTTGGAAGCCAGCAAGCATTGGCAGCCAACGCAGGAGGTAGCTTTGGCGGAGGAGGCAGCTTAGTCGGCGGCGGAGGAAGCGTAGGCGGCGCAGGTAGCTTAGGAGGTCATGCCGGCTTCGTAGGTGGAGGTGGAGTAACTCATATCGGTAGAGGTGGCTTTATAGGTCATGTGGGGCACTTTGGGCACTTTGGGCACTTTGGGCACTTTGGGCACTTTGGGCACTTTGGATATGGTGGATATGGCTACCCTTACTACAGCGGATACGGCATCTGTGCAATCTACTATCACCACCATCACTATCACAACCATCACTACTACTATCACCACCATCACTACTACTATCACCACCACTACTATTACTGCTGAAAACATAACAACAGAACTTCAAGCTGAAAACACCAACCTTTTTTTGGCTTAGCACTAAGGTTCAACCACTCATAGATGCACACCTTCATTTTTTACATTATGACATAAACTTCAAATATCATCAAGCACCATTGGTGCGCAAATTGAACATAAATCAAATCAAAGTTGTGTATGTCGTTTCCGTTAGTGATACTCTCCTTTGCATTTTCTATTACCTCTATGACAGTCGTAGGGAATGATGATACAGCAAGTCAGAGCCATTCTAGTGGCATTTCACTGACTATGGCGATTGTTGCAATATGCAATTTTTGATATTTTTTATTTAGCATGCTGTTCTCTAATGTCCTGTTCTAAGAACCGCTCTAAATCGTGTCTTGCAGCTCATAATCAGCTCATCAGTCTCAACTGCACGCTCGATAGGAAAGATTTCATCTCATTTCATCTCATTTCTCTCATTTCATGAACCTCACCTCGGAAGGAACACGGATGTCTGTGAATCGTTAGATGTTATGGTGGGCCAATCCATAATCTATCAAAGGTGACTAACAAAGGTACTGACAAGTTGTTAAAATATATATATGTGTAGCCAGGCGCTTGATTTAATGGTATTATGCGTTCCATTGTACAAATTGGACATAGAATTTGGGGAGTTATAGAAAACAATTTACCCAATTTGACGGTAATGATGATTTCGTCTAGCCATAGCACGAAAATAATGTTATCCATTTTCATATTTTTATTGTTGTCAAAAAAGCTATATCGGCAAAAACAATAACCCTCAGCATTGCTGCTTCCCGTTGAATATATCATACACTGATAGCGATACGATAAAGGGAGATTGTGTTTTGTCAAATGAAATCGAGAACAATATAGATCTCGTTCTTGATTAAGTATCAATCTGGAGACAATATTTAACAAAGCAATACAGATATGATCCTAACAAAATAGTGACGGAACACTTACATGCTTACATCTCAGGTAATGCGGAACAGAAAGCATTGGAAAATAATTGCAAAATGCTGTAAAAAATTTCTTTATGCGCCGTGAACCCACTCGCATCTATTAGACATAAGATTCTTTCACACTACTCAAAAAATAACATGTAGAGCTGCGATTTAAGTCCGTCAGCTAATTGCTGTTGTGAAAAATCAATCATATCAGTGAAGAAAGGTTCGCGTTGTATTGATGCTCCTGTAAATCGTGATTTGTTCTCTAAATCAATAATTATGAAATTAATAGTCTTTTCTTTATTTCTGTTTTGTTGTGTCGATGTGCTTTTTCCTCAAACCATCTTTCGAGGTAAATCCAACCAACAGCTAGCAAGGTATTTTCGAAGATTACCTGATCTAATACTATTGCAATCTTCCATTCTTGTAAATATTACTTCTTTGTGTAGCAGTAGTATTGTGGTAATATACCAGATGTACTTCTCTATCAACACTTTTCTCCTGTTCTCAAATATAATTAAGACTTGATAGGATCAGGGCTTATATTGCTGGCCATATATCCTGCTACTGGAAATGCCTACCTCTCTGTCTACAACGTTCAAAAAAATCGATTCGATGAGTTATCTCGAACAGTCAGTTAACATACCAGCAGATGAATCAGTTATTCAAACATTAGAAAATTCTTCGTATGCTGCTATTTTTACTGAGGGCAATATTGAGGAGAACAAATCCACTGTCATTTTGGCAAGTGGACTGACAGTGGATGAATTAAATAAAGAGAAAAGCAAGACAATAGATAGAGTAGCAAGCGCAAGACAAATTTGACTCAATTTGTGACTCTATCGGCGTTCAACTATTACAAAAATATGGCTATGGACATGAAATTCAAAATGAGGGACATTGAAGCACGTACCCGTACTATACCATCGCTATTCGGTACAGGATATGCAGACATACAGACATACGCACATACTTATATGGATATGCATATGCGAACTGATTGACGAATTTATGTTAAGCTGCTGAAGTATCGATTAGCAGAACGTCTAAATCGAACATTGCTCACTGTGCGTCTATATAATTCTCATCTCAGAGAATTATCAGTTAAATTATATACTATGCCGGTTTTGTTAATATCGATTCAATGTATGGTCAATGTTTTGCATATGGTGATATGGCGTATTAATATCATATACAACATTCTACTAGTTATTTATGTGTAATGATACCTCGATACACCTTTTATATCTAGTAGTTGTTATAGATTCATCATGAGAAGTGTTTCCTTACATTTTTCTGGAAAAACAATCTTTCTTTTGATTCTTATTGCAGCTAGTACTGTTCTTATCCCGTTCCTAAACCAAAATCAGATTGGAATGGCGCAACAACAAAATAATCAGATGTCGTCATCTCTAAGCAACCAACAACAACAGCCTACTACTGGTATATCCTTTCAGATTGATAATACCAGATTCTCTCATCATATGGCAGTTGTTAATGGTGTTCAAATACACTACGTTATTGGAGGTCACGGTGAACCTTTAGTTTTATTGCACGGATGGCCAGAAACATGGTATGAATGGCACAAAGTAATGCCAGCCTTAGCTAAGAACTATACCGTTATTGTACCTGATTTGCGAGGCCTTGGAGACTCTTCAAAACCATTAACTGGTTATGACGGTAAAACCGTTGCTGAAGATATACATCAACTAGTCACTCAGTTAGGATTTAAAAGAATCTTCCTAGTTGGCCACGATGTAGGTTCACAGCCAGCCTATTCTTATGCAGCCGCGCATCCGACAGAAGTACGGAAGTTAGTAATCATGGAGTATATTTTCCCTGGTTTTACTCCTCCTCAACTTGAAGGAAAAGTATTGTGGTTTCCTTTCCATCAGACTCCTGATTTACCAGAAGCTCTTGTAGATGGCAAAGAGATGACGTATTTATCATGGTTCTATCATAATCTTGCATATAATCCTGCTGCAATCGGCCAGGCGGATATCAACGAATTCGTTACCCATTATTCTGCACCGGGTGGGATGCGTGATGGATTTAACTATTTCCGAGCTTTTCCGCAGGATGCTCTTCAGAATGTGAATTATTCTAAGACTAAGCTTACGATGCCAGTACTAGCCATAGGAGCAGAATACATTCCAGCATTCGGAGGTAATGTTACTATTAATTACGCACAGTATGGAATGCAAGCATTGGCTCAAAATGTCCGAGGTATCCAAGTTCCAAATTCAGGGCATTGGATTCCAGAAGAGCGACCAGACTTTGTAATTAAACTGCTTCACAATTTCTTTGGTGGCAATACTACCAATACTAGTAAATGAATCCTACAACTGCATGTGAATATAGGTAACTCTTTGCAGCTGATTATGGTGATATTCAAGTATAGAAATTATTAAGTCAAATATCTGTGTTTTTACATTTTAAGAATAAAACATGTATCTAGGATGATCGAACTTGATGATGTTATTGAAAATAATCTTGCTTATTCAAAGGAGTATACATTAGATTTTCAGATCCAGGCGCAGATTCCTGGAATGCTGTCAAAACAGGATATGCGATCCAAATAGACGATCTGGCATTACCAGATGGCAGAGCAGAACATAAAACAGGTGCCATTTATGATATTGTTCCTCCTGTTACTTTGGCTTCAAAACAGGTGGGAGCTAAAGTATTTGCAGCATGCAATGAAATCACAAGACTATCAAAACCCCTGCAATCCCGGTTCCGACGGCTGCATCTGCCTTCAAACGGTGTGATATCGTCGGTAGATTTATAGTACTAATCTGTGGCTAGTGTGGGCTAGAAAGGAGTTATATTTTGCTACCAAAACAGAGCTAGATTTAGTGACGGATAAATCGTTTACTAGCAAATTTGGTAGCAATTTTTTGCTAGGAATGTTTGCAATGAAAGAAGAAGAAGAAACTTTTTCTTAGAACAGGTTTATTTGTTCGAGTCATTGTGGGAATCTTCTTGCTTGGACATAAGTTAAGTATCCGAGTTTTTATCAACATACAATTATCTGAATGTTAACGATTTTAAGGTATGTTTTCAAACGTTGCCACCTCCAGATATGATCGACCACCAGACGAATCATGTCAAGTAACGTGTCCACAACAATGAGGACTGGAGATGGGATAGGTATGTTCTTTGTTCTTCCTGAAGGTGGATTGAACTTCAAGGCGGAGATCCCGACCATCCAATATGGAAAGGCTGCTTTTGGGATATTGGCAAAACACCTATCAGGAAGATACGAAAAAGACAAAACAGGATTAGGTCCTCAATTCCACAGATAGCTAATGCTTTATTTATCTCTATACAGATTATAGCTTATATAGATAGTCTATGTGCACTAGTATGTATAAATACAGATTAAAGAAACCTATTTTTATTAATCTTTACGTTATCATTATCATTTTATTTTTGTTATTATTAACA
>Ga0153924_1001473_pt1 | contig 11618 bp, 8 predicted proteins | sample TSNJ008MetaG_FD_104709 | JGI IMG/M metagenome (GOLD analysis project Ga0153924, IMG submission 104709) | Attine ant fungus gardens microbial communities from New Jersey, USA - TSNJ008 MetaG | ecosystem: Host-associated > Fungi > Mycelium > Unclassified | place: USA: New Jersey, Wharton State...
GAACCTGGATTTCTCCTATTTCTGTTCACTCCATTGAAAATGATACAATTACTTTGGTAGTTCCTACAAACAGTATTGGTCTGAATATAATTAATAAAAAATATAAAGATGCATTTATTGTTTGTATTGCCGAAGCTATGGGTAAAGAATTTGATATCAATTTTGTATTACTGGAACAATTAGATGATATATCTTCTGTTTCTTCTATTAATAATGTAAAAGAATCAAACAAAGATATTACATCACCAACACTTAAGAATAGAAAATTTGAGTCCAATCTCAATCTTAACTATACTTTTGATACATTTGTTGTAGGTTCGAATAGTAAATATGCACATGCCGCGGCTTTAGCTACAGCAGAATCCCCCGGTAAGGTTTATAATCCTTTATTCGTATACGGAGGAGTTGGTTTAGGTAAAACCCATTTAATACAGTCAATCGCTCATTTTATTCTTGAGAATGATGAAAAAGCAAAGGTATTATATACAACAAGTGAAGAGTTTACTAATGAACTGATAGATTCCGTAAGAAATAACAATACTACTGTTTTTAAGAATAAATATCGAAATGTAGATGCTTTAATCATTGATGACATTCAATTTTTAAATAAAAAGGAAAGCACACAAGAAGAATTCTTTAATACTTTCAATTCATTAAGGATGGCAGACAAGCAGATTATCATATCTTCGGATAAACCACCAAAGGATATTAACGGAATAGAAGAGCGGCTGCGATCCAGATTTGAATCAGGCCTGACAATAGATATCCAAGCTCCCGATTATGAGACAAGGATGGCTATCTTAAGGAATAAATGCGATCAATCCGGCTATAAAATCACAAATGAAGTATTAGAGTATATCGCAAATAACATAAAATCTAATATCCGAAAGTTAGAAGGTGCTTTAATAAAATTAAATGCTTTTGCCAGAGTATCACTTACACCGATTAATTTAGATGATGCGATTGAAATACTTAAGGATACAATCTATCCTGATGTGGACAGGCAGATAACGCCATCTACTATATTAGATACGGTTGCCGATCATTTTGGATTAACGGTGTTAGACCTTACTTCAAAAAAAAGAACGAAAGATATCGCTTTTGCCAGACAGGTATATATGTATTTAGGAAGAAATCTTACTGACGAATCACTTTCTTCCATAGGCTCATTGGTAAATAAAAAGGATCACACAACTGTCAGCCATGGAATAGATAAAATAGACCGATCCATTAAAGAAGATGAGTCACTTAAGACAACGATAGAAGTTATTAAGAAGAAAATTATACCTAATTAAAGTTATCAACATCTTATACACTTTATAAGGATTGCCAATGTTTATAATATGTGGATAACTAAATATAACAGAAATACCAAACTTTCTAGTTATACTAGGAATGTGTATAACTACTTAAAAATGTGGATATTTTTTTACTTATTCACATAGTTATACCTTGAAGTTTTTATGATGAATTGTAGCTCTTTAGAGCTTTTCTACATATCCACACCCCCTACTACTATTACTACTATATTATTATATATTATACATACAATAAATTTACTTTTTTAATATGAAAGGAGATATTCGCATTATGAAGTTAATATGTAAAAAGTCTGATTTGTTAGCCGGAGTAAACATTGTCTTAAAAGCTGTTCCTTCTAAGACCACTATGTCTATACTTGAATGTATATTAATAGATGCAACTACAAATGAGATTAAATTCACAGCTAATGATATGGAACTTGGAATTGAGACGAAGGTGACAGGAATAATTGAAGAAAAAGGAATGGTAGCAATTGATGCTAAATTATTTTCAGATATTGTCCGTAAATTGCCTGATAATGATGTAAAGATAGAAGTTGGACATGATTTAAAAACAAACATAACATGTGAAAAATCAAAGTTTACGATTCTAGGAAAGTTAGGAGACGATTTTTCTTATTTGCCGTATATTGAAAAGGATAAATATATTTATCTATCCCAGTTTACATTAAAAGAAGTAATCAGACAAACTATATTTTCAGTAGCGGATAATGATTCTAATAGACTTATGACAGGTGAATTATTTGAAATTAGCGGAGACAAGTTTAAAGTAGTAGCATTAGATGGACATCGAATTGCCATAAGGCAGATTGAATTAAAAGAAGAATTTGAAGATATAAAAGTTGTTGTACCGGGAAAAACATTGAATGAAATCAGTAAAATTTTAACTGGCAGTACAGAGGATGATGTTAAGATTTTATTTACAAATAATCATATTGTATTTGAATTTGACCAGACAATTGTAGTTTCACGATTGATCGAAGGCGAATATTTTAAGATTAATCAAATGCTTTCCAGTGATTACGAAACTAAAGTGTGTATTAACAGAAAAGAATTTTTGGATTGTATAGATCGTGCCACTTTACTTATTAAGGAAGGCGATAAAAAGCCAATTATAATAAATATTGAAGACGACAATATGGATTTGAAAATTAATTCATTTATGGGTTCTATGGATGAAACAATAAATATTAGTAAAGAAGGAAAGGATATCATGATTGGCTTTAATCCTAAATTTTTAATTGAGGCATTAAGGGTAATTGATGATGAAGTAGTTAATATTTATTTGGTAAATCCAAAAGCTCCATGTTTTATTAGAGATGATGAAGGCAAATATATCTATCTGGTATTACCGGTTAACTTTAATGTTGCTAACAGCTAGATAGTTAACAGCTTTATTATGAATGTTTAGAATTTGAGAAAAATAAAGGAAAAGGAGCCATGCTTGGAATTAGTTTTTGATGTATGGGTATAAAATGGAAATAATAAAATTAAGAGACGAATATATTAAGCTTGGTCAGGCACTGAAAGCTGCTGGTTTGGTGGAATCCGGTGTCGAGGCAAAAAATGTTATTAATGAAGGTTTAGTATTTGTAAATGATAAAGTAGAATATCAAAGAGGAAAGAAGTTAAGAGATGGAGATATTGTTACTTTTAATGATAATCAGATTAAAATAAATGTGTGATCATATGATAATTGAAAAATTAGAGCTAAATAATTATAGGAATTATGATAGACTTGATATAGACTTTAGTAAAGGGACTAATATTTTATATGGGGATAATGCACAGGGAAAGACAAACATATTGGAGTCTATTTATGTGTGCAGTACAACAAAGTCACATAGAGGAAGTAAGGATAAGGAAATTATAAATTTTAAAGAAAAAGAATCACATATAAAATTAATTGTCAATAAAAATGATATTTCATTTCGGATTGATATGCATCTTAAAAAAAATATGCCGAAAGGTATTGCAATTAATGGTATTTCTATAAAAAAGGCGAGTGAATTATTTGGTATTGTTAATGTTGTCTTTTTTTCTCCGGAGGATTTAGATATAATTAAAAGAGGACCATCTGAAAGAAGAAGATTTATCGATTTAGAATTATGTCAACTTGATAAAATATATGTTAACAATTTAGTGAATTACAATAAATGTCTGAATCAAAGAAATAAACTTTTAAAAGAAATGGATTATAAACCTGAATTAGAAGAAACTCTAGATATTTGGGATGAACAGATTTCTATCTATGGATCAAAAATAATTGAAAGAAGAGAAGCATTTGTAAAACAATTGAATGACATTATATATTCTATACACAGTAATTTAACAGCGCATAAAGAAAAATTAACAATTATTTATGAAAAATGTATAGAAAAGGAAAATTTATACAATAATCTAGTTAAAAACAGAAAAAGAGATATTATGCATAAAATTACTTCTGTAGGACCACATAGGGATGACATTAGTTTTTATGATAAAAATATAGATATTAAAAAATATGGAAGTCAAGGGCAGCAGAGAACTGCAGCATTATCATTAAAGCTTGCAGAAATCGAGCTAGTCAAGAAGGTTATTCATGATACACCAATTTTATTGTTAGATGATGTATTATCAGAATTAGATAAAAATAGACAAAATCATTTACTTAATAGCCTAAGTGATGTACAGACTTTTATAACTTGTACAGGACTAGATGAGTTAGTAGAGAATAACTTTAGTATAAATAAAATATACAAAGTTGTAGAAGGAAAGATAGAGTAATAAGTGTTTCAAGAAAGGAGCAACAACTATAATGAGTGACACAGAAAAGAATGATCAATATGGTGCAAATCAAATACAAATACTGGAAGGTCTTGAAGCAGTCAGAAAAAGACCGGGGATGTATATAGGAAGTACATCTTCTAAAGGTTTACATCATTTGGTATATGAAATAGTAGATAATGCAGTAGACGAGGCTTTAGCAGGATACTGTTCAACTATAAGTGTTCAGATTAATAAAGATAATTCTATAACAGTAAGAGATGATGGAAGAGGAATTCCTGTAGGAATCAATGATAAGTCAGGTCTTGCAGCTGTAGAAGTCGTATTTACGATTCTTCATGCAGGAGGTAAATTCGGCGGTGGAGGATATAAGGTATCTGGTGGTCTCCATGGGGTTGGTGCTTCAGTTGTAAATGCTTTATCAAAATGGTTAGAAGTAAGAGTATACAGAGATGGTAAAATTCATTTTCAAAGATATGAAAAAGGAAATGTTATAGAATCACTTAAAATAATTGGCGATTGTGATATGAATCAGACTGGTACAGAAGTTACATTCTTACCCGATAATGAGATATTTGAAGAAACAATTTATGAATATGATATATTAAAGAAAAGGTTAAGGGAAACTGCATTTTTAACAAAAAATCTTAAAATCATTCTAAAAGATGAAAGAGAAGAAAAAAAAGAAAAAGTTTTTCATTATGAAGGTGGCATTAAGGAATTTGTTACATATTTGAACAAAGGGAAAACATCATTATATAATGATGTTATATACTGTGAAGGTACAAAAGATGGAGTTCAGGTAGAGGTCGCATTACAGCATAATGATTCGTATACTGAGAACATCCTTACCTTTGTAAATAATATTATTACTCCGGAAGGAGGAACCCACTTAGAGGGATTTAAAAGGGCATTAACAAAGACATTTAATGATTATGCCAGAAAGAATAGAATTTTAAAAGAAAGTGAAACAAATTTAAGCGGAGAGGATATTAGGGAAGGCCTTACAGTGATTGTAAGTATTAAAATCGAGGATCCTCAGTTTGAAGGACAGACTAAGCAGAAACTCGGAAACAGTGAAGCAAGAGGTGCTGTTGATAATATTGTCAGTTCTCAATTAACATATTATTTAGAGCAAAATCCCTCTTCAGCAAAAATAATCTGTGAAAAATCTCTAATGGCACAAAGAGCAAGAGATGCGGCCAGAAAAGCCAGAGATTTGACAAGGAGAAAAACGGCTTTAGAAGGAACCAGTCTTCCCGGGAAATTAGCAGATTGTTCTGACAAAGATCCGGCAAATTGTGAAATATATATTGTTGAAGGTGATTCTGCAGGCGGCTCGGCTAAGACGGCACGTTCAAGGAATACACAGGCGATATTGCCATTACGTGGTAAGATACTTAATGTAGAAAAAGCAAGGTTAGATAAAATACTCGGTAATGCTGAAATTAAGGCAATGATTACGGCATTTGGGACAGGAATATATGAAGATTTCAATATTGAAAAGCTAAGATATCATAAGATTATAATTATGACGGATGCAGATGTAGATGGTGCACATATTAGTACATTATTACTGACATTCCTTTACAGATTTATGCCCGAATTGATAAAGCAGGGATATGTATATTTGGCACAGCCTCCGCTTTACCAATTATCCAAAAATAAAAAGGTTTATTATGCTTACAGCGATGAAGAGCTGGCATCAATTATTGCCGAAATCGGCAGGGATGGTCAAAATAAGATTCAGCGTTATAAAGGACTTGGCGAGATGGATGCTGCCCAGCTATGGGATACAACAATGAATCCTGAGACGAGAGTCCTGTTAAAGGTTATGATTGATGAAGACAGTCAGAGCGAGATTGATTTAACATTTACAACTTTAATGGGTGATCAGGTAGAGCCAAGAAGAGAATTTATCGAGGCAAATGCTAAGTATGTTAAGAATTTAGATATTTAATGTGTATAAGGAAGGAAGAGTAAGATGGACGAGAAAATCTTTGACAAAATACATGAAGTTGATCTAAAGCAGACCATGGAAAAGTCTTACATCGACTATGCAATGAGTGTAATAGCAGCCCGTGCGTTACCGGATGTAAGAGATGGATTAAAGCCGGTTCAACGGAGAGTTTTGTATTCAATGATAGAATTAAATAATGGACCGGATAAGCCACATCGTAAATGTGCACGTATTGTCGGTGATACAATGGGTAAATATCATCCTCATGGAGACAGCTCAATTTATGGTGCTTTAGTAAACCTTGCGCAGCCATGGTCGACCAGATATCCATTAGTCGACGGACATGGTAATTTTGGATCTGTAGATGGTGACGGAGCTGCTGCTATGCGTTATACAGAAGCCAGGCTAAGTAAGATATCTATGGAGATGCTGTCCGATATTAATAAAGATACGGTAGATTTTGCACCGAACTTTGATGAAACAGAAAGAGAACCGGTTGTATTACCATCAAGATATCCTAATTTATTAGTAAATGGTGCAAGTGGTATTGCAGTAGGTATGGCAACAAATATCCCACCTCATAATTTAAATGAAGTGATAGATGGGGTAGTAAAAATTATTGATAATAAAGTAATTGAGGACAGAGAGACAGATTTAGATGAATTAATGTCTATTATTAAAGGACCTGATTTTCCAACAGGTGGAACAATTTTAGGAACCAGAGGAATCGATTCGGCTTATCGAACAGGCAGAGGTAAAATAAGAGTCCGTGCAATTACAAATATTGAACCAATGGATAACGGCAAAGACCGAATAATCGTAACAGAGCTTCCGTATATGGTTAATAAAGCGAGACTGATTGAAAAAATTGCAGATTTGGTAAAAGATAAAAAAATAGATGGAATTACCGATTTAAGAGATGAGTCTGATAAAGATGGAATGAGGATTGTAATTGAATTAAGAAGAGATGTGAACTCCAATGTAATTCTGAATCAATTATATAAGCATACACAAATGCAGGATACATTTGGTGTTATTATGCTTGCATTGGTTAATAACGAGCCAAAAGTATTGAATTTATTGGAAATGCTCAGGTACTATTTATTACATCAACAAGAAGTAGTGACCAGAAGAACAAAATATGAATTAAACAAAGCGGAAGAACGAGCACATATTTTAGAGGGTTTAATGATTGCATTAGACCATATTGATGAAGTAATCAGAATTATCAGAGCTTCCAGAACAACACAGATTGCAAAGGAAAGCTTGATGGAAAAGTATAGTTTATCCGATGCACAGGCACAGGCTATTGTTGACATGAGACTTCGCCAGCTGACAGGATTAGAAAGAGAAAAACTAGAGCAGGAATATAAAGAATTAATGGCTAAGATTACTGAATTAAAAGCAATTTTAGCTGATGAAAAGCTATTATTAGGCGTAATTAGAGAAGAAATCTTAATTATCAAAGCTAAATTTGGTGATGACAGAAAGACCTCTATTGGATTTGACGAGTATGATTTATCTATGGAAGATTTGATTCCGATTAGTGATACGGTCATTACAACAACAAATAAAGGTTATATCAAGAGAATGACTCTGGATAATTTTAAAGCTCAAAATCGAGGTGGTAAAGGAATCAAGGGAATGAATACCATTGAAGATGACTTTATCAAGGAAGTATTTATGACGACTACACATCATTATATTATGTTTTTTACGAACAATGGAAGAACGTACCGTTTAAAAGGATATGAAATTCCGGAAGCAGGAAGAACAGCCAGAGGAACAGCAATTATTAATCTGCTTCAGTTACAGCCTGGTGAAAAGATAACGGCAACTATTCCAATTAGTGAATATAGACCGGATGAATACCTGGTTATGGCAACGAAAAAAGGTATTATTAAGAAGACATCAATAATAGAGTATAGTAATATCAGAAAAAGTGGTCTGCAGGGTATTACATTAAGAGAAGATGATGAACTAATTGAAGTTAAGACAACAGATAATAAAAAGGACATTTTATTGATTACCAAATTTGGTCAATGTATTAGATTTCATGAGACAGATGTCAGAAAAACAGGCCGGACTTCTATTGGTGTAAGAGGTATGAATTTAGCCCATGATGATGAAGTGATAGGTATGCAACTTGATACACAAGGAGATGCAGTGCTGATTGTTTCAGAAAATGGATTAGGGAAGAGAACGCTGATTAATGAATTTACACCGCAGCACAGAGGTGGTAAAGGTGTTAAATGCTATAAGATCAATGAAAAGACAGGAAATGTAGTTGGCGCTAAAGCAGTGAATGATGATAATGAAATCATGATTATAACAACAGGTGGGATTATAATAAGGATAGCAGTTGAAAATATTTCTGTCTTAGGACGCTCTACATCAGGTGTCAAATTAATCAGTATGGATTCTGAAAAAGAAATTAAAGTTGCAAGTATTGCAAAAGTTAGAGAAAAAAGTGATTTAGAGGAAGAAACAGAAGAAACAGAAAATGCTGAAGTAGTTAATATAGTTGAGGAATAGAGTTATATACCAGTGCCAAATTCGACATTTGGCACTGCAGAATGGAGTGAAATATGAAACAATCACTAAAGAAGGTTATGGAAAAAGGCGGTACTGTTTTATTAATTGCATCAGTTGCTATAGTGGTATATTTTCTATTCATAGAATTTGCCGGTAATATGTTAAAAGACAGTATAAATGAAGTGGTAATTGTACTAAATGAAGATGGTACATTATCCGTACCGTTAGAAGGGGATACCAGTAATCTATTTATTTTTTGGGAGACAGACGGAGGATCCGTAAAACCTGTCAAAACACCGGAAGAGGAAATAGATAATAAACGATACAACTTAAATAATCAGTTTACCGAAAATAACAAGTGGTATACTTCCTATACGCATGCGGATGAAAAAGTTAAATGGGACTCAAGCGATGCAGATGGAAATTCATATCAAACAGCCACAGTAAGAGCTACAGTATATTCAGCATCTGAGGGTGAAGTCGTTTCCTATATTGGAGATAATGCGGTTGAGAAAATCTTGACTATTACCGTAAAAAATATAAATAATCAAATTGAAAAAACAGACAACAGATTATTTTCTAACCCGGTAAGGTCGGAATCAAATAATGATTGGAACCAAATTTATATAATTGAAAATACCATAGAGAATAAATACACACTTGCATATAGAACAGGTAATCATGTTCCGGAAAATGAAAATTTAGTACTTTGCTGGATTACAAATCAACCTATCTTACAAGAGACAGATTTGTTTTTAGGGGGGATACCCAACTTTGTAGGAAATGAAGATTCTGAAAAAAGTAATATGGTTAAAGCAGTGAATATGGTTACCTGCGACATTACGGAAGAAGTAACTATAGAAGCATTTATTGTAGATATTAACAGCAGTATGGAGGATGATAATAATTATTTGGAACAGGATAAAATAAATACGGCGGCAATAACTTTTAATTAATATACTGCATAATAAGGAGAATGTTTAGATGAGAGTTGTAAATGTGGATATCATAACAGAAACCATAAAAGATATGTGTATAAAAGCGAATCATTTTCTTTCGAAGGATATGGAAGAAGTATTTTATTCTGCGTATGAAGAAGAAGAATCTCCATTGGGAAAGCAGGTATTGGAACAATTAAAGGATAATTTGGAGATTGCAGGAAATGATATGATACCAATATGCCAAGATACAGGAATGGCCGTCATATTCATTGAAGTAGGACAGGAAGTACATATTGTTGGTGGAAGTTTAGAAGAAGCAATTAATGAAGGGGTACGCCAAGGTTATACAGAAGGATATCTTAGAAAATCAGTTGTAAATGATCCAATTGAAAGAGTGAATACGAAAGATAATACGCCGGCAATTATTCATTATAGCATAGTAACAGGTGATAAAATAAAAATAACCACAGCACCAAAAGGATTCGGAAGCGAAAATATGAGCAGGATATTTATGCTAAAGCCTTCAGATGGAATAGAAGGGGTTAAAAATGCTGTGATTACCACTGTAAAAGATGCTGGTCCTAATGCATGTCCGCCTATGGTTGTCGGAGTAGGAATTGGAGGAACCTTTGAAAAATGCGCAATCCTTTCTAAAAAAGCATTAACTAGAAGTGCAGTAAGTCATTCATCTATTCCATATGTAAAAGAGTTAGAAGAAGAGTTATTAGAAAAAATTAATAAATTAGGCATTGGTCCGGGTGGATTAGGTGGAACAAAGACAGCGCTTTCGGTTAATATTGAAACATATCCTACACATATAGCGGGACTGCCGGTAGCGATCAATATATGTTGTCATGTGAATAGGCACGTTACGATGAATATATAGAGAAGAAAAATGTAACAAGAATTAATAAAGAGAGAGGATGAATGCAATGCGCAAAAATTCATACAATGATTTGAACAAAATTCAAATTTCTATTTGCAATGTTTTTGATTGCGTGCGCAGATATCGTAAGACAACTTGTGATATGCATAGGTATATAAATGGATAAGTATATAAATGCACCTATTATTAATATAGAAGAAACACTAGATTTAGAAGCCGGAGATTATGTGTATATTACAGGTAAAATATATACAGCTCGTGATGCTGCACACAAAAGAATGTATGAAATGATAGAAAATAGTCAAGAATTACCAATAGATCTAAATAATAATATTATTTACTATATGGGCCCCTCTCCTGCCAGAGAAGGACGGCCGATTGGATCGGCGGGTCCAACTACTTCAAGCAGAATGGACAAATATACACCAACTTTTCTGGATTTAGGACTAAAAGGTATGATTGGTAAGGGAAAACGCAGTCAGGATGTCATAGATGCTATTATTAGAAATAATGGAGTATACTTTGCAGCGGTAGGAGGAGCAGGGGCATTATTATCACAAAAGATTAAATCAAGCAAAGTAATAGCATTTGATGATTTGGGAACAGAAGCGATTCGGGAATTAGAAGTAGAAGGATTTCCAGTTATTGTGGTTATAGATTCTAAAGGAAATAATTTATATGAAACTGCAATAATGAAGTATAACAAATGCGATATATAGTATATTATGTATAGCAGATAATAATTATAGACGAGAAACCACGGAAAATAGGATATTTTTAAATTTGTATTGACAAAACAGTTCTATTTTAGTATACTTTTAAAGCACCTCATTTTTAGGGACGCAGTATTAATTGAATAAAAGTATAACTTCAGGAGAAATACTCAAGAGGCTGAAGAGGCGCCCCTGCTAAGGGTGTAGGTCGTTTGCGCGGCGCGAGGGTTCAAATCCCTCTTTCTCCGTTTCATATTATTACTTATTACAACAGTATTAACGATATTATGATAAAATAACCTAAATTAATAGCTAAATTAAAAAATATTCAAGAAAGTTATTGACAAGGGGTTATGCAGATGCTATACTGAACGAGTTGCCGCTAAAAAAGGTAACAGCACAAGAACATTGAAAACTGAACAATAAACCATCCCTGAAAATTCTAAAAAGAGATTTCAGAGAACGATCTAGAAATAGATCAATTCCAAACAAACA
>Ga0153924_1001474_pt1 | contig 11615 bp, 12 predicted proteins | sample TSNJ008MetaG_FD_104709 | JGI IMG/M metagenome (GOLD analysis project Ga0153924, IMG submission 104709) | Attine ant fungus gardens microbial communities from New Jersey, USA - TSNJ008 MetaG | ecosystem: Host-associated > Fungi > Mycelium > Unclassified | place: USA: New Jersey, Wharton State...
CACCGAAGCGACCGGAGCCGGGATCTTCGACGAGCTGGAGGAGACGGTGTGCACCGTCGGCGTCGACGCCTGGGCGGAGGAGATGCCGAACGCGGCACCACCGAGCACGAGCGCACCGGTGGTCGCGAGGGTGATCGAGGTCTTGAGGCTCTTGCGCATTGGTCTGTCCTTTGCTGTGTGGGGCGCTCCGGCCGGTGGCCGAGCCGTCCGCTCCTGTGCGGCGACTTGCTGTGAGTCAGCTACAGCCCGGCCGAGTACGACCGGAGAGCGCCCTGGGCGTTTGCCCTTGTGACAGTGATTCGGCACCCCCTCGGAAACGGTTTGGAAGATTTTCTGGGATTCGTCGGATGCCCCCTCCGTAGCGTGGGCGCATGGCTCCCACCCCCACCTCGAGCACCGACCGGATCCGCGCGATCGACGCCTGGTGGCGTGCCGCGAACTACCTCACGGTCGGACAGATCTACCTGCTCGACAACCCGCTGGTCGACCGTCCGATCACTCCGGAGGACGTGAAGCCCCGACTCCTCGGCCACTGGGGCACCTCGCCGGCACTCAACCTCGTCTACGCGCACTGCAACGCGCTCATCGCCGAGACCGACCGACAGCTGCTGTACATCTGCGGGCCCGGACACGGCGGCCCCGCCATGAACGCGAACGCACTGCTCGACGGCACGTGGGGCGAGCTGTACCCGTCGATCACACCGGACCAGGCCGGACTCCAGCAGTTCTTCAAGCAGTTCTCGTTCCCCGGGGGCATCCCGTCGCACGCGGCTCCGGAGACACCAGGGTCGATCAACGAGGGCGGCGAGCTCGGCTACTCCCTCGCGCACGCGTACGGCGCAGCGCTCGACAACCCGGACCTCGTCGTCGCGTGCGTCGTCGGCGACGGCGAGGCCGAGACCGGTCCGCTCGCCGGGTCCTGGCAGGCGCACACGTTCCTCGACCCGGTGTCGGACGGTGCCGTGCTGCCGATCCTCAACCTCAACGGGTGGAAGATCGCCAACCCGACCGTCCTCGCGCGGATCCCCCACGACGACCTGCACGCGTACTTCCGCGGGCTCGGGTACGAGCCGATCGTGGTCGACTCCTCCCGCGTCGACGACGACCCGTTCGCGGTGCACGCCCTGTTCGACGGAGCCCTCCGCCGAGCGCTCGCCACGATCGACGACATCCAGGCCGCGGCACGTGCCCAGGCCCAGCGCGCCGCCGCCGGGCAGCCGGCGGGGGCCGCCGAGCTCCGCCCCCGGTGGCCGATGATCGTGCTCCGCACCCCGAAGGGCTGGACCGGCCCGAAGGAGGTCGACGGTCAGCAGGTCGAGGGCACCTTCCGCGCCCACCAGGTGCCCCTTCCCGCCGTCCGCGAGGACGACGAGCACCGTCGGCAGCTCGAGGAGTGGATGCGTTCCTACCGCCCCGAGGAGCTCTTCGACGACGACGGACAGCCGATCGGCATCCTCACCTCGATCCGGCCGACCGGCGACCTCCGGATGAGCGCGACCCCGCACGCGAACGGCGGACGGCTCCGCACCGCGCTCGACCGGCCAGGCCTGGAGGAGTTCGGCGTCCCCGTCGGCACCCCGGCGAGCGCCACCGGGACCCTCGGACCCTGGCTCGCCGCGCTCATCGAGCGGAACGGCTCGACGTTCCGCCTGTTCGGGCCCGACGAGACGATCTCGAACAAGCTGGACGCCGTGTTCGACGTCACGTCGCGCGTCTGGCGGGCCCAGCGTGCCGTCGGTGACGAGCACCTCGGTGCACACGGCCGGGTCACCGAGGTGCTGTCCGAGCACCTGCTCGAGGGGATGCTCGAGGGCTACGTGCTGAGCGGACGCCACGGCGTCCTCAACACCTACGAGGCGTTCGCGCACATCATCGACTCGATGGTCGGGCAGTACGCGAAGTGGTTGGAGTCGTCGACCGACATCGACTGGCGCGCACCCGTCTCGAACCTGTCGATCCTGCTGTCGTCGCACGTCTGGCGACAGGACCACAACGGCTTCTCGCACCAGGACCCCGGGTTCCTCGACGTCGTCGCCTCGAAGCAGCAGGACCTCGTCCGGATCAAGCTGCCCGCCGACGCCAACACCCTGCTCGCGGTCGCCGCGCACGCGATGGAGACGACCGACCGCATCGAGGTCATCGTCGCGGGCAAGCACCCGGAGCCGGTCTTCCTGTCGCTGCCCGACGCGGTCGAGCACGTCGCCGCGGGGCTGGGCGTCTGGAACTGGGCGGGGACGGAGGAGTCCGTCGGCCGCGTCGACGTCGTGCTCGCCTGCGCCGGGGACGTCCCCACCGTCGAGGCCGTCGCCGCAGCGGACATCATCCGCCAGCACGCCCCGTCCGTCGGCGTCCGCGTCGTGAACGTCGTCGACCTGCTGTCCATCGGTGACCCTCGGAAGCACGAGCATCCGATCAGCGACGACCGCTACGACGAGCTCTTCCTGCCGGGCACCCCGACCGTCTTCGCGTTCCACGGGTACCCGTCGCTCGTCCACCAGCTCACCTACCGGCGGCACGGGCACGACGACCTGCACGTGCACGGGTTCCTCGAGCAGGGCACCACGACGACGCCGTTCGACATGCTGATGCGCAACGAGATGGACCGGTTCGCACTCGCGCACGATGCGCTGACGCGCGTGGACGCTTCGGCGCACGAGGACCTGCTCGGTCGGTTGACCGAGGCGCGGGCCGCAGCACGGGCGTACGCGTACACGAAGGGCGAGGACCACCCGTCGGTCGGTGGGTGGGAGTTCTCGGGGTGGCCGGTGGGCGACTGACGTCGCCAGTTCTCCCTCACAGCCTGGAGGCGCGGATCACCCTCCACAGGACCGGTCACGCTTTGCGCGTGGCCCGTCTTCCTGCGTCACGGTGGTCGGCATGGACGTCGGAGTGATCAGTGCATTCGTGTCGGTCTCGAGCGCGTTCGTCGCGGTCGGTGCGCTGATCGCGAGCGTCATGGACGGCAGAGCCGGGCGAAGGAATACAGAGTTCTTGGGACACCGCGACATGTGGTGGCAGCGTTGGTCATGGGTCGCCGAGCGAGCGACGTCGAACGACTCGTCCTCGCGGCGTGCCGCGGCGATCATGGCCACGGCGCTCGTGACGCGTGATTGGACGACCGAAGACGACACCTGGGTCTTCGCACGGGTCGACCAGACCTTGACGGCCCCAGGCCCAGATCGAACGGAGGAGACGGATCGACATGATCTCGACGATGAGTGACAGCGAGTTCAAGCAGTGGCTGGACGGAATGGAGGTGGCCGTGCCCCGACTCCTCGCGAGCACCCACTACGGTCCGCTCGCCCGCGCTCGTGGCGACGATGAGCGACTGCGACGAGCTCGGATCGAGTGGCGGGAGCGCGAGGAACGCGCACGGGCGCGGAAGCTCCGGTGGGAAGCGTCGATCAGCGAGGGCTGAGCAGCGGCAGCACCGCAGTGCCACGCTGGACCGGTGAGCGATCTCGTCATCCCCGCCCCGCCCCTCCCGACCGTCCCGACCTCGACCGGCGAGCGGTTCCCGGTGCGGCGGGTGTTCTGCGTCGGACGGAACTACGCGGCGCACGCGCGGGAGATGGGCCACGACCCGGACCGCGAGCCGCCGTTCTTCTTCACGAAGCCGGCCGACGCGGTCGTCGTCGACGGTGCGGACACCCCGTACCCGAGCGTGACGGAACGGCTCGAACACGAGGTCGAACTCGTCGTGGCGATCGGGACCGGTGGCGCGGACATCGCCGTCGCGGACGCACTCGGCCACGTGTGGGGCTACACCGTCGGCCTCGACCTGACCCGCCGCGACCTCCAGGCCGAGGCGAAGCGGCTCGGCCGGCCGTGGGACACCGCGAAGGGGTTCGACGCGTCGGCTCCGATGGGGATCCTCGTGCCGGCGGCGGACGTCGACCCGACAGCGGGGTCGATCGACCTCCGGGTGAACGGCGAGATCCGACAGTCCGGCGACCTCGCCGACCAGATCTGGTCGGTGGCCGAGACCGTCGCCGAGCTCTCCCGCTTCGTGGCGCTCGCTCCGGGCGACCTCCTCATGACCGGGACTCCGGACGGGGTCGGGGTCCTGGAACGCGGTGACGTCCTGCAGGGCGCGATCACCGGCGTCGGGTCGGTCCGCACCCGCATCGTCTGACCGCGCCACTCCGCACGGGCGTTTCACGCATGTGTCCGGGCCCTGGGAACGCTCGCAGCACCGGCGAGTAGCAATGTGTCGACGCCGCTGCGGGGTGCGCGGTGTCTCCACACACGGGACACGTCGTTCGTGACGGGGCGTCGAGCGTGTCCGGACAACGGAGGTGACGCCGTGCAGGAACACGACCTGCTCGCGACGTCCTGGACATGGGCGGGCACCGAGCCGATCGCGGAGCGCATCCGCGCCGTCGGCGCTGCCGGGTTCGCGGGACTCTCGCTCACGCTCGGGGACCTGCACGAGGTGCGGGCGACCACCGGGTTCGCCGAACTCCGCCGCGTGCTCGACGGAGCCGGCATCGTCTGGGTCCAGCTCGGACCGCTCGAACAGTGGTGGACCTGCTCCGGGCGCACTGCCGAGCAGGATGCCGATCGCGGGGTCGTGCTCGAGGCCGCCGCGACCCTGAGCGCCTGGCAGGTCGTCGTCCGTGCCGACACCACGCTCCCGGGCATCTCGCCCACCGCGATGGTCGACGACTGGAACGACCTCGCCGGTCAGGCCGCGAAGGTCGGTGCACAACTCGTCCTCGAACCGGAGCCGTGGTCGAACCTGCCGACGGTGGAGCGGGCCTCGCGGTTCGTCGCTGCGGCCGGGCACCCGAACGGTGGACTCCTCGTCGACGCGATGCACGCGCTCCGGGGTGGCTCGACGCTCGCGTCCATCCGGCAGGGTGTCGCTCCGGCGACGCTCGCGGCGGTCGAGCTGAGCGACGGGTTGCTGCACACCCCGGCGGGCATGACGCTCGCCGAGGAGTCGCGCGAGGCACGCCATCTCCCGGGCGCGGGCGCGTGGGACATCCCCGGGTTCATCCGGACCGTGCGCGACCTCGGGTACGACGAGCCGTGGGGCGTCGAGGTCCGGACGGCCGCGCACCGCGCGATGCCGCTCGGGGACGCCCTCCGTACCGCCGCTGCGGCCACCCGCGCGGTGCTCGACGCTGCGGACGCGTACGGCACGCCGGCGGCACCGGCCATGCCGACCACGCCTGCTCCGACCTCCGCGGTCGACTTCGAGCCGCCGACGGCACGACCGCGGACCAGCCCGCGGCGCGATGCCGACACAGGGACGCCCGCGTAGCCTCGGCCGCATGACCGAGCACGCAGCACACGACGACGACCTGCTCCGCCGTTCGCAGGAGTCCATCGACGAGGCGAAGGCCGCAGCAGCAGAGGTGAGCGAGCCCGAGGAGGACGAACTCATCGACGAGGGCCTGCCGGTCGCCGACGACGCCGAACCGACCGACGGCCCCGCGCCGGCCGCCTGACCGCGCTCCGCGACGTCAGTCGATCTCGACGACGCGCACGGTGACGTCTGCCGGACGTCGGCCCAACGACTCAGCGGCCGCCGCGACGACGGCATCACGGACGGCACGGACGAGCGCGATCGTCGGTGCCCGGCAATCCGAGGTGACGACCACGCGGATCCGTGCGCCGTCCGCACGGTCCTGCACGAGCACCGCCCCGCCGTCGCGCGGCAGGTCCAGCACCGAGCGGATGTCCCGCACGAGCGTGGCGAGCTTCGGCCCCGGTGGCACGACCGACCGCACCCCGGGCACGCCGAGCACGACCTCGGTCAGTCCACGCGAGACACTCCGCACGTCGGCGCTCATCGTCGTCTCCCGTCGATCAGGTCCGCCACCCGGACGGTGAGCGAGCGCACCGTGAACGGCGCGTGCGCGGAGAAGGCCGCGGCCACGAGATCCCGGAGCACCTCGGCTCGAAGGTGCACCGGCCCGTCGGCGGTCACCGCGATCGACACCTCGACGTCGACCTGGCCGCCCGGCACCTCGACGTCGCCGGTGAAGCGGGTCCGCCGGACGGTCACACCAGGGACGTCGTCGCCGAGTGCCCGGACGAGTGCCCGCAGTGCGCCCTCGGTCACGACGAGCGTCGAAGCGGGGTCGTCGTCCGGCACCGGGATGTCCCGCCCAGCGTGCGCCGTGGTGCGGATGGACGTGAGCACGCTCGCGATCCAGCCGTCGTCCGCGCCGACGGCCTCGGCGTCGAGCAGGTCCCGCGACGCGGTCCGGAGCAGTTCGAGCCGGGCGAGAGCAGCCGCAGCCTCCGGGTCGTCCTCGATGTCCGGGCGGACGGGAGTCCGGTGCGAGTCGAGGTAGTCGGACAGCTCTTCGAGGGTGAAGGCGCCGAAGCGTTCGTCGTCGGTCATCGCCACCCCTCCATCTGTTCCAGGACACGACGCCGTGTCCGGGCGAGCACCCCGCGAACCGTCGCCTGCGGCATCCCCGTCGCCTCGGCGATCTCGGCGTAGGACGCCCCACCGATCTCCCGCATCACCCAGACCGCGCGCGGGCCGTCCGGGAGAGCCTGCACGATACGCGCGAGTTCCTGGACCTGCAGCCGTGCGCTCACCAAGTCGTCGACCGGACGGTCGTCGACGGACTCGGCCACTGCCTCCAGGTCGAGGTGGGGGTGACGACGCCGGAGGCGGTCGAGCGCCTTGTTCGCAGCGATCCGGAACAGCCAGTTCCGCACCCGGTCGGGGTCGTCGACCCGGTCGATGCGCTGCCACGCCTGCAGCGCTGCCTCCTGTACGGCGTCGTCGGCCTCGCCGTCGCCGTGCCCGAGGATCCGTGCGGCGTAGGCACGCATGTGCGGACCGTACCGGCGGATGAGCACACCGAACGCGACGGTGTCGCCGTCCGCGCTGCGTTCGACCAGGGAGGCGTCCGACAGGGACGCCAGGGCGTCAGCGTCGCTCAGGATCGACTCCTCGGTGCTGGTTCGGATCGGGCATTTCGGGACGGAACGTGACGAACCGTGCGTTGGTCACGTCATACATACGTGCCTACCAGGTGTGCTCCGCGCGCCCGGTACGAGAGCGCGTCGTGGCCGACCATCCCTGAACGGTCGGTCACGGCGCTTCGACGGCGGCCCGTGCGTTCCCTGATCCGGCGCACGGGTCGCCTTCCCCCACGGTCGGTCGTGCTGCTACTCGTCGACCTCGTCGCCGAGGAAGTCCGCGTACGTGACCTCGGACTCCGACAGCGCGCCCGGATCGACCGGTGTCCTCGCTGACCGGTCCCCCGCGACCGTGACTCGTTCCTCCGCGGTGAACGGGGGCAGGTACTTGCTCGCGCTCATGCTCGCGCCCTTTCGTCCCGGTGAACGTAACAGCCCGCGACGGAATCCCCGGCGATCAGGGCGCAATCGTCCCCCGGTCGAGGGTCCAACGGGGGACGGAAGTTCGCCGCGGGCTGACCCCATGCGGACGCATGCTCAGGTCTCCCGGACGACGTCCGACGGGTCTTTGTCCACCCGCCATCCGCGCCAGGACGGCTGCCGCAGCCGACCGTCCGACGTCCACTCGGCGAACTCGACCTCGCCGACGCGCCTCGGTGTGACCCAGTGCGCGTCCCGTGCATCGGGTCGTGGGACGTCGACGAACGGCGAGGTCTTCCGTTCCAGGGCGTCGAGGACGGTGCCGATCTCGTCGAGGTCCCGGTCGCGGAACCCCGTCCCCACCTTCCCGATGTACTCGAGCCCGTCGGGCCCCGGCACCCCCAGCAGCAGGGAACCGACGCCACCGGCCCGCCGGCCGCTGCCGGGCTTCCACCCGCCGACGACCACCTCCTGCGTGGCGTGGTGCTTCAGCTTGAGCCACGCTTCCGAGCGTCGCCCCTCGGCGTACTTCGAGGACCGCTTCTTCGCCACGACCCCCTCGAGCCCCTGCTCGGCGGAGTCGGACATCGCGCGTGCCAGGTCCCCCTGGTACGCCGGCGGGATCTCGATCGCACCGCCGGGTTCGACGACGGTCTCCAGGGCCTGCCGCCGAGCGTCGTACCCGAGCCGTGTCAGCTCGTGCCCGTCCGCCTCGAGCACGTCGAAGAGCAACAGACGGACGGGGGTGGTCTCGCGGGCGGCGTCGACCTCCCGCTTCCGAGTCAGCCCCATGCGGTTCTGGAGCAGCTGGAACGAGGGGCGTCCCCGATCGTCGAGCGCCACGATCTCGCCGTCGAACACACCGTCCACGCCGGCTCGGTCGCCGAGTTCCTGCAGCTCGGGGTACTGCACCGTCAGGTCGTTGTCGTTGCGGCTGCGGAGCGTGACCGCGCCGTCACGGACGGTCGCGAGGGCGCGGATCCCGTCCCACTTCATCTCGAACGCCCAGTCCGCCGGGTCGAGGGTCGGTTCGCCCTTCGCGAGCGAGGCCTGCATGGTCCGGCGGTCCGCCGGCGCGGTCTCCGAGTCGGCGGCCCGGTCGATGCGCCCCTGCCCGTCGTGCGCGGTGCCGGACCGGGAGGCGCGGCTCGGCTCCGCCGGTCGGCCACCGTCCGCAAGGCGGTCCGGTTGGTCCTTCGTGCGGTGGATGAGCCAGTTCTTCTCGTCGCCGTCACGGCCGCGACCACGCCCACGGGTGTGCAGGAGCGCCAGACGGCGAGCGCCGCCGGTCCGACCGTGCAGGGTGACGATGACCTCCTCGCCCTCGCGCCACTTCTCGAGTTCGTACGTGCCGTCATCCCAGATCGTGACCGTGCCACCGCCGTACTCGTCTTTCGGGATCGTGCCCTCGAAGGCGCCGTACTCGAGCGGGTGGTCCTCGGTCTGCACGGCGAGGTGGTTCTTGCCCGGGTCCGTCGGTTCACCCTTCGGCAGCGCCCAGCTGACCAGGACGCCGTCGTGCTCCAGGCGGAAGTCGTAGTGGTCCCGGGTGGCGTGGTGCTCCTGGATCACGAACGTCGGAGTGCCGTCCTTCCGCACCGTCGGCGCGTCCTCGGGGACGGGCTCCGGCGTCTTCGACGCGTCGCGCTTCGCGCGGTAGGCGGCCAGCCGGTCGCGACCCGGCTGCTCTGCCTCGTTCGCCTGTCGGGTCCGGTCGCCGTCCCAGTGACCGTGGTCGTCCCGCCCGACCGCCAACGAGGCGGACGCGACCGGGTGCAGGAAGTCCCCCCGTGCCTCCAGGCGTTCCAGGACCTCGTCCAGCGTGAGCTGGGCCAACCCGCGTTCCTCGAGTTCCTTCCAGGTGCGGGGCGCGGCGACCGTCGGCCGGTCACGGCCGCGCAGCGAGTACGGCGCGATGGTCGTCTTGTTGCCGTTGTTCTGCGACCAGTCGACGAAGACCTTGCCGGTGCGTTCGGCGCGGCTCATCGACGACAGCACGAGGTCCGGCATGTCCTGCTCCAGCGCCTTGGCGAGCTCGTGCGCCACCTCGGAGACGTGCGCGGTCGTCGCTCGGCCGTCCAGCGCGGCGTAGAGGTGGATGCCCTTCGACCCGGAGGTCACCGGGTACGGGTCGAGCCCCATGCCGTGCAGGAGCTCCCGCGCCGCGACGGCCACCTCGACGCACTCGGGCAGGCCGACGCCGTCCCCGGGGTCGAGGTCCAGCACGAGCCGGTCCGGGTTCTGCTGGCCGCCACGGGGGCCGAACCGCCACTGCGGCACGTGCAGCTCGAGCGCGGCCTGCTGCGCCATCCACACGAGCGTCGGCAGGTCGTCGACGATCGGGTACTCGTTGTCGTGCTCGGAGTGGTGGATCGTGTGGTGCCGGACCCAGTCGGGGGCGGAGTCCGGCAGGTTCTTCTCGAAGAACACCTTGCCGTCCACGCCGTTCGCCCACCGCTTCCGGGTCACCGGACGGTCCTTCACGTGCGGGATCATCCACGGCGCCACCCGCTCGTAGTACTCGATCACGCGTCCCTTGGTCGTGCCGGTCTCGGGGTAGAGCACCTTGTCGGTGTTCGTCAGCGCCAGGCGGCGGTCCCCCACCAGGACCACGGTCTTGCGTGCCGTCGGACTCACAGCGCCACCCCGGTCGCACCGGCCACGGTGAGGGTCGTGCCGGACGTGTACGACGACTCCGGACCGGCCAGGTAGACGTACGCGCTGCCGAGCTCGACGGGCTGCGCGGGCCGACCGAACGGGGTGTCCTGGCCGTACGCCGCGATCTCGTCGCCCGGGTAGCTGATCGGTTGGAGCGGCGTCCACACCGGACCCGGCACGACGGTGTTCGCGCGGATGCCCTTCGCCGCGAGCTGCCGGGCCAGCCCGTTCGTGTACGTGATGATGGCTGCCTTCGTCGCCGCGTAGTCGATCATGCGGTCCTGCGGCTGGTACGCCGACACCGAACTCGTCGTCACGATCGCGCTGCCGGGGGCCATGTGCGGGACGGCCGCCCGGACCAGCCAGAACAGCGAGTACAGGTTGACCTTCATGGTCCGGTCGAAGTCCGCGGTCGACTGCTCGGTGACGTCCTCGTGCACCTGCTGGTGGCCGGCGACGAGCACCAGCGCGTCGAGCCCGCCGAGCTCGCTCACCGCGTCGCGGACGAGCGTCTCGCAGAACCCCTCGTCGGTGAGGTCCCCGGGGAGCAGCACGGCCTTCCGCCCGAGGTCGCCCACGACGTCCCGGACGGCTTCCAGATCGTCGCGTTCCTCGGGCAGGGCGTTCAGCGCGACGTCGGCCCCTTCCTTCGCCATCGCGATCGCTGCCGCTCGCCCGATGCCCGAGTCAGCCCCGGTGACGAGCACGCGGTAGCCGGGCATGCGCCCCGTGCCGAGGTACGACGTCTCCCCGTGGTCGGGCTCGGGGTCCATCGCACTCGCCAGCCCGGACCCCTGCTGCGTCTGTGCGGGGAAGGGTGGGCGCGGGAACTGCGAGCGAGGGTCCTGCTTGTCGAGCTGGCTCATGCGCCCATCGTGCTCGCGCGCCGCGCCCCGCGGTTCAGTCAAGCGGGAACTGTGGAGAACCCGTCGGCTGCGGGCGCTCCTGTGCAGACACGGGCATCATGTGCCCATGAGGTCGATCTGGAAGGGCTCCATCGCGTTCGGGCTCGTCAACGTGCCCATCAAGGTCTACGCGGCCACCGAGACCCACGACGTCTCGCTCCACCAGGTCCACGACGAGGACAAGGGCCGCATCCGGTACAAGCGCGTGTGCGAGTTCGGCCACGAGGTCGAGTACGCCGACATCCAGCGCGCCTACGACGACGGCGACAAGACGGTGGTGCTGACGGCGGACGACTTCAAGAAGCTCCCCGAGGAGCAGTCCCACGAGATCGAGGTCCTCGAGTTCGTGCCGGTCGAGCAGGTCGATCCGATGATGTTCGAGAAGTCGTACTACCTCGAGCCCGATTCGCGCTCCCCGAAGGCGTACGTGCTGCTGCGCGAGACCCTGGCGAAGACCGACCGGCTGGCGATCGTGCAGTTCACCCTGCGCCAGAAGACCCGGCTCGGCGTCCTCCGGGTGAACGACGAGGTCATCCTCCTGCAGGGCCTGCTCTGGGGTGACGAGGTGCGCGCTGCGGACTTCAAGGCCCTCGACACGTCCGTCAAGGTCAGCCCGACCGAGCTGAAGATGTCGTCCTCGCTCGTCGACAGCATGTCGACGGACTTCGACCCCGACCGCTACACCGACTCGTACCAGGCGGAGCTGCAGCAGCTCATCGACGCGAAGCTCGAGGCCGGCGA
>Ga0153924_1001475_pt1 | contig 11614 bp, 8 predicted proteins | sample TSNJ008MetaG_FD_104709 | JGI IMG/M metagenome (GOLD analysis project Ga0153924, IMG submission 104709) | Attine ant fungus gardens microbial communities from New Jersey, USA - TSNJ008 MetaG | ecosystem: Host-associated > Fungi > Mycelium > Unclassified | place: USA: New Jersey, Wharton State...
GTTCTCCTTTATCTCCATATTCCAAAAACCTTTTTGCCGGTTGGCGATAGCGGGCAATTATTCGGAGTCTTTCTTTTTCGCGAAGGAACTTCCGCTTTAGAGATGCAACATGTGCAGGAAAAAATTGCTGAAGTTGCCAAGAAACTTCCCTTTTTTGATGACTTCGTTACGAATACCAATATTCCGGGTGGATCTTTTTTGCCTTCCATGGGTCTATTTTGGGCTAAGTTGAGGCCTGTTGGTGAACGCCCTCCTATTCAGAAGGTCAGCGAGGCAGTTAACGGAATGATTTTTGAGAATGTACCGGGCGTCATCCCTTTGGTGAGGCCATTACCCAGTTTGCAAATTGACACCGGCGCAACTAGTAATCTTCAAGGAGACTATGCATTTACTATGACTGGTCTGGATCCCACCGTTCTGTATCGGGCAGCCAACATTTGCATGGAACGATTAAAGCAACAACCCGGATTTACCAGCATTTCTTCAGACATGCGCGTGAATACACCGTTTCTGGACATTGAAATCCTACGGGATAAAGCCTCTTCTTTTGGCCTGACTGTAAATGACATCGAAGAGACCCTTCAGTTAGCGATGGGGGGAGGGCGTATTAATCAGATCATGACGCCGCTCAATCAATACGACATCGATGTGGAGCTTTTGGACGATCTTCGTCGCTTTCCGGAGAATCTTGCTACTCTTCGTATGCGAGGTGCCAATGGAAAGGAGCTGATTCCGCTTTCCAGTGTGGTAAAACTCAATCCGCGTACTGGACCTGAATCGATTAACCATTTGAATCAGCTGACAGCGGTCAATATCTATTATAATCTGAAGCCCGGATATCCTGTTGGCAAGGCAACGGCTGCTCTGCAGCAAATTGCTCGAGAGGTGCTGCCCCCCGGAGTGGCCGGATCTTCACAGGGGTCTGCCCAACAATTTGAGCAGCTGATAGGTGGTATGTCCGCGATGCTAATAGTGGCCATATTTGTGATCTATTTGATCCTCGGTATCTTATATGAAAGTTATATTCACCCGATTACAGTATTAAGTACGCTTCCTACAGCTGGCATTGGAGGGCTTTTGATCCTTGTTCTGGCGCGTATGGATCTTTCTCTCTATGGATTTATAGGTCTCTTTCTCCTGATTGGAATCGTCAAGAAAAATGCCATTATGGTTGTGGATTTTGCTATCATGCGCATGAAGGAAGGACTTGCAATGGAGGAGGCTGTGATAGAAGCCTGCCACGAACGGTTGCGGCCAATCCTGATGACTACATTTGCAGCCATTTTGGGTGCCGTGCCCGTTGCCATGGGTTTCGGCGCAGAGGGCGCTAGTCGAAGACCCCTTGGCCTCTGTGTTGTAGTGGGATTAATTGTATCTCAAATTCTAACGCTTTTTGTTACCCCGGTATTTTATACCTATTTGGAGGAATTCCAGACACGCGTATTAGATAAAATTCCTCTCCTGCGACGAGCAGAAAATAGCTGAGTAAACTTGTGGCAAAAAGAACGGCAAAGTCGAACTCATTTTAAAGGTATTTCGCTCTATCCAAAAAAAGTGAGGGGACTCATAAGAGTCCCCTCTGGGATTGTCCCTTCACACTTCAAGAAGAAAAACGCTGAACTGAGAAGCGTACTTTTTGAACGTTTCATTTTCTATGCTCTGAAATCTAATGATAGTGTCTGCCCTCAAAAGACAAAAACGTGGAGTGCGCCAGGGAAAGGTACGCGTCACTGGGTGAAAACTCCACTGATCGAATTTAGCGGTTACAACCGAAAGAATTGTCTGGAAAGGAGCCGCGAGGCCGAAACTGCAAGCAGGAATAATGATCCTAAAAAGGCGATAGAAATGTCGATGGAATGCTCAAAATGTTATTAACAGATTCTGACAAAGAAAAATCCGATCAAAAATCACTCTCTCTTATTCGCCTATTTGGCTGGGCCAATATTTTGGCACACCTCAATAGTAAACCCGCAATTACTTCGTGATAACATAGCATTGCTTCCCTCCGAATTAAAATCGCGACGGCAGGAAAAGACAGATGAAATTGTTTCTAAACCTTTTCGGGAGTGGATTTTCCTAAAAGGCCCGCGGGACGCAAAATCAAAATGAGGATCAGGATTCCGAATGCTACAGCATCGCGATAAGAAGAAATCGCAGAGCCGCCAATTAAACTCTCTACCATACCCAGTAAAATCCCGCCCAAGGCCGCACCTGGCAGGCTTCCAATTCCGCCTAAGACTGCGGCCACAAATGCTTTGATACCGGGAAGGATACCCATGAGTGGATCGATGGAATGAACATTGAGCGCATAGAGAATTCCACCTGCACCGGCAAGAGCGGAACCGGTGGCGAATGTTAGGGAAATGACAGCATTGATATTCACTCCCATAAGTGCTGCCGCATCCCGATTTTGAGACAATGCCCGCATAGCCATTCCAAATTTTGTATAAAGAACCAGACAACGGAGACCGAGGAGCAGAATTCCTGATACTCCGAGGGCTACGAGGTGATTGGAAGAAACGCTCAATCCTAATCCCAATGGAACCCGAATGGTGGGAAGAAGATCAGGAAATGGCTTTACATTGACTCCAAAAAGAATTTGCCCACCGTATTCCAGCAGCAGAGACACACCGATGGAAGTGATGAGCACTGTGAGCCGCGCGTGTTTCCTTAAAGGACGGTATGCGAAAAACTCAATTAAGACACCCAGTATGGCACAGATAAACATTGCGCTGAATAGCACGGCCATGCCAACCGGCAGTGTTCCCCATCGTCCAAAAATATCCTGCATTTTGGGTGCCAGATAATATCCTGCAAAGGCACCAACCATGAGGACATCTCCATGCGCAAAATTAATGAATCGTAACACTCCGTAGACCATTGTATAGCCGAGAGCAATGAGTGCGTAAATTGACCCCAGAGAGAGTCCGTTAATGAGTTGCTGGGCAAGTTCCATTAAAGAGAAAGAGTTTCAAGATAAGTAAATTTTCCGTTTTGAATCCGGATAATCACCGCAGGCTTTTTTGGATTGCGGTCTTTATCAAATGTAATGGAGCCGGTAACGCCTGGAAAGTTTTTTGTGTCTTCCAACGCCCCCCGAATTTTCGTGGGTTCCGTGCTTTTGGCACGTCCAATAGCATCTGCAAGTAATTTCATTGAGTCATAAGCAAGAGCCGATAATGAGGAAGGTGTGGCGCTATATTTTTGATAATAGGCTTTAACAAAATTTTGGACCGTCGGATCTTGATTGTCTGTCGTAAAGTGTCCGCAAAAATAGGTTCCTTCTACTGCCTTACTACCTATGTTCAGGAATTCTATGGAATCCCATCCATCCGATCCCATAAAGGGAATATTTAGACCGATTTGACGCCCTTGGCTAATGATCAAAGGAGCGTATGTATAATAGGTGGGTAAAAATATCGCTTCGGGTTTAGCCCCTTTGAGAGCAGTGAGTTGCGCATGGAAATCCTTATCCCCTTCACTAAAATTTTGTTGCGCTACAATTTGACCGCCGAGCGCAGAAAAAGCTGCCGCAAAGCTTTTAGCAAGCCCAATGCTATAATCTGTCGAGATATCTGCCATGATGGCAACCCGCCTGATTCCAAGAGAGTTCATAAACTTAGCCATTATTTTCCCCTGGAATGCGTCAATGAAACACGTCCGGAAAATAAAATTTCCAGCTTGCGTGACTCTTGCATTTGTTGCACCGGAAGCAATCATGGGAATTCCGCTTTTTTGGGCAATGGCAGCGCCTTCCAAAGATCTGCCCGAAGCGACTTCCCCCAATAGAGCGACCACATGCTCGCGACTAATCAATTCCCGAACGATAGTGGAACTTTCGCCGGCTTTGGATTGATTGTCCTTAACAATTAATTTGATGGGACGCCCTAAGATGCCCCCGTGATTATTGATTTCCTCTGTTGCCAGTTGGATTGCTCGCAGGCTATCTATACCAAAGCTTGCCTCGGCTCCAGTCAACGAAGCATATAAACCAATAGGGATGCTAGGAACGCCAACATTCTCTGGACTTTTTTTACATGCTATCAGAGAGAGCAGAATCGTTGTCACTGACAGGATCAATATAATTTTTATGCCTTTCGGCTGAACAGGTTCCATGGTTTTGACAATTTTGTTTTACGGATTTTCTCTCTTAATAAATTTAAATTCTCGCTGTTGGATGCGGAGAAGTACCATCGATTTAGAAGGATCCCTTTCATGGTCAAAAGTAATCTGCCCGCTCACACCTTGGTAACCATTGGTCGCGGCAAGTGCATCCCGTATGGCTTTAGGGTCGGTAGTTCCCGCTCGTTGTATCGCATCGGCTACCAACATTAACGCATCAAAGCCTGTCGCGGCAAGTGCCATAGGCTTTGTCTTGTATTCCTTTTGGTAGTCTGCCACAAACTTCTGGACTGCTGGTTGAGGATCCTCAGCAGAAAAAGTATTGGTGAAGATCGCGCCCTCAGCTGCGTTGCCTGCGACACGTATCAGATCTTCGGAATCCCATCCGTCACCCCCAAACATTGGTAAATCTAGCTCCAGTGACTGCGCCTGTTTCATAATAGAGGCGCAGTCAGTGTAGTATCCCGGAAGCAGAAGACAGTCGGCTCCGGAATTGCGGATGGCAGTTAACTGGGCAAGAAAATCTTTATCTCCCACATTGTAGCTCTGCTCCATTACTACTTTTCCTCCCAACTCTTCGAAACGCTTTTTAAAACTTCTGGCAATGGCTGTACTATTATCCTTGCTGACATCCACCAATATCGCTGCACGGCTTTTTCCTATGGAGTGCACATAGCGCGCGAGTACCTCTCCCTGCTGGCTATCCTGATAACTGATGCGGAAGATAAAGTTACCGGTTCTAGTAACTTTCTCATTTGAAGCCGAATTGGCAACCAATGGGATTCCGTACCTTTGTGCAATGGGAGCCGCTTCCAAAGTGCGTCCGGATGCCACCTCACCAATCAATGCAACTACATGGTCCCGACTGATGAGTTCCTTTACGATGGATGAGGTTTCGCCTGGTTTGGATTGATTATCTCGTATGAGAAGTTCGATAGGATGACTTAGGACTCCACCGCGTTGATTGATTTGTTCTTCCGCCAGACGAATTCCCTTGATGGCATCCTGGCCAAAGCTGGCTTCTGCGCCGCTTAACGATTGAAAAACTCCTATTCGAATATGGGCAGTCGATTCGACATTTTTTGTATCATTCTTTTGACACGATTGAAAGGAAACCAGAAGCAAAGCTCCCATTAAAACACAAAGGGGTCTAAGAGAATTCAGCGAGCACATACGAGAGAAAAAAAGACAATACACTTCTTTGGCAAGATTATTAAATACGTGAAACATCCTATTAGCATTTTCGGAATGACAACAGATGGAATAAACTGTTATGTATTAATTTGTTAATGTAGCGCAGGGGACAAATTTTCCATTTTCTACCCGAGTGACAAAAACATGTTTACGGGGATTGCGGTCCCTTGAAAAGGAAAACATCCCAGTGGCTACAGGAAGATCGCGAATGTTAAGAAGATTTTCACGGATTTTCGCTGGTTTTTCGGTGTTATGCAAAGCCTCTCCCAATATCAGGAGTGCATCGTGTGCGAGGGCGGAAAGAGCTGATCCTGAGGTGCCAAAAAGTGTTTGATAATTTTGGGTAAAACGGAGGGTATAGGGGGATTGGGATCCGGGGGGAAAATGGGTGACAAAATAGCCTCCTTCAAGGACATCAGTCCACGCTACCAAATCAGGAGTATCCCACCCATCACCCCCGAGGATCGGAGTTTTTAATCCTAATGCTCTGATATTGCGTGCTGCTATAGCCCCTTCCATATGAAGGAGGGGGAGCACCAAAAGGTCGGGATGTGCCTCCTGAATGGAATGAATTTGAGGAGAAAAGTCTTTGCAGTCACTAATATTCTGGCGACTGACAATCGTACCCCCTCTCCGGCGAAATTCATTTTCAAAAGTTTGGCCTAGGTTCGAACTGTATTCGTGAGATGGATCGATCAAAAGGGCGACCCGTCGAAATCCGACGTTCCAGGCAAATTCGGCCATCGCTTTTGCCTGTTGAGAATTTTCAAAGCAGGTACGGAAAATGTATTTTCCCAATTTTGTCAGCTGGTCATTGGTTGCAGCGGGGCTAATGAAGGGAATTTCACTGCGTTCCGCAATAGGAGCCGCCTCCATACAACGTCCGGAATCCGGTTCCCCAATGAGTGCCCGCACGTTTTGCCGATAAATTAAATCGCGTACTGCGACGGAGGTTTCACCTTCTTTGGACTGGGTGTCCCGGATGACAAGACGTATGGGTTTGAGATCGTGCGCCGCTCTTTCTGAATTTACTTGTTTCAAAGCTATTTCCAACCCGCGCATTGATTCTCGTCCATAAAGTGCATCCCGCCCTGTCAAGGGCAGAAGGACTCCAATGGGAATTTCTGTGCGATTGGAGGGTGATTTCCTACAACTGGTGATCCCGGTAAGAACAACTATTGCATATAAAAAGATAAAAATAGAACAGGAAAGAGACATTGTGCTGCTCTTTTAATGAGCAAATAGGTGTTTGTCCATAAGCACATTGTGAAATCCATTTGCATGTTTTGTATGGTTAAAAACAGAACTGTTTCTCATTGCAGTCGCTTTGGTAGTCTCTTGGCGAATGAACGAAGAATTTGATCTACAGGTTAATAAGAAAGCCTTCCAAATTAACATGGATGAGCGGCTTTACGGAACTTTTGCCGAAATTGGTGCAGGGCAGGAGGTTGCCAGGCGTTTTTTTCATGTTGGGCGGGCATCGGGTACTGTTGCAAAAACGATGTCTGCCTATGATATGACATTTAGCGATTCGATCTATGGCGCGTCTGCGCGTTATGTCAGCCGTCAGCGGTTGAATACTATGTTGGAGCATGAGTATGGCCTGCTTGTGGAACGGTTGGATGAAAAGACGGGCGACAAACGGATATTCTTTGTTTTTGCTGATACGGTGGCAGCACGTAGTTTTCGCCGTCATGAGGAGTCACACGGTTGGATGGGAATCCGTTTTCAGAGTTCCCCTCGTTCGCCAACCAGCGAGATTATCGTACACGTGCGCATGCTGGATACAAAAAATATCTTGCAGCAGGAAGCATTAGGGATCATTGGAGTGAATTTGATCTACGGAGCTTTTTTTCTTCGCCATCGTCCGGAAGCACTGATCAATTCTCTGATGGATGATCTCTCGCCAGCGCGTTTGGAGGTGGATATGATCCAATTTTCTGGGCCGGAATTCAGCCAAGTGGACAACCGCATCATGAGTCTTCAACTGGTCTCACAAGGCTTGACAACCGCTGCAATGTTTCGAGCGGATGGCAAAACCATTCAACCGTCAGAAATTCTTTACAAAAACGCGCTATTAGTGGAACGCGGCAGTTTTCGGCCTTTGACCTTAATTGCTAATGATATCTTAGATTGTGGTCAGACCATGTTTTTGAAGGACCAGCGCCTGGAAGGAGCGGAACCGTACGTTCTTATGGAAATCACCATGCAAAACCTTCTTCAAAGCGGTCAATTAGATTTACATGATTTTTTGGATCGGGTGGATGTGCTCGGGACTTTAGGGAGAACTGTTTTGATTTCTAACTATGGAGAATACTATCGGTTGGTAGATTATTTGACACGCTATACAGATTGCCCGGTCGCCTTGCCCGTGGGAATCCCAAGCTTGGAGGATATCTTCCGAGAGACATATTATGAAAACCTGGAAGGTGGTATTTTAGAAGGATTGGGACGTCTTTTCAAAAACGGTGTGCGTCTCTTCGTCTACCCTAAATTAGAGAAAGAGGGTGGTCTGATTACAGCACTTAATTTTCAGGTAGCCCCTAACTTGAAGCACCTTTATCGTCATCTTATCGAAAATCAATTTATTGTACCGATAGAAAATTTTCATCCCGAATATCTGAGCATCCATCCACCGGATGTTTTACAAGGGATTCGTAATCATGATGACATATGGGAGTCGCAAGTGCCTCCAAAGGTTGCAACTCTTATTAAGGAACGCCGGTTATTTGGATACTAAAGCCGAAACCGCCCGAACCCTCTAAAGTCAATTAAGTATGTATCAATGAGATAATTATCAGCTGCAATTTTTTGACTTTGTGCGCCTTCTGCTGAAAGGACAATTTGTTCTCGCTCTTTAGCAGCAATTAGATGCAAAGTGCTGTTATAGCTAAAATATCATCATGTGGAAGGGTAGATTTTCGCAACAACCATCTCAACTTCTTCAACGGTATACGGAATCCATCTCGTACGATTGGCGACTCTATAAGTATGACATTGAAGGAAGCCTAGCCCATGCCGAAGCACTGGCTGTAGCGGGAGTGCTGACAAAAGAGGAGCTGAGCCTTATTAAAAAAGGGTTACTCGAAATTCAGGAGGAAATCGAGCGCGGAAATTTTTCGTTCGACAAGAGCTTGGAGGATATTCACATGAATATCGAGGCTGAGTTGACACGTCGTATCGGCCCGACAGGAGCAAAACTCCATACTGCTCGGAGTCGTAATGATCAGGTGACTTTAGACTTACGTCTTTACTTACGCGATGCTATCACGGGGCTCTGCCAGCTCACTATTGGATTGCAGCGTGGCTTAGTTCGCCTCGCAGCTCATTATCCCAAGGTTTGTATTCCTGGGTATACCCACCTTCAGCGTGCCCAACCCGTTCTTCTTGCTCATCATCTGCTAGCTTATGTGGAAATGTTTGCGCGAGACAACGGGCGTTTGAAAGATTGTGCGGAAAGAATGGATGAATTACCGCTTGGTTCCGGGGCCATCGCCGGTTCAACGATTGTCCTCGATCGCGCATTGATAGCGCGTCAGCTCGGTTTTTCCCGTATGACTCAAAACAGCATGGACGCCGTAAGTGATCGAGACTTTGCCTGCGAATTGCTTGCTGTTCTCGCTATTCTCGGGATGCACCTCTCTCGGTTGAGTGAGGACATTATTTTGTGGGCCTCTGAAGAATTTGGGTTTTTAGAGTTGAGTGATCGTCATACTACCGGTTCCAGCCTCATGCCGCAAAAAAAGAATCCGGATATCGCTGAGCTTACGCGCGGGAAAACGGGAAGACTCTATGGAAACCTTTTCTCCCTCCTCACCACTTTGAAAGGGCTTCCCATGACATACAACCGTGATTTACAGGAGGACAAGGAAGCGGTGTTTGATTCTTTGGATACCGCCGAACTTGCTCTTTCTGTTTTCACCGAGATGTTGGAGGCGGCTCGTGTTCGGGAAGATCGGGCGGCCGGAGCGGTTTCTGATCCGATGCTCTTGGCTACTGATCTGGCGGATTATTTGGTGCTCAAAGGAATGCCATTCCGCCAAGCCCATGAAGTGGTTGGACGTGTTGTTGCTGAAGCTGTACGATTAAAAATTCCCTTAAATCAAATGTCTCTCGAACAATTTCGCTTAATTTCTCCAGTCTTTGAAATGGATGTGGCATCTATCTTCAATCTTCAGCAAGCAATGGAGAATAGACGCGCTGTTGGCGCTCCGTCTCCTTCCAATGTCAAGCAGCGGCTAAAGTATTGGGAAGAAATCTTGAAAAAAACATGCTAAGAGTCAGTAACTTGTTTTACAGTTCCTCAATATGTCGTGGCAGCTGATATTGGAAAAGAATCATTTTGAGCGGCCTTTTTTATCTCTTTACGAGGAGATCGTCTCTACTCCCTCCTGCCCGAAAGGCATTCATTGGTATGTGGTCCGAAGACCGCAGGCAGTAGCGATTGCGCCTCGGACCCGAAAGGGCAATTTTTTGCTGATTCGACAAGAACGCGTTTCTATCCGAAGGGAGATCTGGGAATTTCCGGCAGGACAAGTGGATGATGTGCATGATGAGGGAGGTCTTTTGGAAACTGTCCATCGGGAATTGGCCGAAGAAGCGGGTGTGGAAACATACCGTCCGTTAGTTTCCCTAGGCTGTTTCTTCAGTTCCCCGGGATTTACATCCGAACAGTGTCACCTTTTTTTGGCAGAGGAAGTACAACCACGGCCAGATGGCCCTACTCCGGAAGCAACGGAGGCAATTTTGGAATGTCGCGAATTTTCTGCTTCGGAGTTGTGTTACATGATTGCTTCTGGCGAGATCGTGGATGCCAACACGTTGGCAATTTTTGCACGGTTAGTGGCTTGCGGCACCATCCGGAGTTGATTGCAGATTTGCAAAGTGATGTGACGCAATCCGGCGGCTGCCGGATGTAATCATTTTATACGATTTTAACTATAATTTCTCGAAATGAAGTTTTGGCATAAAATATTAAAATTTCGTGAAAGCCAAGATGAACCCAAGCCATTTCTTGATCATCTCGAAGACCTGAGGCGGATGCTCATTAAGATGGTTGCGGTACTGCTTACAATGGTGCTTCTTTGCTTTGCATTCCGCACTCAGTTGGCAAGCGTTTTACAGCGACCGCTGGTGATGATAGATCCGGTTCGTGCTGCTAATTTACAGTCTCTAGGGGTTGCGGACTCCATGACAGTTTCCTTCCAAATGTCCTTTTATGCTGGGCTGGTATTGTCGTTTCCCCTTTTGATCCTTTTTCTAGGGCAATTTATTTTACCCGCTTTGACATCCCGTGAAAAGAGGTTCCTTTTTCCTGCTGGAACATTTTGTACACTGCTCTTTCTCGCGGGAGCTGCCTTTGCTTATTTTGTGGTGCTCCCGGATACGTTGGCATTTTTCTTTCGAGATGCTCGTTCGATGAATTGGCAACCGACTTGGACAGTCCGAGAATATTATACATTTGTTACCCAATTCATCATCGCTTTTGGATTGGCTTTTGAATTGCCATTAGCCGTGCTACTGATCGTTAAATTAGGCTGGGTCAATGTCGCTTTTCTGAAAAAAACCCGTGCATTTGCGCTGATTATTATTCTTGTTTTGGCAGCGATCATTGCTCCGACACCTGATCTGTTCACTTTCTTTCTGATGGCGACCCCCATGTATGCACTCTACGAACTCTGTATTTGGATTGCGGCTTTTATAGAGAGAAATCCGGTTAAAAGGTGAGCAGACCGGTAACGTATTCCTTCGAGTGCCCTGAACAGCAGAGCAAAAAATTTTTTTTATTTCTGAGAGGTGGTGGCTAAAAACTGTTCTAAAGCCTGGTCAAACTCTTTGGCACATTCCAAATTAACGAGGTGGCCAGCGTTTGGAATTTGAACGCACTTCGTGTTCGGAACGAGTCGTGCTAATTCAGAGCAAGATGCCATAGTGCCCTTGTCATATCCTCCGATGATAATCAAAACAGGTACGCGTGGCCGACCGGGTTGAGCTAACCGAACAAAGGCAGGCGGTTCCACTCGTGTTCGGTGGTCAGCTGTCAGTCGCTGCTTACCGGGCCAAGCCTTCACCATGCGTTGTACCTGCGGCCAAATTGCGTCGCGATTGGGACCACATATGGAATACAGCGTGAGAAGCCACTGACTCCGATATACATCAATTCCAAGCTTCTTCCATTTTTCCGCCGAGATGGCGCTTTCATGAAACCGGCGCATCGCCCGTTGAGCTCGTAATTTTGGAGTGTCTGTTTCAGAACTATGCATTGGGCTGACTCCCCCACTAGCAGCTGTTAGCGAAA
>Ga0153924_1001476_pt1 | contig 11612 bp, 4 predicted proteins | sample TSNJ008MetaG_FD_104709 | JGI IMG/M metagenome (GOLD analysis project Ga0153924, IMG submission 104709) | Attine ant fungus gardens microbial communities from New Jersey, USA - TSNJ008 MetaG | ecosystem: Host-associated > Fungi > Mycelium > Unclassified | place: USA: New Jersey, Wharton State...
GATGTTATCGGGGATATTCATTGCTTGTTTTCCTCCAGCCACTTTTTTCTGTATTTATCTAAAATCTTATCGCTCCAAACGTGTGCTTCAATATATTTTAAATGGTGGTTAATATGCTTATCCATGGGAAGTTCCTTCTTTTATTTATTTTTCATATTTCCTGACAATAGCATGTCAAGGTAGATAATATGTATTATCTTTTAATGTGTTTTCACAAACTCAGCCATAATCTAACCTTATTTCAAACTACTTGTTTTTCATATATTACAGCTATAAGGCAATTTTTATTGTAACACATCACAAAAAAGAAGTCGATACAATCATTCGACTTCTTTTACAATGAAAATGCGGCTAACAGGAGTTGAACCTGCACCGAGTAACCTCGACTAGAACCTGGTGTTGACGACACCTTGTTGGAAGATACGTATATATACATGTGCTAATTATTCTAAAGTAAAGGTTGATATCATTGATCCATTTAGACGGATTGGGTACATAGAAAAAGATATTGTGACAAAATGAATGAAACAATCGTGGTCACATTAATTTCTGATAGTGAATCAATTGACAATAAGCTATGACCAAGCAAGCTCCAACTCAAGCCATTTCTCAATTAGCTTGCGCTCAGATGCTTTATCCAATGGGAAGCCGAAGCCAAAGTGATGGCATTTAATGTGATTTATCTCTTTATGTTTAAACCTGACTGCATGTACGACTCCGTTAGGGTTTTTGCTCGCACAGCCGCTGCATTTTTTGTTGTTGGACATAGTATCTAGCATACTTTCGGGAAGATAGGTCAATATATTGTCCTTATTTGCAAAGTGATGCCCGTAAGGCATAGCCATGCATCCTTCAATTCCCATATAGATTTTACATACTTTTTCATTGTTCTTGCGGAGAATGTAAGTGAAAATAATACTCGCGCTGAAATCGTTGAATTCACAGTTAACTTTACAGCCGTTATCTGTTAAAAATTTGTCTATACTGACAATCCAATCTTTTATTTCGGGCGGATGCGGACTAAGGAAACTATTGAAATTTAATTTTTTAACCTTAACAGTTTTGATTGCCAGCGGATAAAAATCACACCGCATGAATACGGATTTCAAGTTATAGTAATCAGATTTTTTAGCCGTCTGAGCCTCAGCGAGAAGTTTCAGTCCGACGGGCAGTGAATTATCACTTTCATATCTTACATTGAATGTATCTATTTTAGAAAAATCAACTTCCTTTGTAAAATCGGCACCCTCAAATTTAAAACCGAGTTCAGATAGAATAGTAAACAGTTCTAATTTTCGCTCGCTCGTCATGTTAATCAGTGAATTATACTTTTCATTACTTTTACCAAACGGCATAAGCAGACTTTTACCGGTTAAAATTAATTTACTTTTCTCAAGCTTACCGTGATAACCGAGGTTAAATAAAATAACGGAAATATCATTCATTACTGGAAAACATTTATAGATAGCTCCCATATAATTCTTATATGAAGATACCTCACCGAGGTTCGGGTCGAAATCCCTGCCGGTTTCCACATCTATCTTATCTTTATCCTTTGCTAACTTATCATAAAGTTTATACAGAAATTCACGAAAAGCCCCTATCCCTTTTCTTATTTTATCATCTGTTATGCCGTGCCGGAAAGGCTCCGCAACAACAAAATCGTCAGGTATGTCCGGAATAATAATAGCTTTCATATAATTGCAAACATCCGATAAATTCTTTTTTAATTGAGTTTTTTTCTTTTTCTTAATCGGGAACAGCAAATCAAGCTGCATGTTTTCGTGTTTAAAATTAAAGTTTTGCAAGTTCCCCCAATAATTCAGCTGTTCTTCCATGCATCTGTCCATATCGTCCTCATGAGGCGAGCAGCGGACGGTGTTCCAGTCGTTTTCATATTGCTCGTTCTCGGATACCCAATCCCTTAACAGCATCCAATGGTCGAAGTCGCCCATCTTAATCATGTGCGCGGCATAAAAACCGCCTGTGAATGTGCGTTTTACCAACGGTTCCGACACGTCCATATCGTCGGGGATGGTGACCCACATCTGATACTTATGTGAGTTTTCACCAACTCCTGTTTTCCCTGCGGAGCAATCGAATCCGAAGTGGCGGATGTCGGGCTTAATGTTTTGCAAGTTCCTTTCCAGTACAAACCGGTTAATCATATCAGCGGCTTTTCCTTCGCAACCCTCTCCTGTCGCGCTAGCGGCGGCTACGGTCATGGGTGGCAGATAGATGATCCTTACGTCTGACAGTTTGTTCAGTTTATCGTTGGCTTGGTTAAGTTGTTCCATTGACTTCTCCTCCTTAAAGTTGATTTTAGAGACAGTCAATGAATCCACAACTTCCAGTAAACCCTCGTCGTCCGGTAGCGCGAACTTCGCTCCTCCGAGGTTTAGCTGTTCGATAAAGGCTTTAATGACGCTGCGAATGGTGGAGAGCGCGGTGATTTCTTCCTCAATGTCGGCAAGGTTGCGCTCAAAGGATTCGATTGCAACGCGCGTATCCGCACTTTGTAGAACTTCGGCAATCTGTTTGAGCGGTATCCGTAGTTTGCGCAGAATGATAATCTGACGCAGGCGTTTAATAGCTTCGGTATCATATGTGCGGTAAGCGAATTCTCCCTTTTTCATAGGGGTAATCAAACCGATTTGCTCGTAATACCTAAGCGTCCGTGTTGAGATAGAAAAATGTTTAGATACTTGACTGATGGTTTGTAGTTCCATGACCATCCCTCCTTTCAGGATTAGTATATAGGTTGACGCGACGTCAAAGTCAATAGAAACAAAAATATTTCGGCGAAAATGAGCAAATGAAAGCTAGAATTACGTTTCGATTTGTAATATAAATCTAAAGTGCTATAATAATCTTATTATCGCATACTTATTTTTCATATATTAAAGTAATATGCTGATTTTTATTGTAACACATCACAAAAAAGAAGTCGATACAATCATTCGACTTCTTTTACAATCAAAATGCGGCTAACAGGAGTTGAACCTGCACCGAGTAACCTCGACTAGAACCTGATGGTAGCGACACCTTGTTGGAGGATTGTATATTTAATCGTAGTATATAATTTTATGATGGTATAAAAATCATACAACTTTACCATATCTAACGATTAGACACCGATATAGAGTCTTAGATAATTATGCTAATGAAGTATAGCACTTTAATCCATGAGAAAACGAGTGCTTTATATCATTTAAAGAAACATGAGAATTTAGGTAATATTTATTGATTGTTTTCTTTTTCCACCTAATTGCTGTCTTAGGACATGATGAACACACAGTTATGCATGATTACTATTCTTAGTATTGTATGGTATTGTCGACTCGCAAATTTCAACATTTCGCAACCAGTATTTACTTTTGCAGTATATCTCCATCATCTTTTTCTGCTCTACACGATCTTCTGTTGGTGCAAGAGTTATTTTTGTTATCGGAAGATGACCTTGACAAATGATTTTAAGTTTATTGTCTTGACTTTTATCCTTGTTGTACTCATTTACTACCTTTTCTACTACATTAAAAACTTCTTCCTGATCACGCCCCTGCGGAATGACAATTGGGCATTTGGAATTTTTTATTTGAAAAGGTATTTCTGAAATTTTTTTATTAACGGCCTCTGTAAGAGTGGAACCCTTTTCAACCTTTACAAAATCGCATGGTTTATTTTCGTCATCTGCATTCCCAAACTTAACATTAATATAGGGTAATTTTGTTCCGTCATCTTTCTGCATGAAGTTAATACATTTTGATAATATATTTTCAAAATTAATAAATGCTAAACGTGCTTCGCTTTCTTGTATGAATCCACTGTGTTTAAAATATGGAAGAATTTCAAAAAGTGACATACCGTATTCTTTTGTATTTATTTCAATTTGCCGACGATAAGTATCATCATCAAAGAAGTTTTGCTCAAAGTATTGAACCTGAAATGGAAAATGAGGATACTTTATGTAATCTGAAGGACTCTTGGGGTCTTTGATCAATATACTATAATCAAATAATTTATTTCTTGATAATTTAAATCCCTTCATTTTTTCCTCAATATATTTATCATAATCTTTACTCTGTTCAGGTTCTCCAATTAAACTCTGTCCAAAGTAAAACTCAAAAGCTGCCCCTCCGCCTTGGCAATAACTCATCCATTGGCTGTATAGATCGCTGCCATTTAAGTCGCTTGAACTTTTGTTATGATAAAAACAAGTCATAAATACATCACATTTTTCATCTACAGGTAATAATTTATTCTCCGTTTTATCATTTGAAAGCTCTGAGCAAAACATAAAAAGCGAATCTGAGTCTAACATCTTATATTGAGTAGAGCGGTGTGTATATTTAACATATTTTGCATTAGCGTTAATGGGGATTATTGGATAATTATGATTAATAGTAATTTTATTAATTGCGTTTTTTAATCGAAACATCTTGTGAATATGCAATGTACCCATATCTCTAATCATTTTATCAACTCCTTTAAATATTTTTATGATTTTATAATTAAATCGCTTAAAATTGATTCATTGCTACATTCTTCACCAAGAACACATAATCCGCTTCTATTATAAATTTTTATTTTATGGTTAGGATCAAAAAAGTGGTTATAACATTTCTCCCAATTAGTAATAACATCATTTGGTGAAATAAAAGATGTATACAAGATTACTTTATATGCAGATCTTTTTATTTCTGTCAAATAGTAATAAAATGCCATGGATATAACAGGGATAATATATTTGATTCCTGAATCGTTTATAACCAATTCAGTTAACTTTTTATAATCATACTCAAGTAGACATAAATCAATTAAAACGCATTTTGGATCATTCATATTTATTCTATCAAATATACTTTTGACATTATACATATTTTCCGATTCAACAGTCGAATTTTTTTCTATTTGTGCATCTTTAAGTTCTCTATATTTTTTTAACATTTCTGGCGACGTTTGTTCATTGTCACTTCCATTACTGCCAGATTTTTCAAGTATTATATTTTTCCAGTCAGTTATGGTATCCTTATTATTTTCATTTAATTCGATATTTTTATTGATTGCAATATCAGATTCCGGTTTAAGATTTTTGTTAGAATTTATTAAATGATATTGACTAGTCGCTTTGTCATCATCCATAAAATTATTATCAATTAAAAATGAAATGAATTCGTTAAAAGCGACATCATTGAGTTCTTTTATTTTTCTATTGAAAGCGTCATCGGGTATGTTTTTTTCTCTTTTCGCATAATCGCCTAAAATATATATTTCGGATTTGATTTTTGCCTTCCAAAGTGACCTAAATATAACAGGGATAACTCCTCTCATTGCATCAGGGTCATCATCAATCCAAATAACTTTATTTTCCATTATCAATGCCTCCATTTTTTTTGATTATTGGTAAACGTGTGATAAAATAGTTAATATTTTCATCACATATATAATCAAAGATTTGCTCATTTAATATTTGTTCATCTTTTTTAGAAAGCAATTTAGAAAGAAATTCTTTAGTTGTTGTTAATGACATATGACCATCCGTAAAATCTAAAGGATCTTTTAGTTTTTTTCGAATCAATTTCATTTCATAATCTTCAACTCTACCAAGCTGGTTTTTGATGATTAACCAATCAAATTTTTGGCTTTCATCACATTTTTTAAACTCAAAAATAATTTTGCAAGCTTCATTCATTCTAAATTGTTTAGTAAATTTTTTAAATATATTGCCATGACAATTATTAGATAATTCTTTTGTTTCCTTATAACTATAGTGATTAGATATTCTAAGTAAAAATTCATTGTTCTCCGCTCCCGCACCATGACTGAAGCGCAAAGAGTCAAAACAAATACGATAAATTATATTTTTAATATAATCCAAATTATACGTATAGTTTTCACCATCATCGTTATTATAACATAAAGCCTTTGATTTTAATAGTTTCTCATCATCTAAACCCTCAAAAGTAATAATGTTATTGAAAAGTTGGTAAATTGGATCCTCTTCCTCACTTATGTCTTTTCGGGGTAAAATATCTTTCAGCGACTGAAATGGAATGCTGATACCATCCTTATGGTTTTCTATAACGTATAACTTTGAAGCTGTTCTGTTCGCAGACAAATTACTATCTGAAATTATATCCTTTATAGGCTTATTGATATTGCGAAATACGCGATTATACAATCTTGCAATAATGGTGTTGCAGTAGTTTCGTGCCAATACCCATTTCAAAGCTAAAATATCGTCAGAATATCCTGGATACTTTTCTTTTAGGTTATCATTTGACAGCACTAATAATTCTAATATCTGCTTATCATTTTCCATAGGGCTGTGACTCATTGCTTTTTCATGCTTAAGTATGGCTTCAGTACCTGTAGAATGAGCATATCTTTGCAGCACATCACTTGTGAAATCCTTTTCAAGATAATTTAATATGCTGTTCCTATATGACAATATGTCTCTCATCACAAGCCATGGAAGAATTCCTCTTTGCTTTTTTTCAGGTACAACCAAACTTATATATAAGTATACTGGAGCTATTTGTTTTATATTACGCCCACGTTTAGGATTTGGTTCGCAAAAAGGGTTATCAAAGCTTAAAATAAAATAAGGCTTTCTGTGATTCGGATCATTAATATCATCATAGGTTTCTTGAGCCTTGATATATATATCAGGTTCTTCATGTGAGGCTAATTTAATATAATAACCCCATTTTTTAAGATTGTTATAATTATTATGCTCTGATAAAGCTTCAATTATTCTGTGCTTAATTATATATTTTGCATTTGATTCATTTTTGTTATTGTCAGGCAGTATGCTCTCAACTACATCTAAATCGTACATTTGAATTTGGTTTTCATCAACAATATTAGAACAAGTCAAAATGGCAAGTCGGATTTTTTCCTTGTCTGAAATTCCGTATTTATCAACTATCATATTTTGAAATTTTTCTAAAAGCCCTTTATATCGTTCATTTATCAGTTCTTGTCCACGGGCAGTATAGGTTTTTTCTTTATCAAGAGCAAGATGTTCAAATACAATCTTCTCCGCAGTGAAAAGAAAACTTTCATCCGTTTCCTTATTTTCCTTAATTTTAATACCGGCAGAAAACCCAGATTTTTTTTCGCCGGATACCACAAATTGTAGCCACCAATTATCTATTTTTCTGAAATTGTTCCACCGCTCCATAAAATAGCTATTTAAAATTTCTTTCGCTTTTTCTTGCTTAACTACCTTATTAGATTCTTTTGAATCAGTTGTATCGTTTAAGTGGTTTTTACATAGCTGTTCAAGCCCATCAAATAATATACGACCGTTTGAAAGAAATACCTCACTGCAAAATGATTTAAATTGCTCTCTTGAAGAGTTTTTTAATTGGATTTCTTTACCAATATCACTTATAATCTGCTCAGAGAAAAATTGCAATTCATTATCAGAAATATAGCTATTACTCCAGACTTCATTGTATTTATCATTACCGCGAATCAATAAATGCTCCATCCAAAGTGAACGGGTTTCGTCAGAACTACTATCAATTACTCTTTGAATATTGATAGAATAAGAGCGCCAAAAACATTCCTTTTTACTAAACTCACATAATTTATCATTTTTGTTAGATTTATCAATAACTTGATTTTTACATTTTAATCCTTTATTGCAACATATCTCGTCAGAAAGACTATTGATAAAAGAAAGAGTTTTTTTAATTGTAGCTTTTCTGATTAAATATGTACTATGTAAATCGGCTAAAGCTTCAAACACACATTCTTGCAGAAAACAAAGGATACTGTAATCATCATTAAGTAGATTTTTTATTTTTTTCGCAGTTTGTATAGCGTCTCTGATCTCGTTACTTGACGAATCAAATTTAGGATCTAAGATTGTCTCAGATATGATAATCATAAATTTAAGAATTTGCTGCTTTATTGTTTGATTGAACGTAAAAAACGGACGCGTAATTATTTTAATTAAGCAGATTATAATATCTTTATCTTTAAATGTATTATCCTTTAAATATACAATTGATGAATACGAATGAAGTAAATTATTAAGATTATGATTGCTTTGTAATCCATCAGACTTTTTCGGCTCATTTTTTTTGTCATCTGGTGTAAAAAAATTAAAAATATCCAAAATCATTTTAAAGTAACTCGCATTATCGCCAGTTACATTCTGATTAAAGCAGTTTTTAATAATATGCGAAAGAACTAAACGTAAATACGAATTAGTTTTTTCTACATCCTTAACTTTTGTAATATCATCAAAAGATATTGGTATATAATCTTCTGATTTTCTCGCCCAGTAATTTGCGGCTGAACGCGTTGCACTTCTTCTAAAAAGACGATTAGCCTCGTCTTCCAATTTGCATCCTACACATGAATCCCCTTGACGACGAGTATTGGCAACATCAATATGACAAAAGGAGTTGAAATTGCTTATAGGTAAAACATAAGATTCCTTTGTATCATTGGATAGTCTATCAAGAAGGAAAAAACACTTATCAAAAACGTTAGTATTATAATTACTTAGATATTCTTTGGGAAGCAACGATTGTAATAAAGTGCTTGCTTTTCTGTATGTGTCGCCAGTTATAATATTATCATCAACAAAAAAGAATTTAACAGGCTTAAAATTGTTTTCATCATATAACAAGCTTGAATGGTTATTGTTGAAATCTTCAAACAATCTGCTTATAGTATTTTTTAATGCTGTATGTTCGCATACAAAATTTGACCGAAACTCTTTGTCCTCATTGATCGAAATAACCTCTGCTGTGCCATTAAAATAATATGCATTCAAATACTGAGAAAATCCAACATTTGTATTGTGTTCAGGAGAAAAAATAACATTAAGGCATGGATAAGTCTCTTTTTGCAACTCATCGGATTTTCTCAAACCATGCAGCCATAGCTTTACTTTTTTTGTGGCAATAGCAAAGTAATTTTGAGTATCAATATAATATTGATAATGATTCTTTCCTCTTTCGAAATGCCCATAATAAACGCAACCAAACAAATCTGCAAGTCGCTCATTATTTTCCACGTCGACTTTGTTACTTTGAGTGATAAGATTCTCATTTTTAATCAAATAAATCTGCTGTGACGGAACAGTTGATGTTTGGTCGGTTTCTATTAAAGGAATTTCGTCTAACACATTAGGGGGATAACACTTATCACATTGCTCCGGCTTTTGCCAATCAGATTTATTCATCAAAATATAATTGATTCTTTTATGAATTCCTAAACCCTCAAATTTTGTTTCAACAGAAGATGCTTTCGGTTCATGATAATATTTAGATTCTATTGCAGATAAACTCAAAGCCTTATTTTGCTCGTTTTTTGCTAATTTTTTATTAGCTTTGGTTATATCATCTCTAACCCAAAACACTGTATAATTAGAGGTTAACTCATAAGAATTATCTTTATTGAATACTTCATCAAATTTAGACCACATTTTTTCGAATGTAGTTAATGTTGAACTTATGGGAACTATCTGAATAACTTTAGTATTAATAACCGCATTATCATTACTTAAATAAATTTGAATATCATTGCCTTTTGACTCTGATTGTAAATTGTGTTGATATATTGCGTAAGAAACCGTTCCGGCTTGAACTCTATCTGTTCTGTAATTTTTTAGAATCTCAGTAAGAGACATTAGTATTGCCTGTGAATAAGAAGCATAACCATAGAAAAGAATATTCTCTTTTTCAATATCAATCCCTTCTGTTTTCATTTCTCGAAGTATTTCAAATGCAACACGGTTTGCCATAATTGTTCTGTAAAACAAATAAGACATTTCATAAAATGTATCAATATGTACTTTGTTGCCTAAACGGGTATGCGTTTTTGGTAATTTATAGCCTTTGCCTTCAACAATAGATTTTTCGGCTATTTTACTTACCTTTTCAAAAAACATTTTATTGTTCTTATTGATATTTGAATATAAAAACATTGAAAAAGGTATAAGCGGAACAGGATTATCATAATTAGTTTTCGCCAAAATATTTGCAAAAGGATTGAGTAATTCACCTATCGTTTCATATACATAACTTTCATAACTATTTGAACCATTTTCAAGTGAAAGAACATAAGCGTTATGTATAGCTTCACCATAATAACTGCCAATCAAATGCAATTGAACAGTTTCATTTTCGTCCGAAATAAAAAGCTGTAGATTTTCAGGAAATTTTTTTATTGACAAAGAAAGTGTTACTGCTTTAATCGTATTCATAAAATCTAAACTTAAGTTGATCAATGCAAGATAAATATTTGTACTATAAGAGGAGCCGATAATTCCACACGCATTAATAAGACCTTTTACTATTACTTCGCGATTATCATTTGAGGCTATATATTTAGTATTAAATTTAATTTTATGAAAGTCAAGATAGTAGATTCTGTTGTTGGCATCATCTGGATTTATGGCTTTGAAAACCGAAAGCCAAAAATCAGACCAAATAATTTGAAGTATAAATTTATCGGTTGCGTTTATTATATGCTTATCTCTAATGTTGATAAAGGTTTCTTTAAAATTATTGGTTTCGTTTTCAATAGATATTTCCTTCTCTGAATAATCAATAAATTTTGAATAGGCATCATAATTTTCAGAATAATTTTTGCCAAAAAGTAATTGTGCCATGCTAAATGCATCAGATTTGGAAAATGGTTTAATTGGTAAAGTGATATTAAACTCTGTTCCCGGAATAACATATTGTGGAACATTGATTTGTGTTGGATTTTGACCGTAATCATGTTCATAAAATAATTTTTTATTTGACAAATATTTACTATTGCTAGAAACACTAAATTTTGCTTGACATTTTTTCATGGTATGTGCAAATAAAGATAATCCTATGTGAGCAGATGAATCAATCTGTCTAAATTTATACCAATTATTAACAGTTTTCTTATCGGAATCTTCAAAATCATTAAAGAAATTTTTTATTTCAATTTCAGTTTCAGGATTTTTTAGAGCTTCATATGCTTCTGAGATGCCCTCCTTAAGAGATTTTCCATTATGTAATAAACTTGAACTACAGAAATCTTCTTCATTGGTTAGATTAACCTTAAATGTATCAATCATAGAATTTTGGCTCAAATCTGACACAATAATTTTTAAATAATCGTTGTTTTGGTTATTTGAATCGGCATTTTTATTTAATATAAAAGTGATTGCACATATTTTCTGTGGGGAATGTTGTATTGAATTTTGTATCAATTGCCCTAAGCCATATGAAATTTCTTTTGATAACTCTGAAAAATCTAAAATAATTTTCTTGATTTCGTTATTTGTTACAGCACTGATATTTATTAGAAAAGAGAAAAGTGCAAAGCAAAAAATGTTTGAACTAGAAAAAGAATTACATATGATTTTCGAGTAATCTTCTATGTTTAATTTATTATTTGTAAACTTGCCTTTCAAATTATTAAAAGCAGTTTCAAAAACATAGTCCACCAATGCTATTTGAGGTTTAGAGTTGTCAGAAAACCCAAATCTTACTCTCGATTTCAATTGCAAAGCAGACTTGATATAATTATCAACTATCCCCTCGTTAAACATCAATGAATAATGATCTAAGGCATCTATTTCTTCATTACTAAACTTATATTCA
>Ga0153924_1001477_pt1 | contig 11609 bp, 9 predicted proteins | sample TSNJ008MetaG_FD_104709 | JGI IMG/M metagenome (GOLD analysis project Ga0153924, IMG submission 104709) | Attine ant fungus gardens microbial communities from New Jersey, USA - TSNJ008 MetaG | ecosystem: Host-associated > Fungi > Mycelium > Unclassified | place: USA: New Jersey, Wharton State...
CCGCAAGGCCGAACGCGACGGTGACGCCGACCTGAAGGCGTACAACGAACGCCTGGCGGCGATCAACGCGTCGGACACCGCGCGCCGCGACTGAGGCGCATCCGGCACCGCAGACCCGCCGACCGCGACGACTCGGTCAGTCGCCGTGGACGATGCAGACCGCGTCGAGGTCCAGAGCAGCCTCGAGCGCAGCCGAGATCCCGGACTCGCCGTCGGAGCCCGCGGGGGTGACGGTGTCCACCCACCACAGCGGCGTCGCGATCGTGGGGGCATCCGGCAGGATCCGCTCGACCTCGTCGAACGAGTCCACCCGCCGCACCCCGAGCACCGTGATCACCGGGTGGGTGGCGTCGCGGCAGACCTGCAGCATCGGGCCGTCGTCGAGGGCGCGGACACCCCAGGACTCGTCGTGCAGGAGCAGCGCCTCGGCGACCTCCCGCGTCTCGACCGGTCGACGGCAGAGCATGGTGACGTCACGGGGCACCGTGACCGCCCGTCACCCGGGCGTCCCGCACGTGTCCGTCGAGCGTGCCCTCGTCGTGGGCGGGATCGAGCGGTGCTCCGCCGACGAGCTGCAGGAAGCGGTCCTCGTCGATGCGGTCGAGGAAGGACTCGAGGGCCGCCCAACCGTCCTCGAACCGGACGATCATGCCGCCGTCGGTACTGTCCGTGTCGCCGTCCTCGCTCCGGTCGCCGTCGGCCCCGGACCGGGTGCCGAACGTCGCCGTCGTGGTGCGCGGCGGCGGCCAGACCCCGTCGCGGTCGAGGAACTCGGATGCTTCGGGCCCGATGACCACGGCGAGCGGCGACGGCTCGCCGTGCGACACCGCGCGGACCAGGTGGTCGGCGTCTCCACGACGCTGCATGACCACGCCGAAGACCGGCACCACCTGGTCAGCGACCTGCTGGACGGCGTCGAACAGGCGGTTCGCGAGCTCCGGATCGGTGTTCTCCTCGGGCACGGTGAGCACGGCGGACATCGTCTCGACGACCACGCCACCGACCAGGTGAGCGGTCATCGTGGCGGAGAAGCCCTCACCCACCGCGTACGACGTCGACACCCCGGGGGCCTCGTGCTTGGCGTACTGCGTGACGACCCAGCGGTCCCACGGCACGGTGAGTGGTTCGGCGGTGCCCCAGCGGGTGGGGCAGGTCCCCACGGTGTGGCACAGGGCCTCGATCGCGGATCCCATGTCCACGGCGCGCTCGGCGTGGTGGCGGAGGGTCAGGTCGATGCTGATCTGGCGGACGGAGTCCGCCGAGACAGGGTGCTCGGGCGACGGTGTTCCCACGAGTTCGGGGCCACGGTGCACGAAGTCCTCGATGCCCGAGGCTGCTACCCCCGTCCGGCCGTCCCGCAGGGTCCCGTCGAAGTCCGCGACGGCCCACGCGGCACCGTACGCCCCGAGTGCGTGCCGGAGCGCGGGGGTGATCGCGGATTCCCGTCCGGTCCGCAGCACGACCGTCCGGCCGGCGTCCGCCGACCGACGGAGCAGTGAGGCGAGCGCGTCGGTCAGCCACACGACCGGCGAGGCGGACTCGACCACGATGGCGGGACCGACCACGTCGTCGATGAGGGGATGCCTGACCATCCGGTCCTCCTCGGGTTCTTCGGCGCTGGAACTCCCTGGACGGTACACACGAGGACGACACCTGTCCGTCAGGCTGGCGTGCTCACAGCGGAGACTCGGGAGGCACGACACACGCCCGGCAGGAGGCGTACGGTGCGCGGTCGGCTGGCTTCCAGGCGAGAATCCGCTAGGCTTGCCGAGTCCCGTTCTGCGGGGCGCGCGAGTGTAGTTCAATGGTAGAACTCCAGCTTCCCAAGCTGGTAGCGCGGGTTCGATTCCCGTCACTCGCTCCATGCGTCGTCTGCGCTCCACCGTCGCCCGCGGCGTCGTGGTGTCCGCGGTCATCGTGGTCGCCGCGACCGGTTGCTCCGGTGGAACGGCTCCGGCACCGGGTGGTTCCCGGACGTCGACTCCTTCGCCCACTTCGTCGTCGAGCGCCGCCGCACTCGACCACCGGAGTGTCGACCGAGCGCTCGCGGCCCTCGAACGCGAGTACGACGCCACGGTCGGCGTCGTCGCGACCGACACCGTCACGGGTGACACGGTCGCGTACAACGGCGACCGACGCTTCGGCTACGCCTCCACGATCAAGGTGTTCGCCGCGGCACAGTTCCTGCGCTCGGTGCCCGCGGACGCCCGCGACGAGGTCGTGCACTGGACGGCCGCCGACGTCGCGGCCGCGGGGTACTCGCCCGTCACCGAGCAGCACGTCGCCGACGGGCTGTCGTACGCCCGGTTGGCCGAGGCGGCCGTCCGGATGAGCGACAACACGGCCCTGAACCTCGTGCTCACGCGCATCGGCGGTCCGAGCGGTCTCGACGCCGCGCTGGCCGAGCTCGGCGACACCACGACCGAGGTGGTCCACGGCGAGCCGGACCTCAACACCATCGAGCCGGGCAGCACCGAGGACACCACCACCCCGGCGGCGTTCACCGCGGCCCTGGCGACCGTGCTCGACGGCAGCACCCTGAACAGCGCCGACACCGCGCTGCTGGTCGACTGGATGGGCGGCAACGCGACCGGCGACGCCCTGATCCGCGCCGGTGCGCCCGACGGCTGGGTCGTGGTGGACAAGTCCGGCGGCGCGGGCGGGATCCGGAACGACGTCGCACGGGTCACGCCGCCCGACGGCGACCCGATCGTGCTCTCCGTGTTGACCACGCGGAACGACCCCGACGCCGCCTACGACGACGCCCTGGTGGCGCGGTCGGCCGCGGCGGTGCTCGACGCGTTCGGCCACTGATCGACCTGGGCGGCGGCCGCCGTTCTGCACCGCGTCACACGGCGTCATGAACAACACCTGTCGGCGACCTCGGGACACTACGCTCGCTCCATGTCCTCCTCCGGGTCCCCCGTGGTCGTCGTCGGCGCCGGCGTCATCGGGCTGAGCGCCGCATGGCACCTCGCCGGGCTCGGGCAGCGCGTCCTGCTCCTCGACAGCGGGACGGTCGCCGGCGGCACCACCACCGCAGGTGCCGGGTTCGTGGGCCAGTGGGCAGCCGGGTACGCCTGGTACTGGAACGAGTCCGAACGCGACGTCGAGCAGTACGGCATCGACTTCTACCGCGACCTCGCCGGCGCCGGTCACGGCCCGACCGGGTACCGGCAGAACGGCAACGTGTGGCTGACCGTCACCGAGCAGGGCCGGGCCGACCACCTGCCGCCGTTCGAGCAGCACCCGCTCCGACCGGCCGGGGCGCGCACCCTCACCCCCGCCGAGGCGGCCGACCTCGTGCCCGGGCTCGACCCGGCCGCGGTCACCGCCGGCTTCCTGCACCCCGACGGCATCCAGATCAGCGCGCCGGACACCGCGCGTGCGCTGACGGCATCGGCACGCGCACGCGGTGTCGAGATCCGCGAGCACACGCCGGTGACCGGACTGGAGGCCCGTGACGGCTCCGTCACGGGCCTCCGGACCGCCGGTGGCGAGGTCATCAGCGCCGATCGCGTCGTGCTCGCCGCCGGCAGCTGGACGAACGCGCTGCTCGCCCCCTTCGGGCGCGAGCTGCCGACGGTCCGGGTGGTCGCCAGCCGCCTCGTGACGACGCCGTTCGGGCTGCCGGGTTCCCTGCCGACCCTGATGCTCCCCGAGCTGCACGGCCTGTGGATCCGCGAGCACCGCGGCGGCCTGACGTACGGTGCCGGCCCCGGGTACGAGCCGCTGCACGTCGGCGGCGCGGACCGGCGCGACGAGCCCGCGCGCCGCCCCGTGCGCACGGACCTGCTCGACGCCATGCGCACGTACCTGCACCCGATCGTCGCCCGGCTGCTCCCCGCTGCCGCGAGCGTGCTCGGGGTGGACGAGACCCCCACGCAGGGCGTCGTCTCGATGACCGCCGACCGGAACTTCATCGTCGGCGCGGTCCCCGAGCTGCGCGGGCTCGTGGTGGCGGGCGGCGACAACGAGTCCGGCGTCACGCACGGTCCGGGGCTCGGGCGGATCGCGGCGGAACTGAGCGTCACGGGTACGACCACCCTCGGCGATGCGAGCCGCTACGCCCCGGCGCGGTTCCCGGCGGCGGCCCCGACCGAGGCCGAGGTGGTCGCGATGATGCCGGCGCGGCGCGAAGCCGACGCCCGACGTGCCGGAGCCGTGGCATGAGCGACGTGCTGAGCGACCGGGCCCCGACGCACGTCGTGATCGGCGGCGGGGTCGTCGGTGCCGCCACCGCGTACGCCCTCACACTCCGCGGCGAGCGCGTCCTGCTCGTCGAACAGCACGAGCGCGGACACCACAACGGCTCGTCGCACGGCGCCACCCGGATCTTCCGGCAGGGCTACGCCGACCCTGAGTACGTCGACCTGACCTCGCGCGCCCTGGTGCTGTGGGAAGCGCTCGAGGGCGCTGCGGGCGAGGAGCTCATCGTCCGCACCGGAGCCGTCGACCACGGCCGCGCCGAGGTCGTCGACGCCATCGCCGCCGCACTGACGGACGCCGGCATCCCCCACGAGACCCTCAGCCCGGAGGACGCCGCCGCGCGCTGGCCGGGGATCGCGTTCGAGGGGCGCGTGCTCGCGCACGCCACGGCCGGTCGCATCCGGTCCGACCGCGCGATCGAGGCCTTCCTGACCCTGGCCGAGCGGACCGGGCTCGCCGACCTGCGCTTCGACACCCGGGTCACCGGGCTCGACGACCACGGCGACGACGTGACGGTGACGCTGTCCGACGGGTCCACCCACCGCAGCTCGTCCGTGGTGGCGGCCGTGGGGTCGTGGGCTCCCACGTTGGTCGGCGACCTGCTCGCCGGACGCGGGGCGGGCCTCCCGGCCATCCGCGTCACCCAGGAACAGCCCGCGCACTTCCCCAGCCGTCTGCCGGACCAGGCGTGGCCGAGCTTCGTGCACTGGGCGGCCGACGACGATGTCTACGGCCTGCTCACCCCGGGCGAGGGCGTCAAGGTCGGGTTCCACGGCACCGGCCCCGTCGTCGATCCGGACCACCGCGACTTCACGCCCGTGCCGGCCGAGGCCGAGCGGCTGCAGGCCTACGCCGCGCGGTACGTGCCCGGTGTTGACGCGACGAAGCCGACCTTCATCAGCTGCCTGTACGACAACTCCCCCGACGAGGACTTCGTGATCGACCGACGTGGTCCCGTCACCGTCGCGACCGGGTTCTCCGGCCACGGCTTCAAGTTCGCACCGCTGCTCGGCGACATGATCGCCGACCTCGCGACCGGCGGGGCCGCACATCCCCGCTTCTCCCTCTCGAAACCATCCCCCTCAGGAACCCCGTGACGACCCGACTCCTCTCCGCGCTCGCGCTCTCCGCTGCCGTCGCCGCCGTGCTCACCGGCTGCGCCTCGACCGGGGCGTCCACCGACGTCTCCGACGGCCTGGTGATCGGGACGACCGATCCCGTCACGTCCCTCGACCCGGCCGGCGCCTGGGACCGCGGCAGCTACACGGTGCAGACGCAGCTGTACCAGCACCTGCTCACCTACCCGGCCGGCGGGACCACGCCGAGTCCCGAGGTCGCCGAGTCCTGCGACTTCACCGACAGCACCCACTACGTGTGCCGGATCCGCGACGGGCTCACGTTCTCGAACGGTGACGCCCTGACGGCGGAGGACGTCGTGTTCTCGTTCGAGCGCCAGGTCGGCATCGGCTCCGAGAACGGTCCGGGGTCGCTGCTCGCCAACATGGCGTCCGTGGCGGCCGACGGCGACGAGGTCACGTTCACCCTGGAGCAGGCGAACGACCAGACGTTCCCGTACGTCCTGGCGAGCATGGCCGGCGCGATCGTCGACAGCAGCGTGTTCTCGAAGACGAAGGTCCACGCGGACGACGGGGTCGTCGGGTCCGGTCCGTACGCGCTGCAGCAGTCCGCCGACGGCGGGGCGACCATCGCCCTGACGGCGAACACGGAGTACGACGGCACCGCGCCGGAGTCGTCGAGCGTGACGATCAAGCAGTACACGAAGTCCGCGGACCTCAAGCTCGCGGTGCAGGAGGGCGACGCCGACGTGGCCTACCGCCAGCTCACGCCGACCGAGGTCACCTCGTTGTCCGAGGACGACGGCCTGCAGCGCGTCCAGGGCTCGTCGGGCGAGGTCCGGTTCCTCGGCTTCAACCTCGACACGATGCCGGGCGACGACACCGCGCAGAAGACCGCGATCCGCCAGGCCGTCGCCGCGACCGTCGACCGCGCGGCGATCGCGAAGGACGTCTACCAGGGCACCTACGCTCCGGCGTACTCGATCGTGCCGTCCGACTTCACCGGCGCGACCGACGCGTTCCAGACGGAGTACGACGGTGCCGACCCCGCGGCCATCCTCGAGAAGGCGGGCGTGCGCACGCCCGTCGCGCTGCCGATCGAGTACACGACGGACCACTACGGTTCCGGGTCGGACGACGAGTACGCGCTGCTCGCCCAGCAGCTCGAGGACACCGGCCTGTTCACGGTCGACCTGCAGTCGGCGAGCTGGGACACCTACGTCGGGAACGTCGGCAAGGGCGAGTACCCGGTCTTCCAGCTCGGGTTCTTCCAGGACTACCCCGACGCCTCGTCGTACCTGACGCCGGCCTACGGTTCCGCGGACGTCAACCTGCTCGCCAACCACTTCGACGACCGGGCCGTGCAGCAGCTGGTCGCCGCGCAGGCCGTCGAGCCGGACACTGCAGCGCGGACGAAGCAGATCGAGGAGATCCAGCAGGACACCGCCGAGTCCGTGCCGCTCATCCCGCTGCTGGCCGGCCAGGAGAACGTCATCGGGCAGAAGTCGCTCACCGGACTGACGAAGTCGGTCGACGCCTCTGGTGAGTTCCGCATCTGGGAGATCGGGCGCTCGTGAGCACCGGCGACGCAGCGCAGCAGGCGAACGAGTCCGCTGACCCGCTCCGCGACGCCGTCCGCGCCGGGATGCCCGCGGGGCTCGACGAGCTCGCGGCGCTCGTTGCCATCCCGTCCGTGCACGACGCGGCCGTGCAGTCGCTCGACGACTGCGACCGGGTCGCCGAGCGCGTGCGGGCCGCGTTCGACGGCCTCGGCCTCGCGTCGCGCCTCGTCACGACGTCGGACGGCTCACAGGCGGTCGTCGCCACCCACCCGGCCCCGGCCGGCGCCCCGACGGTCCTGCTCTACGCCCACCACGACGTCCAGCCCGCCGGCGACCTCGCAGCGTGGACGAGCGACCCGTGGACCCTGACCGAGCGCCAGGGTCGCCTGTACGGACGCGGTGCTGCTGACTGCAAGGGCGGGGTCGTCACCCACCTCGTGGCGCTGCGGGCCCTGCTCGACGTGCACGGATCGTTCCCGGTCGGACTCGTCGTGGTCGTCGAGGGATCCGAGGAGCAGGGCACCGACGGTCTCGAGCAGTACGTGTCCACCCACGCAGCGGACTTCGCCGACGTCGACGCCGCCGTCGTGATGGACGCCGGCAACGCCGCCGTCGGGGTCCCCGCGCTCGTGACCACCCTGCGCGGCACCGCGTTCGTCGAGCTGCGCATCCGAGCGTTGCACGGCACCGTGCACTCGGGGATGTTCGGTGGTGCGGCGCCCGATGCCATCGCGACCCTGGTGGCCCTGCTCGCCACGCTGCGCGACGACGCCGGGGACACCACCGTCGACGGACTCGACGGGTCCCAGACCTGGGACGGCCTGCCCTACGACGCCGACCGGTTCGCCGCCGACGCCGGGCTGCTCGACGGCGCGGTGCCGATCGGGTCCGGGGACCCGGCATCCCAGGTCTGGGCACGGCCGGCGCTGACCGTCGTCGGCATCGATGCGCCGGCCGTCGCCGGGTCGTCGCCGTCCGTGCAGGCGACCGCCGGTGCCGCGCTGAACCTCCGGGTGCCGCCGGGCGTCGACCCCGCTGCCGCCGGCGAACTGCTGGTGGCGCACCTGCTGCGGCGAGCGCCCGCCGGTGTCGAGGTCGCCGCGCGCGTGACGGGGACCGGCGACGGGTTCCGCGCGACGGCCGGGCAGTACTCGTCGGCGTTCCGGAGCGCACTGGCGTCGTCGTACCGGGTGTCGTCGGTCGGCTCCCTCGGAGGCGGCGGATCGATCCCGCTCTGCGCGACGCTCGAACGGGCGGTCCCCGGGGTCGAGGTCATCCTGGCGGGTGTGTCCGAGCCGACCGCCAACGTGCACGCGCCGGACGAGAGCGTGGACCCGTCCGAGATCGAGCACATGGCCCTGGCCGAGGCGCTGTTCCTCGCCGGACTCGCGCCGCGCACCTCGTCCTGACCCCGCCCGCTACGGTGGTCCTCGTGCGCATCGTGGTGGCTCCGGACTCGTTCAAGGGCACCGCGACCGCGGCGTCCGTCGCCCAGGCGATCGCGGACGGCTGGCTGGCCGAACGCCCCGACGACGAGGTCGTGCTCGTGCCGATGGCCGACGGCGGCGAGGGCACCCTCGACACCTTCGCGACCGCGGTCCCCGGCGCGGTCCGCGTGCCCGTCACGGTCACGGGTCCAGCTGGCGGACCCGTCGACACCCACTGGCTGCGGCTGCCCGACGGCCGCGCGGTGGTCGAGCTCGCGGCGACGAGCGGGCTCCCCCTGCTCACCGAACTGCTGCCGGACACCGCGACGAGCCGGGGGTTCGGCGAGGCGATCGCCGCCGCGCTCGACGCCGGCGCCACGGGGCTCGTGCTCGGCATCGGCGGCAGTGCCTCGACCGACGGCGGACGGCCCGTGCTCGAGGCGCTCGGCCGCGACGGCGACCGCGGCTCGCTGCGTGCCCTGCCGCCGCTCGGCGTGACCGTGCTGACCGACGTGACGTCGCCCCTGCTCGGCCCCACCGGCGCCGCCGCGGTCTTCGGGCCGCAGAAGGGCATCGCACCCTCGCGCGTCGCCGCGTTCGACGAGCAGCTGGCCGCCTGGGCCGCGCGGTTCCCGGACGTCGACCCGGCCACGCCCGGCGCCGGTGCCGCCGGAGGCGTGGGCTTCGGCCTGCTCGCCTGGGGCGCGACGCTGGCCCGCGGCGCGGACGGCGTCGCCGAGGTCCTCGGCTTGGCCGACCGGCTCACCGGCGCCGACGTGGTCATCAGCGGCGAGGGCCGGTACGACGGCCAGTCCGCCGCCGGCAAGGTCCCGTCGGTGGTGCGGTCGCTCACGGCGACGCACGCACCCGAGGCTCGGTCGATGCTCGTCGCCGGCGCGATCGAGGCGCCGCTCGACGACTACGCCGCCGCTGCCTCGCTCACCGTGCTCGCCACGCAGACCACCGGCGAACCGGACGACGCCCTCGCCGATCCGCTGCGCTTCGCCGCCATCGCGGGGCAGCGGCTCGCACGGTTGGCCTGAGCACCCCGATTCCCGCCCTGGGGAGCCCCATCGGAACCTCCCACGCCGTGGCGCGCTCCATCAGACTGGTTCCGGGCCGGAACCGGCCCGCAACGAACCACCCCCACGAGGAGATCATTGCGCACCGTCAACGCGTACGCGGCACCGTCAGCGACCGAGCCGCTCGTCAAGACCACCATCACCCGTCGGGACGTCGGCCCGGACGACGTCGCGATCGACATCGCCTACGCCGGCATCTGCCACTCGGACATCCACACCGTCCGCGGTGAGTGGGGCCCCATCCAGTACCCGCAGGTCGTCGGCCACGAGATCGTGGGCCACGTCACCGCCGTCGGCGAGAACGTCACCAAGCACAAGGTCGGCGACCGCGTCGGCGTCGGCTGCATGGTCAACTCCTGCGGCGAGTGCGAGAACTGCGTCGCCGGCCAGGAGCAGTACTGCCTCAAGGGCAACATCGGCACCTACGCCAGCGTCGACCCCGCCGACGGCTCGATCACCCAGGGCGGCTACTCGCAGGCCGTCGTCGTGAACGAGGACTTCGTGCTCCGCGTCCCCGAGTCGCTCGACATCGAGAAGGTCGCGCCGCTGCTCTGCGCCGGCATCACCACCTACTCCCCGCTGCACCACTGGAAGGCCGGCCCCGGCACGAAGGTCGCCGTCGTCGGCATGGGCGGGCTCGGCCACATGGCCGTCAAGATCGCCGTCGCGCTCGGCGCCGAGGTCACCGTCCTCTCGCAGACCACCTCGAAGGAAGCCGACTCGCTCCGCTACGGCGCGAAGGCCCACTACGCGACGAAGGACCCGGAGACGTTCGAGAAGCTCGCGAACTCCTTCGAGCTCATCATCAACACCGTCTCGGCGAAGATCCCGATGGGTTCGTACCTCGGCCTGCTCAAGGTCGACGGCACGCTCGTCAACGTCGGTGCACCGTCCGAGCCGCTCGAGGTCCCGGCCTTCGCGCTCATCCCGCGTCGGCTCAGCTGGGCCGGGTCCGCCATCGGCGGCATCCAGGAGACCCAGGAGATGCTCGACTTCTGCGCCGAGCACGACATCCTGCCGGAGACCGAGCTCATCAGCGCCGACCAGATCAACGAGGCCTACGAGCGCGTCCTGTCCTCGGACGTCCGCTACCGCTTCGTGATCGACGCGGCCACGCTGGCGTAGTCGTCACCACCTGCGTGACAGGGAGGCCCGTTGCCAGCCGGCAACGGGCCTCCCGTCTGTCCGCCTGTCCGTCGAACCGTCAGCCGACCTCGTCGCCCGACGGCAGGGCACCGCACCAGTCGACCGAGCCGGCGTCGATGCTCGCCTCGAGCGCACCCGAGGCTGCGTCGACGATGCTCACCAGCTCGTCGGTCGCCGACTTCGTCGCGACCGCGGCGAACTGGCCGTTCGGCGACGGGCAGACCGCGGTGACGCTCGCGTCGTCGGGGATGCTCACCGGCAGCCGGGAGGCCCGTCCCCCGTCCACACGCACGATCCGAGCCGAGACGGTCCCGTCCGACCGCACGTCCCCCAGCACCCGCAGGTACGTGTCGTCCGTCAGCGGAGCGATGCGGCCGAGGACCGCCGCATCGGTGCTGGCGGCCGGGGCCCGCAGCGCCGTCTTCGCGCCGTCGGTCAGGTCGAGCCGCTCGATGCCGGTGCCGGTCTCGACCACGGCCGTGGTGCCGGTGCCGACGAACCCGTGCAGGTAGGTGGCGCTGCCGAGCCGGACCGGATCGGCGCGGCCGCTCATGTCGACGAGCACCAGGTCGTCGCTGCCCGTCCGGACCAGGGCACTCTCGGTGCGCGGGACGTAGGCCCACTGCCCGACCGTCATCGGCACGGCACCGGTCTTCGGCTTGCCGTTGGCCGCGATCGCGGTGGGCAGGTGCGTGCCCGTCATGTCGACCACGTACAGGCCGGTGTTCCGGGACTGCCCGGTCGAGGTGTCGGCGTACTCGAACCCGAACGAGGCGCCGTCGTCGGCGACGTGCAGCGCGGTGACCCGACCCTGCGACGACGGCAGGGTGAGGTGCTCGACGGGCGCGTCGTCGTCCTGCACCCCGCCGCTCAGCGCCACGACGTCGACGGACGAACTGGCGTCCGTGCCGCTCACGACCACCAGGGAACGACCGAGCCGGGCGTACTCGCTGATCGCCGTGCCCTCGTGGACCGTGGTGGCACCGCCCGCGTCGAGGGACCGCCGGACGATGCGGTCCTTCGCCCCGGCCTGGCCGGGGACGAGGGCGAGGACGTCGGTGCTGCCGGTGCGGATCGCCGCGGTGAGGTCCGACGTGGCGCGCTGCC
>Ga0153924_1001478_pt1 | contig 11605 bp, 8 predicted proteins | sample TSNJ008MetaG_FD_104709 | JGI IMG/M metagenome (GOLD analysis project Ga0153924, IMG submission 104709) | Attine ant fungus gardens microbial communities from New Jersey, USA - TSNJ008 MetaG | ecosystem: Host-associated > Fungi > Mycelium > Unclassified | place: USA: New Jersey, Wharton State...
GTATTGCGAACCAGGCGGTCATGGCTGGTGTTTCGAGCAGTGAGGGGATCCAGGACATAGTTATGAAACCAGGATAGCAGTGATCGGTACCAGCGTGACCAAAAGTCTGTTACGGACACAGCGACATAAGGATAGTTAAAGTTTTCACTGTAACGAAACCCGAAGATGCGGCCCAAACCAAGAGCCATATCCACATACCCGGACAGCCCATGGTAGATTTGCAGGGCAAAGGCAATCAGGCCAACCCAGGCGAGGGAAGCCGGCACGCTGGTCAGACTTCCGCTCATTGCGGAAAGGCTAAATATATGATCGGCAATCAACCCCATTGCATCCGCAATCAGTACATTCTTGCCCAAACCGATAACAAAACGGCAAACGCCCTGGGAAAAATCCTCCCAAGTCTCTTTACGCCGCCTGATTTGGATTACTACATCCGCATATTGAAGGATCGGACCGGCAATCAGAAGTGGAAAGAACACGATGTAGAGGGCAAAATTGACGGGATTTTTATCCATTTTCACATCCTGCCGGTAAATATCCACCAGAAATGAGATAGAATGCAGAGTTATCAGCCCTATACCCAGCGGCGCCAGAATAGAAGAAACAGCTGTGGTATCCCGGTTGAATAAAGAGCCGGCACCTACCGCAAGAGACGGAAGATGATAAAAAATAAAAAACAATATCAGGTTAAACGCACAGGCAGCAGCCAGCGCAGGTTTTGTCGAGACCTCTTTTTGCTGCCGCCGGCTTATCAGAAGGCCCATTGCGTAGTTTACGGCAAGGGACGCCAGCAGGAAGAGGATATGAACCGGCGTGCCCCATGCGTAAAAGATGAGAGAGGCAATAAGGAGCCAGATATTCTGAAAACGCCTCGAAAAGCGAAGCAGATAATATACGCCTGCAACCACCGGAAAATAATAGAAAATAAAAATCAGGCTGGAATACCCCATATACTTTTACACCTCCATTGCACAATGTCTTAAAGATTGTCATCCTGAGCGAAGCGAAGGATCTTTCCAGCGGTGCTGATGACCGCACTTCCAACAGGCCTTTGATTTGGCGCATAGGACTGCAGCCTGAGCCATATATTCAAGGTCTTGTCATAATCCGGGTTGTCAGCAAATTCGTCCCGGTTAACAACTTTATACAGACTTAATTGAGGATCGAGGTCCGCGGGAGCAAGCACCAGTGTCGCGTCGGCGCCATAGGTGATCGTCAGACACTCATCTGCCTTCAGCTTTATGTCTGCGTTTACTTTGGCATACTCATAGTTAAAATCAATGAGCTGCCCATGCACACCCTGCCTGGTTACAAAGGGCAAATGGAGCGTAATACGCGGCAGCTTTCGTTTGGCCGCTTCATAATGCTTTGAACGCTGTACCAGATTTAAATTAAAATCGTCAAAAACGCTCAGCGACGGATCCAGCTTCTTCGGCAGCGTGTGTGCCCGGTCATATACGATCTGCATATATTGCCGTTTATTTTCAGAATCCATTGTATCAATGCGAAAGGCGTATTTCCATTTCTGACCAGCCTGCATTACGTTTGACAGGATGCAGGAAAGCTCCGCTTCATACATCCCGCTGCGAACAATTATCTGCACAGGCTTGTCCGGAGGAATAAATATGGGGTTATCCAATAATATTGCCAGGCCTGTTTCGGACATATCCGCAGTAATTCCTTCATATTCTTTTTTTCCGGTACATACGATGACCGGAACTTTGACATAAAACCGTTCCGCCATACGCAGACTGGTTCGTCCATACATAAAGAATACCGCGAAAATCAGATTTTTAATGTTGATGATAAGCCAATACAGGATAATGGGATTATAAATGGTTCTGGTATTGACGCTTGTAATAATCAGAAGAACCAATGCCCATGCAGATGCGCCCAACATCATCAAATGCGGCAGGGAAAACAGAAAATATGAGCGCTGCATCGCTTTTTTAGATGAAATCATCTTGTTTTTTTCAGTAACTACAAATTTTCTTTTTTTAATTCCAAGCGTCTCAAATAAGATTGATCCCATGAGATAGGGAAAAAGGATGGTATCAAACACATTACTCCAGTGCTGATTTCGGATATCACCCGATAGCAGGCGCAGCGTGCGGTTAAAGAGCAGATAGTATGGCAGCCAGAACACCAAAATCTGCCATATTTCAGCTTCAACAATATATAAGTTGAAGAGGATGGACAAAATGGGGGCAAAAATATAAATCAAACGCCGCGCATAAGTCCACCAATACAAGAGTGTCGCCAAATAGCTGAACTTCTGAGCCAGCCGAAGCTTCGGCGACAGGATGATGTGTTCCTGTCTTAAACTTTGGACACATCCCCGGCCCCAGCGTTCACGCTGTTTGATCAGGCTTTTGAAGGAATCCGGAGCCAGCCCGTGCGCAAGAGCGTCTGGTGTGGCATAGGTGGTATACCCCTTTTTTTGGATCCGCAGCCCTGTGAGAAAATCCTCGGTAATGCTGGTGGTGGCAATATAGCCGACTTCTTCCAATGCTTCGCGGGACAACACGGTATTCGATCCGGCATATATGACAGCGTTATCCACGTTGCGCCCGACATTTACCTCGCGGAAAAAATAGTCCTGTTCGTTGGGAATCCTCTGTTCAGAATAGAGATTGTATTGAAACAGGTCTGGATTATAAAAACTCTGCGGCGTTTGAATAAAGCCAATCTTATAGTCCGGATCTATTTCAGACTCCGTCCGCTTCACCCATATTCCCTGATCATTTTTTTTGACCTTCGGCAGAAAAAAGTATGGCACGGTCTTTATCAGAAAATCGCTGTGAGGAATCATGTCTGAATCCAGCGTAACAACCAGGGGCGAATCCGTTTTACCCATCGCATTATTCAGGTTTCCCGCTTTTGCATGCTTATTGTCGGACAATCCAAAATAGCCGACTCCCAGATTTTGCGCCAATTCCGCCATTTCGGGCCGGTCTCTGTCGTCACACAAATAGATGTGTACCTTATTCTTATCCGGATATTGCAAAAAAGTGCATGCATTCACAGTTTTGTAAAGCAATTCCACCGCTTCATTGTGCGTGGCGATAAAGATATCCACATGAGGATACCACTCCGGCGGGATCTTGGGAAGTTCAGGCACCAGGTTCTTATTAATTTGACGGTATTCAATCAAAGACTCAATTGCCCCCGTAAGCTCAGCGACTACCAGCAGCAGCCCAAGTATAAAGGCCACCGGCCTGGTGAACGTTGGAAGGGTGAACAGGAGCCGCCAGACAATATAAATGGTCATGGTGATGGACGTTGCCCAAAACAGTATGTTATGAGATTTATCTATTTTTATCAGCTTTCTTTTCTTAACCATAATTTTATTCCACTTCCTATTCTGTTCTCGTTTTATCTTAGGTTCTGTCTTCTGGCAATCACAATAGTCACCGCAAACACAGCGAAAAAAATAATGAACAGCATAATATTCCTTTCGTAATTATCTGCTGCTGCTATCAAATTATCCTCACTGTACAGGAGCGGAATCGCTTCCGCAATTTGCCGGCTGTGCTCCTGTAAAATATATTTCAGTTTCGTGATTTCTTCTTCGTAGCTTCCGGTTTGACGCTGCCTGGAAGGATTGCCGGCATTCTTGGAGGAGGCATTTTCCAAAGTCATTAGAGGGTCGTATCGGTAGATATATTCCCATCTGGCCCAATCCCTGGCCTGCGCCGGTCCCAGGTATTCCACAGTGGAATCAATCAAATTTGTTAAACTGCCGACGCTGACAGGACCGGTTTCCAATTCGTGATAGCGGTTCTTCAAAGCATCCAAAAAGTCCTTGCTTTTGATTAGATCTGAATAGAAAGGCGCTTTTACCAGGGGTATTTCGTCCAACTCCATGGGCTTATCCACCTCATTGTCCAAAGCACGTTCAAAGTTCCAGACCGGCCCCGCCTGAAGCAGATGTTCACTTGTATTTTGATAGGAATAAAAGGTGTTCAGGGCGGCATCATAATTTCCAAGTAATTCATTCACTATGAAATAATGAATGAAACTGTCTTCATCAATTAAATCTTTATACTGCAAAAATCGTGCTGCTTCCCGGGAAGCCAGGATATCTTCAATGTAACTCAAATCCTGCGTCAGCTTAAGAATGTCTTCCTCTGTCTGTTCCTGCTCGTAAAAAGGGATTGTCAGGCTGCCCAGCCCCGAGACAGTTTGTGTATACTGTGTATAAAGCGGTATTCCGCCATATTCTTCGGCAAGGCGTTTCACATAAACACCTGTTTCTGCACGTACCCGCTCAATCAGGAGGTAAACTCCCTGATAGAGTTGTCCTTCTTCTGTTTGCAGCAGCACCTCACAGAATTGGACCTTTGGCGCATTGTCCATGATTTCAGCAGCAAGCGTGTACCCAAGATAATTGCGGATAAGCGATTTGTCGTACATGCTGCCAAGCAGCCAATATTCACTGCTGGCAGACAGCCCGAGAAGCTCATGCTCTTCGGCCTGGCCGCCGCCGTTCTCCAGACGTATATAGTAATCGTGCTTTTCCCGGTTTTCGGTTTTCCAATCGGCGAGCAGTTGAATTTTGGAGACAGCGGTCAAATTTGGTTCGCTTTGCAGGATATTCTCTTCTCCGTTACTATTATCGTAGACGGAAATCACGGAATTTTCAAACCAATCGTCTTCAAGCCAATTACTTTCCAGAGCAACATAACCAGGATCGTCTTTATTTTTAAATTCAATTACGATGAGCGGGAGATGTGACGTATACTCCTGTGCAGCGTATAGATCATCTTCTAAGTATAATGCCTGACCGGCGCTGTCAGGCACTTTGCTTTTTGCAGATACAGGCATAATCATCAAAGTGAAAATTAAAATATTAAGAATAAAAAAACAGAATTTCCTGTAACATTTATACATGTCCACGCTCAACACCTTTACAATTTTTCGTATTATTCTTTATATTATTCTTATTCACTCATCATTCTATACTTTTTTTATATACAATTTTCAAACAAATAGATACCATTATGGAAAACGATAGGAGGAATATGCCAAACCATAAAAATACGTTATTATCACCGGTTTTAGGCACTTCCGGTTCTGCCGGTTCTGCCGGTTCTGTTGGTTTTGTTGGTTTTGTTGGTTCTGATATTTTTGTCCATTGGGCATAGAGTATAATGCTACTTTTTAAAATTATTTCATCACCTGGAGAATAGGTGGTTCCTCCTCCATCTGACTGGGTATTCCATCCCGTAAAATCATAGTCTGCCCGACTGATCCCGGTATCATCTAATGTCAAAACCACATCTGCCTCACCGGGCACAATATCTGGTCCCGTGAAGCTTCCGACACCTCCGTTAGCATTATAATTCACATTATAGATTAAATGCTCTTTGCTTGTATGGCTAATATCATAATTATTCAGGGGATGATCTTCAATACTTACACTTTTAAATTTTATATTATGATACAGGCTTGCAGCATCATTGGGAGGAGCATAAGCTGCCGAAGCCGCATTATTACTAAAAGAGGTTTGGTCTCCAATAACAAGATTTTCGTAAGTCGTATCTTCCGTATAAATACCTCCGCCATTACCGTTCATCGCTTTGTTGCCGGTGATTTCCGTAAGAACATTTTCAACAGTTAAACTACTATTACTGTCTGTATAGATACCGCCTCCGTTGCCGGTTGACGAAATATTATCCATTATCTTACATCCGGAGATTACAGCAGCCGAACCTTTTAAAATGATTGCGCCACCATTCCTGACTGTTGTATTTTTAGTTATTGTGCCGCCGGTTATAGATAAGGCGGGTGTATAATCGGTAATCTCACCCATAGAAATTGCACCGCCATAGTTTGCAGAATTATTTTCAATAGTTCCGCTTTCAATATTAATAACAGGAGCAGGTCCATAGACCGGATAGGTCCAAATACCACCTCCGTAACTCACTGCGGTATTGTCACTGATGATTGCATTTCCCTTTACTGTCAGGGTTGAAACATAGCCATAAGAAAGAATCGCAATACCGCCGCCGCCCCTCATATCGTTTTCGGGATTATTACTGCAATATGCTTTATTTCCAGTAACTTTTGCATCTCCATCTATTGTAATAGTACAGCCTTGATATCCATAAATTCCGCCGGCAGTTGTACTTGCTTCATTCCTGCTAATCATTGCGTTCCCATTCATTGCAAGGTTAGAAAAATTCAAAAAGATTCCGCCGCCGCTGCCTGCACCATTATTAATGACCTTACCGCCGCTCATTGTGAGTGTGTTTCTGTCAGTACAATATATACCGCCGCCTTGATTGCTGCCACCTGATATATCAGCCTTATTTTCAGTAATCACCCCTCCGGTGATTGTAAATTCGCTTATTTTTCTCTGTATTGCAATACCTGCACCATAATTTCTTACTCTGTTGCCTTTTATTGTACCATTATTAATAATAAGTTTCGTTTTGTCTTCGGGACATTCCCTTTGCATAATATTAATACCGCCCCCAAAATTATCCCCGGTATTATCAATTATTTCTGCATCACTGATCACAACAACGGAATCATGTGCGTTTATCCCGCCGCCATCACCATAACTCCCTACTGAATTATTGCTAATTTTCCCACCATTGATAGTAAGAGTGGAACCCAACTTATTACCGCCCGGTGCAGTAGTGATGCCACCGCCGCTGTAGATTGCATAGTTGCCGGTTATTGTCCCTGTATTCATTTCAACATCGCAGTCAGAAACAAATATGCCGCCGCCACTGCCGCTTTGGCATTTTTCAATAAGAGCATCATTTATTATAAGTCTGCTCCTGCCGGTAAAACCTCCGACTAAGACGCCGCCACCGTTTCCACTGCTTTTACATCTCGTGATTGTACATCCGTTAAGGATCAAAGAACAATCGGAGCCATAGATCCAAATTCCACCTCCTGTTTCACTGCCGTCAAGAACGATACCATTGCCTAAACTCATGGACAAACCGGAAACGGCAGTGCCTCCGGTCGAAAAATGGCGGTAGCTCCCACCATTAGTGGTAAGTTTAACGGTGTCGACACCGCTATCATTTATAAAGTTAATTTTTATACCTTTTTTTATTACTATTGCAGTATTAAAAATAATCTCATTTTTAATTCTGAAATTGAATGTATCATCGTTCTCCGCATTATCTACAGCGTTTTTCATTTGATCAAAACTAAAAACGTCTATATCATGCACTGTCGCTGCGGAGACCTTGATTGTCCAATGCTGTTGCGTCATTGCAATCAGCATAAAAATAAATGATAATATCAGCACCTTAAAAATTGATTTTTTTGTATTAATAATGAACACCTTCTTCCTTGTATATATATATTATATATAATTGCTTTAATTAAGCCTATTTATGCCTTATTTACCTTGTAAAATATTGTTAGTTAGTTAAATTAAAAAATGGCAATACTATCGAAGTAAAAATCTATTTTAAATAAAGGAGGTGGTTCCGCATGTTATCAGAAAAGAAAATACCCAATAGATTAATCAATGAAAAATCTCCCTATCTCCTGCAACACGCATATAATCCTGTTGACTGGTTTCCGTGGGGGGAAGAAGCATTTGAGAAAGCAAAGCGTGAAGACAAGCCTGTTTTCCTATCTATTGGGTATAGCTGACTAACTTGCATTGAAATGAACGACGGAAGCGATAAACAATCCGGCGGTTATTTAGGATGGTATTATGCGACGGTTGCCGTTGATGGCAAAATCTTTGCCCTTGTAGAAACCGGGCTTAACTATGATATAGCGCGGGGCGTACTTAGCGAGAGCAGACCGGCCCGGAGGAACTTGGCAAGCTCTTAGACGCGCTCCCCTATAAAGACGCTGCCTTTACCATTCAGAAAGGGCAACGGGATATGCGCGTTGTCGTTCCCCGTGATGAAGTCCTGAAAGAGCGAAAGGCACAGGCGGCCCATGAAAAACCGTCCATCATAGGCCAGCTGGAACCCCTTACCGACGAGGAATTTTCACAGATAGGCTTTTATGCCGATTACGACGAAGAACAGGAGGTATAGCCGGTTGACGTGAATACAGGCGGCAAAGCTCTTGCCGCCTGTACAATATTATGTCTTTACTATGGATTACAATAGGAAACTATTACGAACGTAATTTTAGTATTTTTGCTGATTAGTGTTAATATGGAAAGTACCGTCCAGCATATTCTTCTCGTGCTTTTTGAGTATTCTCCATGATAAACGCCGATTTCGCATTCGTATATGCGTCACGGTTATGTTCAAATTGTTTCATAAGGTTTAGTTTCAGCGTTTCATATTGCCTTGCAACATCGGAGTTTTGCCGCAAATAATCTCTAAAATAGAGTTCGGCCCAATCTCCCAATGGCTTCACATGGAGATGATATACCTTTTTTGCAAAGCCGCTTGGGGTGTATCCTTTGTTCAGGTCAAGTGTTCCTTTTTCATCATCTTTTTGCATTAGAAGCCAACCGTTGCTTTGCAACAAATGGGTAACGGCATTCATATCATAGCCTTCGGGTAATTCAAGTAAAATGTCCACAATAGGCTTTGCAATAAGTCCAGCGACTGATGTACTGCCTATATGATTGATACGGCAAATGTTATAGCCGCACAAAATATGTGGAAGGCTCTCCTTTTCCTCATCATACCAAGCTTTATAATCAGGGTTGTGCTTTTGGAGAATAATAGGGAAAAGCCGCCACAATTCTTCAAGGTCCATATCTTTTAGTTCTTTCAATTCTTCACCTGCTCGTTCGCTTTATCGCCCCATTACGCATTTTCCCAAATGCCGCGTCCATATTTCAAACTAATTTTACCATATAACTTTATCATTAACCACTACTTTTTGACAAAGGAGGAAAACAACATTGCCAACAAAACTACAAGTCTATTCCCAAATGGCCGACCATTCGGCTGAATGGGTAACGCAGGGCCGGGAACGCTGGACTTCCTTTTTGGACACCGCCGCGAGGTTGTATAAATACCCGTTTCCCGAATAATCAAGTAAATACACAGCACCATTCCTTTGTTGGGTTTTATCAGAATGAACACACCGGCGCGGTTAGGGCGGTTTTCAAAACATCATCTACAACCGACCAATACGGTAATATTACCGACAATTACAGATTAACGGGGCAAGACGGAAATGAGTATATCCCGCAAAACAGGCTTGACAATAATTGGGAACCGCTCACCGCCGAAGCAGCCGGGGAACTTTGGAATAATGCCGTTAAGGAGCTGCCCGAATTTCGCACAAATAACCTGCACTTGATAGGCGGTACGGTGCTGCCGGTGTGGGATAAGCTCCCTACCGAGAATGTGCGGATATATCGTGTGCTTACAAGCGACGGCGATTTGTTGATAGGCAGGGTTATACCCGAAAGTATGAGTGACGCGACTTTGCACAGATTGGGGGCTACAAGGGAAAAGGAAAAAATAGAAACGGAGGATTTGTTAAAGGGCATTAAAAACGGCGATACGGTTTATCTTGATAACGGCTGGCGAATCACGCAAAAGAGGGTGTCTAACGAGCAACGCATTGAAGTCATAGGAGCGGACTACCTACATTCTGATCTGTTGGCTAAAAAAGGCGTGTTCACCGAGAGGATAGCCTATCAGACAAGATATTTTATCCCTACGGAAAAAGACACTATTAGGATTTTGGACGAGGTACTTAAAATTTCACCTGTTAGCAGGGTTGAAAGTAACAATGAACGAGCTGCGGCAAAATCCAATTCGTCCGTGGTGGAGCAAAAACAGCCGGAGCGGGTGAGTGCAAAGGGTAAACCATCTATACTGGCCGATCTTAGGGCTGCCGTCGCCAGCGTCAAGGCCGCGCCGCCCAACGGCAAAAAACAGAACCATCAACATGACAGGGGGTAGAGTATGCCGAGGTTAAGCAAAAAAATGAAACTGGAATGGAGCTTCTTTATCGCTACGTGATAGCCATTTATGGCCGTTGCGCTCCCGTCTTTTTTCGTTGCTCCGCTAATCTATATAATCAAGAATACGCGGTATTTCAAAGAACAGACCTGCAAATGCTTAATTTCTGCAACTATTGCGAATGTAGATAATGCTCTTATAATGTGCTTATCATCCTCCTATCGTCATGCTGTCAATCAAACAGGCTTATCCATTCTCCTACCGTCATGCTGTCCACATTGAGCAATTCAATTTTAAGACCGTGTAACCCTTCCACCGCTTTATCCGATTCATATGTAATATACCATGAGTAACGGATGGAATAATAACGGGATTTCATGACGGAAAAATAAGTGGATTGCTCTTCGTCGGGATCCGGCTCGCTTAAGACCTCAAAGTAGGGAATCTCCGGGGAGACATGCCACTCGACCCTTTCGCCTTTTTGGGTGGAAGAACCTCCTGACGCGGTGGTTTTTATAGTGCTATCCGTAAAACAGACAGTGCCATTGCAATATTCAAACATGGCGTCAACCTGTTCGTCGAAGCCGGGGATATTTTGAGATCGTTCACAAAACAAGTTCTTGAATGATTCTTTATCATTCTCTGTGATACATGTAAGAATGTCGGTTGACATCTGTTTTATTTTTTCGCTTTCTCTGTTGCTAAGTATGTTATTTATGTTGCTGCATGATGTAAGTAATAAAATCATTGCAAACAAAAGTATTATTAGTTTTTTCATTCGGCACCCCCATTGTACAATATATAAAAAGGCCATTTATTAGCTTCGTATTTTCGCATATTTTTCACTCCTAAAAACTGTGTGTTATTGAAAAAATAAACGCGATAAATCCCAAAGGGATTTGCAGTATGGAGAATAACGCCCCGTTAAAAGCATATTCTTTTTCAATCTTCCGTCTAACGCCCCAATAAATATACAGAATGGGGAACGGGATATTAAGAAACACAAAAAAAGTAGGATATTCACTATATATATCTATTATCAAGTCTGTTAAAACTGGTCTTTCGTGCAAAGGGGTACACAACAATACAATGATAGAAATTATTTTTAGAAGTATCATCCCCGATAGAATAATGGTAGTAATGCGTACATATTTTTTATTTGTCATCTTTTACGTTTGCCCCTTTGTTTTGCCGTTCGCCTTATCGTCGCTATGATGAAGCAGTTAGTTTTGGAGAAAGGTGGATACTCGTTGTAGCAGATTTTCTATGCCTGAATCAAATGTTGTATACGAGTTATTAAAAGGGCTTTCATTGTATTCCACAATGCCGTCATTTTTTCTTGCGTTTACCAGCCAAAATATATCCACAAAATAACTACAGGAGTTCTATGCACTCGGATAATTTTTGTTGCTCAAAAGCGATTATCTCATGGACTGTTTCCATTTCTGCTTCCGAGGGTTCAGCGCGGCTTTCAAAGATTGTGCGCCCGTTAGCCCAATACATAACTGCTGCAAATATACAGGCAAGGCAAATCAAAACAATCTGTATTGTTCGCGTTTTTCTTGTATTTTTGAGATTTTTGCAATGGCTTTTTATAAAGCTGAAAAATTCCTCTTTCTTTTGTGCTTGTTCTATATCTTTTTTGTTTACTAATATAAACTGCTCCGCTTTGGTGAAAAGAGCATAGTAATTATTCGTTTCCACAAATCTATGAATATTATCATAACAAATATTTATAA
>Ga0153924_1001479_pt1 | contig 11599 bp, 9 predicted proteins | sample TSNJ008MetaG_FD_104709 | JGI IMG/M metagenome (GOLD analysis project Ga0153924, IMG submission 104709) | Attine ant fungus gardens microbial communities from New Jersey, USA - TSNJ008 MetaG | ecosystem: Host-associated > Fungi > Mycelium > Unclassified | place: USA: New Jersey, Wharton State...
GCATTTGGTAGCATTGCGTCGTTTTGGTCCTGATGCGCAGCTGATCAGCCAACCAGACATTGCTAGCATATTTGATTGCTTAATCGAGTCTCCGACAATCAAGGCGGTCGTCCCCATTGAAAATTCTTCGGGAGGGGCAATTTACGATACGGTGGATCTTTTGATTGCACATGCCGGGGTCATCCAAGTTACGGAGGATCTTTCCTTGGATGTGCGTCTTGCATTGCTCGGGCATCCCGGAGTGGAAATTCAGCGCATTTATTCGCATTTTGTTCCGCTACGGCATCATCGGGATTGGCTGGCTAAAAATTTTCCTCAAGCGCAAATAATCTCTGTAAATAGCACGGCATTGGCAGCGAAAAAAGCAGGTTCTTTGCGACATGCGGCGGCATTGGCTTCACCGGATGCAGCTGCTCTGTACGGACTGAGTATCCTTCAATTTCCTATCCGGCCCACGAAGGCCAATGTAACGCGTTTTTTCGTTGTAGAACCGCGGACGAGCGGCCATGTGCTTGTAGGCAAACGATGGAAGACTTCCGCAACATTGCGTCTGAAAAATACCTGTGGCAGCCTGCATGCCTTTTTGGGGGCATTTGCTCGTAATTCGGTAAACCTTCGGATGATTATTTCGCGTCCGATACCCGGGAGTCCGGAAAGTTATGTTTTTGTGATGGAAGTGGATGGTGCCATAGAAGAACCCCCCGTTAAAAAAGCCTTCGCAAAAGCCTCAACCTGGTGTGAAGAACTCAGTCTCTTAGGATCTTATCCCAGTCGTCCCCGTTATGCTGCCTCGAAAAAATGATCATCGGAGAGAGATACCCACAGCGGTAGCTTGAAAACGGAAGGGCCCTATGCCAAGCAATGCGCTTGTATCCTGAGTTGAATGAAAAATTCATTTCTATTGAGACAAATTACCGCTGTCCTTTCAATTTGCTTCTTCGTCGCTGCTGCGTTTGCTGAGGAAATTCCCACGATTACTGTTCGCAAAAGTGATCGCATTTCTTTGAACCTATTGCCAATTTCAGGAAACGCAGGAGCGGTGATCAGTCGTATATTAGAAAAGGACTTGGACTTGAGCGATTGGTTTTTGTTGAAAGGAAAGGGGCCAGCCTCCTATGTGATTTCAGGAGATGCAGCGAGCGGAAGCCTGCGAGGAAAAGTAACGGATGCTTCCGGAGGCAATGTTCTTGCCAAGAGCTATACGGGAACGCCAAGAATGATGGCTCATCTTTTTGCGGATGATATTGTTCGGACTCTGACGGGTAAAAATGGAATGGCCTCCAAACGATTGGCATTTGTTTCCAATCGGACGGGCAAAAAAGAAATCTATCTTTGTGATTACGATGGAGGGGCTATAGAACAGCTTTCCCACGACGGCGCCCTGAGTGTACGCCCTGCTTTGAGTCAAGATGGAAACCAACTTGCATACACTGGATATCAAACCGGCTATGCGGATATCTACCTGGTAGACCTAAGCACAGGGGCGCGACGCCGACTCATCAAATTTCCGGGAACAAATTCCGGTGCGGCCTTTTCGCCTGATGGAAATCGAATTGCTTGTACCGTGAGTCGGGATGGCAAACCGGAAATCTATGTGGTGGGGAGTTCGGATGCTAACGCTTACCGCCGAGTAACTCGCACTCGCGGAGTAGCAGCCTCTCCTACATGGTCCCCGGATGGTCGGGAAATTATCTATGTGGGGGATGAATCCGGCGGACCGCAGCTTTATCGGATCAGCGCACACGGAGGAACTTCCGGAGAACGGATCCCAACAGGATTTGGCTATTGCACCGAACCCAGTTGGTCTCCTGATGGACGAAAAGTTGCTTTTAATGTGCGAACAGGCGGTTTTTCCGTAGCTGTAAAGGACTTGACTACAGGAGCCACCCGAGTTCTGGCAAATGGAGAAAACCCAACTTGGGGAGCAGACTCACGACATCTGATATTTAGCGAGGGAAGCTCACTAATTCTGCTCGACTCACAAACAGGCCGAAGAACAAATATCTTGAGCAACTTCGGAAGGCTTTCCGAACCCTCGTGGGCGCGTTAGTTACCGTTTCCCTAATAATGGCAAAAGCAAAATTTTTGGACTGTAATATTGTTTGTTCTCTTATTTTATTGGTCCAAACTTTTGAAGCATAGCTTTAGCTAAATTTATTAAGAGTGTAGATCATACGTAGATAATTTTGTTAAAATAAGCTGGCGATTTTATGATGTTTCAGCATGGACAGATCGCCATTAGATACGCGCCAGGTTCCCATCTCACTAAAGAGGCAAGGGAAAAAATTCGAGGGTGCAAGAAAGCAACTGGCTGGACAGGCTCTGACACTCTCATGATAAGACAACGAACATTTGTAAGTATTTTCCCTTTGCAGTGTTAATTCAATTACCAGGTTTGCTGCCGCTCGTTATCGAGTGAAATACAACTTCGTTTGATAATTTTCTCTCTCAACAATTCAAATTTTCTTCCCTTACGATGGCTTTTGCGTAGTCCTGATTCATATGAAACGGATTTTTTTCGGGTTGTTTCTCACGGTGTTGAGTATTGCCATTTCTGGTTGTGCCAAAAAAAAAGAACAGCAGTATGCCGGAGTTGATGGAGATTTTATCAACGCAACTCCATTGCCTGACCGTGTGGAAGGAACCAATTTTTTCGGTACGAATGTTCATCGAGGTCAATACCCGCCCATCTATTTCCGATTTGATAGCTTTGAGATTGTGGGCGGAGAACTCGAAAAGGTGAGAAAACTCGCTGCGGAAATCAGAAGCTCCTCTCAGACAGTGATTATTGCCGGTTTTACCGATTCGCGAGGCACAGAAGAATATAACCGTGCCTTGGGAGAGCGGCGCGCAAATGCCGTACGCCAAACTTTGATTCGTTTAGGAATCAGTAGCAAACGTTTGCAAACTGTGAGTTTTGGCATGGAAAGACCCGCAGACCCTGGAACAGGGGAATCCGCCTGGGCTAAAAACCGTCGAGCCGAAATTGGTTTGGTGAAATAGAATGTGTCGTTTCCCAAGGTGCAGGATATATCTCCAAAATTCTTCCTCATATTTGAGCGCCACCACGCGCGCTGGTGCCTGCACCGCGAAGCTGGTGAATATAGTTGGGGGAGTTTATTCAAAAAAAACGTCTAGTTTTCGAGATTCCCCAATGCGAAGCTATTATTGAGACAGGTTTTCAGACCATTTTCTGTCAGTAAGGCGGATACTAATGAATCGTGTTCTTCGCGAGGAACTTCCGGCACTATTTGGGAATCGAAACATGCGCCAATGACCTTTCCAACACAATCCTTTCTCCCTAAAATGCGGTCGTAGTGACCTCCTCCACGACCGAGACGTCCTCCATTTCGGTCAAATGCCAGACCAGGGACGATGATGAGATCAATCTGGTCGAGGGGAAAGGGATTTTCTGCGGTCGGTTCACGAATGCCTCTTGGACCTAGCTTCAGATCTTCGCGTGAAAAAATCATAACTGGCTCATAGTGACAATGAATGCTTCGCAGACAGTAAATTTTTTTGTCTTGAAAATCCATTGGAATGAGATCCGGTTCCGATGCGATGGAAGCGAAGAGCAGAACGGAGCGGGAAGATTGCCAAGAGGCGGAGGCGTAAAGATTTTCGCGCATGCACTTCGAGTGCGAGACGACCTCAGAACGATCTAATTGCGCTAAGATAGCTTTGGCGGAAGCTCGTAAATCGGCCTTCCGTTGTCGGATCACCGAAATTTTTTGAGAGGGGGCGGTCAATAACATAACTCCTTAAAAATAGCCTCAAACCTGTGAAATCAAGCTTATTGTTTCCTGAATCTTTTTATTACTTGACAATCATCAACAATTAATCCGGAGAGACGGAGGAATTGAAATTCCGAGCTAGCTATTTCTCCATTTTCTGTCACAAATGAGTCCAGCCATGGTTCGAAAAATTTTGGCCGAACGACTGGCAAAGCTTAAAAAAAGACCGACGGCGAGAAAGAAGCGGATTCGGCCCGAGGATCATGTTGCCACGCGATTCGGGAAGGGATGGCATAAAAGAAATTTTTTGGGCGAAGTCGTTCTGCCTTCTCTATTTGAGAGCCGGCGCGGCATCCACAAATGCGAAGTCCATTTTCCGGAGCTCACAGGTGACCAAATTTGTGTGACCTGGATTGGGCATGCTTCGTTTCTTATTCAAACCCGCGAATATAGCATTCTCATAGATCCCAATTGGGCGAAATGGCTAAAAGTCATTAAGCGAATTCGCCATCCGGGCTTCCAAATCCACGACCTACCGGCCATCGATTTGGTATTAGTGACACATGCTCATTTTGATCATCTGGATCGCAAAACCCTGCGAGCTGTTGCTGCCAATCAACCAATTGTGGTGCCAAAGCATGTTGGAAGTCTGGTGAAAGGCCTAGGGTTCCATGCCATACATGAGCTGGATATTTGGCAGTCTTACCAATATCAACAATTACAAATTACCCTCACTCCAGCTTTTCATTGGGGCGCCCGAATGTGGCACGATTCCTATCGCGGTTTCGGAGGATTTATCATCGAATATCGGGGGAGGACCCTATTTCATTGTGGGGATAGTGCATACTTTGAGGGTTTTAAGGAAATTGGTAAACGCTATCGCGTCGATCTAGCTCTTCTTCCTATTGGAGCTTATGATCCTCCCACCTGTCGCGATGTCCACATGAACCCTGAACAAGCGATACAAGCCTTTTTGGAGCTCGGTGCTCAGAAGTTGATTCCCATGCACTATGGGACTTTTCGGCTGGGTTATGAACCGGTGGACGAGCCCCCCCTGCGGCTCATAAAACGGGCCAATGAATTAGGCATAGTGAGCCAACTTTACCTTTTAACAGAGGGGCAGCCCAGCATCTTCTAAATCGCTTTCGAAAGAAAAATCAGAGGGCACTCTCAGCCGGAACAGCTCCACAATATAAGTCCTACTTTTCCTGGCGATGAGAATCCCAATCTGCGATTCGGTCCTTTTCTTTTTCAAAAAGAGGTTCAGTCTCGTCGAGAATTTCGATTCCCAGAATTTTATCGCCCTGTTCGATAGTATCCACGATGTTTTGACCTTCGGTAACTTGACCGAATATAGCGTGTTTGCCATCCAGCCAAGGCGTAGGAACGTGGGTGATAAAGAATTGGCTTCCATTCGTATTTGGACCGGCATTTGCCATAGACAAACGGCCTGGACGGTCATGCTTGAGGTTGGGATCGATTTCATCCTCAAATTTGTAACCCGGACCCCCCATGCCGGTACCCGTTGGATCACCACCTTGGATCATAAAATTGGGGATGACTCTATGAAAAGTGATGCCGTCATAATAATGCTTCTTGGCTAGATTCAAAAAATTGGCAACGGTAAGAGGCACTTGCGAAGCGAATAAAGTTGCGTGAATATCCCCTCGGGTGGTTTTTAAGATAATGCGAATATCGGAAACAGTCATTTTTGCAGTGGGTATGGGCGTCGCTGCTAAGAAGACCAATCCCAAAATAGCAGTTACTAAGAAATCTGGCTTTCGCATGGCAACGCCCTTAGCTAAGCATTTTTCTTTGTCACAATGAAACAACAAAAACTGTGCATAGGACTTCTTCAACATCCCTGTGGACCCGATTTGGAGGCCAATACCCTGACTATGGAACGGGGAATACGCTCCGCTGCAGCTCGAGGGGCACACATCGTTTCCACGCCGGAATTGTTTCGCTCTCAGTATTTTTGCCAAGTTGAGGACCACAAATATTTTTCTTTTGCAGAAACGATTCCGGGGCCCGGAACAGAACGGCTTTCTGCCCTCGCTCGCGAACTGAAAGTCGTCCTGATCGCCTCTCTTTTTGAAAGACGAGCGCCGGGCCTTTATCACAACACAGCCGTGATCATCGATGCCGATGGAACCTTGTTAGGAAAATATCGGAAAATGCACATTCCAGATGACCCCCTTTACTACGAAAAATTTTATTTTACTCCCGGGGATTTAGGCTTTTTGGCCTGGCAAACCCAATATGCTCCGATCGGGGTCTGTGTTTGTTGGGACCAATGGTATCCGGAAGCTGCTCGGCTTACCGCTCTCCGAGGGGCGCAGATTCTTTTTTATCCGACGGCTATTGGTTGGCATCCTGCAGAAAAGGCGCAACAGGGTAATCGTCAGCATTCTTCCTGGGAGACCATTCAACGTGGACACGCCATAGCCAACGGTTGCTATGTGGCCGTGGCGAATCGGGTCGGCCATGAGGCTCCTGAAGGGGGCGAGGGGATCGAATTTTGGGGACAGAGCTTTATTTGTGACCCTAGCGGCGAAATTCTTAAAAAAGGTTCGCCTTCGGAAGAAGAAGTTCTGGTTACTGAGATTGATTTACAACTTGTGGAAGATCAGAGGACCCATTGGCCTTTTTTGCGGGATAGAAGAATCGATGCTTACGGAGAGATAAACCGTCGCTTGATTGATACATGAATGAGTTTACATGAATGAGTTGCGGTCTTTGAAGGCTTGCGCAGCCCACCATTATCCTCGTTTAGTAAAACGCTGGCGCCGAATAGAAGCGTCTCACAAATTATCCATGCGTCTCTTGATCGAGGCAGCGGATTTTCCGATTTACTATTTGGAAACGCAATATCCCGATCCTAACTCTCGTTGGCTGTACTGCTCCGCAGGGATTCATGGTGACGAGGCTGCCGGCCCGGAAGCTTTAATTCAGTGGGCGGAAATATCAAAAAAAGCATTTCAACAAATCAATGTCCTTTTGTTTCCTTGTCTCAATCCTTGGGGGCTAGTGCACAATCTTCGCCAAGATGCATACGGAAATGACCTAAATCGCACTTACCACAATGATAGTGTGCCGCAGACTGCGGCACATAAGCGCCTGATCACAGGTCGAGAATTTGATCTCGCCCTTTTTTTGCATGAGGACTATGATGCCCACGGCGTCTATATCTACGAGATTCCCTTCAAACTGCCGTTCATTGCAGATCGCTTTATCAAAGCATCCTCTGAGCATATTCTTCCTGACTCTCGTGGGATCATAGAAGGAGCAAGATGTCGTGGTGGTTTGATCCAAAGAAAAGTCAATCCACGCTTGATGCCCTTAGCCCCGGAAGCTTTCTTCCTTCACTTTTCCTTAAATTCTCGCTCTCTGACTATTGAAACCCCTTCGGAATTTCATATGGATCAGCGTGTGGCTGCTCACGTGGCCGTCCTTCAAGAAGCCGCTCAATTTTGCGCTGCACTAGGAGCCAGGGACATTTGAAAGCCCGTCTCCGCTTGCGCCGTTCCTAGCGCTTTTGTCGCTATATTTTAAGTTTTATGACCGGAATCCTATCGGGCGACAATGGAGATTCATGAACGAGCAAGTGAGCAACAACGGTTTCTCGAGTCTGCGAAGGCTTTTCGCCATTCAAAATTTCTGATTTTTCTTCCAAGAGAGCCTCTACCATCAAACCCTCTTGATTTCTCGTATCAACGACAACTTCCATTCCATTCAAGGGTGGTTTCCCCATGTTGAATGGATATATTAGTCTTCCCGATCCGAGCCTAACTGCTTCACCAGTTTATTGTAGAGCCCTAAAAGGAGAAATATCGGCGCCCATTGACCTGCCCAGGAACTGGGCCTGAGCGAGGGTGGAGATCTCTGAGTCGAGAGCCTCCGGCGATGGAGGGGATGTGAAAGTAAGTTTATTATTGAAATTTCCGGACGGTTTTAAGAATTCACTCAATGGAGAGCATTGCACTATGCTGTCCGTTTGTTTCTGTCCTGCATTGAAGGGAAGCTGCCGCTTCTCTAAAGCTTCTGCTGCCATCAGCGTGTGAACCCTGCCGGTACCGGAAGTTGTAACAGCAATGAAATGTTTCATGACAAATGCGGGAGCGGCAACGTACGGCACTTTTTAAGAAATTTCAATAGGTTCCTAAAAAATAACACCACAAAAGTATTTGATTAAATACGGTTAAATAAAACAGCTGCTTTAAAAAGCTTCGCTATCTCATATACTTGATGGATCCTTTGGTGAAAAGCATGGAAACAAAATTCCGGCCAAAATCGATAATTATTTGCGCTGCGCGGAGTCGAAATCCGCAAAACGTAAATTCTTAAACGATTTAAATTTTTATTTAATAAATGGCAGAGCAATCACATTTTAAGATATAAAAACTTTGAGGGGAAAAAACGTTAAATCTATTTCTTTAAGATTAATAGGCCGTGAGCGACATGAATATTCCGCCTCGTTCCTTCGCCCATGGCCCGCTCGGCCGACAAATTACCTTACCGCGAAATCAGGAAAATCACTTGATGTACATTATCGAGAACTTCTCATTTTGATGTGTTGTCTCGATAACTGTAAGTTTTAGAAAATTACGACTGTGTTTCTTGCTGTATGTTCGAGGGCGAAAACAACTCGGGAAATCTAGTGCAATCGATTTTCCCCGAGTTGTTTGCTTGGGGTTGCTGACACTAAAGTAGCATCAGTAGAACAAGGCTTCCTTAAAAGCTTTCCGATCAAATATTATTGAGTCATTGCCATTGTTCCAATGTCCTCTATCAATTGCAAACTGGAGAGATGGATTAAGCTTCAAATTGGTTCCTTTTAGAACGGCGCCAGTAAAGTTCATCCCCTCGCAGCCTTTCAATTTAGACAAATCTGTGCAAGTCAGATCAGCGCCTGTAAAATTACTATTTTTTAACCATGCGCCTTCTAAAATTGCATTCTGCAAATCAGCTCCACTAAAATCTGATTTTTCTATGTGTTGATTTTTAAGAATCACGCCTTTCATTTTAGCATTTCTAAAAATACATCCTTCTCCAAACTGAAGGTCTTTGCCACTTAAATCTAAACCTTCGAGATCGGCTCCTTCAAAATTTTTATCTCCTCGGCGTAACTGTTCTCTGACATCGTCCACTGTTAATTTTTTAGAATGTGATATCTTCATTAATTTTGCCTTATGACTAATGGTGTCATTTGGCTTTATTTGACGATCACGTTTATCAACTTCAGTGTTAATAATATTGGTTTCCGTTATGAGAGTCTCCTTTTGTGCCACAGAAGTGGAAGGTTGAGATGGTGGGACATCGATTTTATTATTTGAAACGTCAAAAAACGGCGGAATGGATTTCGGATCGTTCCCTTTATCGGCTGAAATTGTGAATCTCCTTTTCTCGTCTGAAGAAAGAGTAACTTCGAGGCAGAAATTACCCCTCAAATCGGTTCCGTTTAGAATAGCGTTATTCAAGTTCATTCCGAAGTGGCCTATCAAGTAAGACAAATTTGCGTTAGTCAGAGTCGCGCCTGTAAGGTCCAATAAACCGTGGGCATCCGACCCAGATAGATTAGCGTTTTCCGCGATTATGTACTGCATGTTATGAGGCAATTCTATCTTCTGCCACTCGCAGCCGCTGATGTCGGAGCCCTCAAGATAGAGAAATGTAAAATTAGTTTTACCTGTGCCTGAGCTTGTCGCCGTACTGCCGCGTAAATCGGAATTTCGCCAAGAAGCTTTTACTCCTATTTTGCGTGGATCTGTGTTTCCGGGATTAAAATATATACCAATTTCAGCATTAGTTAAATTAATGCCCCGTGCTTTGAGTCCGTCCAGTTGAGAGCCTCCCCAAGTACTTGCGAGCGCATTAGCATTAGCGATATTAGGTGCGGTGCCTGTGTGGTAAACTCCGTTTAAGTTTGTGGCAATCAATTGGATGCGTTGCATTTCTGTATTGTTAAGATTGCAGTCGTACAATAGCGCTGAATTTGCATTCGCATCATTCATATTAACATTTGTAAAATTATTGTTTCTTAACCATGCATGGTTTAAATGTGCATACTGCAAATCAGCTCCACTAAAATCTGATTTTTCTATGTATTGACCGGTAAGAATGACGCGTTTCATATTAGCGTTTTTAAAATTACATCCTGTTCCAAAATTCAGGTCTTTTCCACTTAGATCTAAACCTTCGAGATCGGTTCCTTCAAAATTCTTATCTCCTCGGCGTAACTTTTCCCTGACATCGGGAAGTGTTAATTTGTTAGCACTTGATATCTTCATTACTTTTGGCTGATGAATAATTTCGGTTGAAATATCTATTTGGCTAGGACGTTTATCAGTTTGAAATGGTGGAATGCCTTTCTGATCGCTGAGATGTTCATAAATATGTTTAATAAACTCAAGATATGTTATGTTATAAGTTCGATCCTGATATTGTTTGTGTTCAATAGCATGCTTTAAAAGATTTTTATAAATTGTTAAATCAAATTTTTCATGAGATGTTAGTTTATTAATTTTGTCTATTATTGAATAGTTAGAATCTATAGGAGTAGATAATATTGTTTTAAAAGCTACATCGAGGGGCGTATCGCCCTCTTCATTTTTGGCGTTCAAGTCTGCGCCTCTCTGAATGAGCGTCTCTATATCTTCGAGTGTTTGCTTTTCAAACATTGCTCCAGCACGCATGGCTTTATGCAATGGAGTATTATTCATCCTATCCGAAATGTTAGGATCTGGCTCCATTTCTGCCACATATTTAACTAATTCCGGATATCCTTCTGCTGTCAGAAAATGTAAAATGGTAAAATCAGGAGCTATTATTTTTGTGTCTACATGTACGTTTCCGGACTGAATATATTTATCTATAATAGATTTAAATTCATCCTGCTTGTTCTGAATAGAGAGATAGCGGTTTCTATTAATCTCTTGAATGTTGGCTGAAAATGCCATGGCTTGACTTCCAAATTGTTTTTCTCCTTGATGGGCTAAAATTTTAAGCTTATTTTGTTCGCTTGGAGACAACGACCAAATTCCGTTTGGAGTTTTAGATTGCCCTGAAGATGGAGCGATTCGTGGTAAATACGTCGTTGATACCGCTACAGAATGTGGTACGCCTAGGCAGTTTTGAGTCTTCGTTTCGGAAGTTAGAGTTGAGTTATTTAAATTAATTGTTGTGTTATTGCTAATAGCTGGCATATATTAATGTGATATAAATAAAAACATTTGTAATTGCTAGAAATGATTCCGGAATAGCCAAGGTATGTGTTCCGTTATGGTGTCATCATTTGAAGATACAGAGATACGCTGTTAAAAAATCCGAGTGCTCTTGGATTCGACTAAATCGTAAGCTGAGGGTTGCGTGTCTCTAGTCTGTAAGGTGGAATAAAAGTCATTAGAAGAAGTAATGTATGGAACTATGACAATAAGAAGACAGACAAATTAATGCAACAGGTAGCGTAACGAATTTTTGGGTATAGTTTGGTCGATAAGATTGCGTAGTTGTTACTGCTAGAAGAGTAGCGGTATTTGACATCGGAGGGACGAAGCACACCGGAAAATGCATATTCCGAATGGTCCCCTTCACTACGAAGGTTCGTAGGTCAAACAGCCAAAAAAGCTGCAGATTCATCCCATGAACAGTGCAAATTCTCTACTGTTCCTGGGCAGAACCCAAGACCGCCAAAGTCTCGAATTCGGTCCCAAGAAACTGGGAGCAGGGGCAAAGAGCCCTCCAAAACCAGGCCCAGTTCCTGGGCAGAACCCAGGACCGCCAAAAGCCTTGAATTGCGGTCCCAAGAAACTGGGAGCAGAGGCAAAGAGCCCTCCAAAATCAGGCCCAGTTCCTGGGCAGAACCC
>Ga0153924_1001482_pt1 | contig 11586 bp, 10 predicted proteins | sample TSNJ008MetaG_FD_104709 | JGI IMG/M metagenome (GOLD analysis project Ga0153924, IMG submission 104709) | Attine ant fungus gardens microbial communities from New Jersey, USA - TSNJ008 MetaG | ecosystem: Host-associated > Fungi > Mycelium > Unclassified | place: USA: New Jersey, Wharton State...
ACTCATGGCCAGTACCACTGACATCAAGAACGGCGCCGTTCTCATCATCGACGGGCAGCTCTGGTCGGTCGTCGAGTTCCAGCACGTCAAGCCGGGCAAGGGCGGTGCGTTCGTCCGCACCAAGCTCAAGAACGTCGTGTCGGGCAAGGTCGTCGACCGCACCTTCAACGCCGGCGCGAAGATCGACACCGCGGTCGTCGACCGTCGCGACTACCAGTACCTCTACGAGGACGGCGACTCGTACGTGTTCATGGACACCGACACGTACGACCAGATCCCGGTGTCGGCGACGGTCGTCGGGGACGCCAAGAACTTCCTGCTCGAGTCGGCGATGGTCACCATCGCGATGAACGAGGGCAACCCGCTGTACGTCGAGCTCCCGACGTCGATCGTGACCGAGGTCGAGACCGAGCCCGGCCTGCAGGGCGACCGCTCGTCCGGCGGCACCAAGGACGCGACGATCATCGCGACGGGTCACCGCATCCAGGTCCCGCTGTACCTCGAGAGCGGCACCCTGGTGAAGATCGACACGCGCGACGGCAGCTTCCTCGGCCGCGTCAACTCCTAGGCGCTGACCGTATGAGTGCTCGTTCGAAGGCCCGCAAGCGCGCCCTCGACATGCTGTACGTGGCCGAGGTGCGGGAGCTGCCGATCTCGGACGTCCTCGCGACCGAGACCGTTCGGCACCTGGACCAGCCGGAGCGCGCCTCCAGCTGGGACTACGCACGACAGATCGTGACGGGTGTCGACGACGACCGCGCGGAGCTCGACAAGGTGATCGTCGAGCACGCGCAGGGCTGGTCGATCGCCCGGATGCCCGTCCTCGACCGGTGCATCCTGCGCATGGGCGTCTGGGAGCTCCGGTTCAACCCCGAGGTGCCCGACGCCGTGGCGATCGCCGAGGCCGTCGAGCTCGCCCAGTCGCTCTCGACGGAGGAGTCCGCCGGGTTCGTCAACGGCGTGCTCGGAGCGGTCGCCGGCGGGCGTGCACCCGGCGAGAAGTCGAGCGGTGCACCGTCCGGTCGGACGGTCGCAGAGGACCAGGAGTCCCGGTAGGGTTGACCACGTCAGCATCCTTTAATGCCGTCCGGTGAGGCGGGGAAGGAGGTCGGCGTGGGAACCAGAACGGTTCTGCAGCACCCCGACATCACGCGTGCTCTGACACGCATCGCGCACGAGATCCTCGAGGCCAACCACGGCGCCTCGGACCTCGTGCTCCTGGGCATCCCGACACGGGGTGCCGTCCTGGCAGAGCGGCTCGACCGCATCCTGTCGGACATCGAACCCGAGTGGACGAGCGAACCCGCGGACGGGGCGACTCCCGGGCGGTCGCACCGCGTCGGCACGCTCGACGTCACGATGCACCGTGACGACCTCGGCCACGGCATCGGTCGCGCCCCGCACCGGACGACCATCCCGGCGAGCGGCATCGACGGAAAGGTCGTCGTGCTCGTCGACGACGTCCTGTACTCCGGCCGCACGGTCCGGGCGGCGCTCGACGCGCTGCAGGGGATCGGCCGCCCGCGTGCGGTCCGGCTCGCGGTCCTGGTCGACCGGGGGCACCGCGAGCTCCCGATCCGTGCGGACCACGTCGGCAAGAACCTGCCGACGGCGTCCGACGAGCGGGTCACGCTCCGCCTGACCGAGACCGACGGCACCGACGAGGTCGTCATCGAACAGAGCGAGACGCAGAGCGAGACGCAGAGCGGCACGCAGCGCGACGGGGGGACAGCGTGAAGCACCTCCTCTCCACCGCCGACCTCTCCCGCGCCGAGGCGATCCACATCCTCGACGTCGCCGAGGAGATGGCCGAGGTCAACACCCGCGAGGTCCGGAAGCTCCCGGCACTCCGCGGCAAGACGGTCGTGAACCTCTTCTTCGAGGACTCGACGCGCACCCGGATCTCGTTCGAGGCCGCCGCGAAGCGCCTCTCCGCCGACGTCCTGAACTTCGCCGCGAAGGGCTCGAGCGTCTCGAAGGGCGAGTCCCTCAAGGACACCGTGCAGACCCTCGGCGCGATGGGCATCGACGGCATCGTCATGCGGCACGGCGCGTCCGGGGCGCCCCGCGTCCTCGCCGACGCCGACTGGATCGACGTCCCCGTGGTCAACGCCGGCGACGGCACGCACGAGCACCCCACGCAGGCGCTGCTCGACGCGTTCACCATGCGCCGTCGCCTGCACGGTGCCGGCAGCCGCGGCCAGGGCCTCGACGGCGTGCGCGTGCTCATCGTCGGCGACGTCCTGCACAGCCGCGTCGCACGGAGCAACGCGTGGCTCCTCCGGACCCTCGGCGCGAGCGTGACGTTCGCCGCGCCGCCGACGCTGCTGCCCGCGACCACGACGCCGTTCGGGGCCGCCGTGCACCACGACCTCGACGTCGCCCTCGCCGAGGACCCGGACGTCGTGATGACGCTCCGCATCCAGCAGGAGCGGATGAACGACGCCTTCTTCCCGAACCCGCGGGAGTACACCCGGCACTGGGGGCTCACGGCGAGTCGCTTCGCTCGGCTGGACGAGCGCACCCTGATCATGCACCCCGGTCCGATGAACCGCGGCCTCGAGATCGCCGGCGTCGCCGCCGACGATCCGCGCTCGACGGTCGTCGAGCAGGTCGAGAACGGCGTGTCGGTCCGGATGGCCGTGCTCTACCTGGCCCTCACCGGGTCCGAACCGAACGCAGCAACGAAGGAGACCGTCGCATGACCGCCCACCTCATCCGCGGCGCGCAGCTGGTCGACGGCACGCGTGCCGACATCCGTCTGGAGGCGCGGCGCATCACCGCGGTCGGGTCCGGTCTCGACGTGGCCGGTGCCACGGTCGTCGACGCGGACGGGCTGATCGCCCTGCCCGGTCTCGTGGACCTCCACACCCACCTGCGCGAGCCCGGCTTCGAGGAGTCGGAGACGGTGCTCACCGGCTCGCGTGCCGCGGCCGCCGGCGGCTTCACCGCCGTGAACGCGATGGCGAACTCGTCGCCGGTGGCCGACACGGCCGGCGTGGTCGAGCAGGTGCAGGCGCTCGGTGACGACGCCGGGTACGTCACGGTCCGCCCGATCGGCGCGGTCTCGCAGGGACTGCAGGGGACGCACCTGTCCGAGATCGGTGCGATGGCGACGAGCCGGGCGAGGGTCCGGGTGTTCTCGGACGACGGCTCGTGCGTGTCCGACCCGCTCCTGATGCGTCGAGCGCTCGAGTACATCAAGGGCTTCGGTGGCGTGCTCGCGCAGCACGCGCAGGAGCCGAGGCTGACGATCGGCGCGCAGATGAACGAGGGCCGACTGTCGTCGGAGCTCGGGCTCGCGGGTTGGCCGGCCGTCGCGGAAGAGGCGATCATCGCCCGCGACGTGCTGCTCGCCGACCACGTCGGAGCACGACTGCACGTCTGCCACGTCTCGACCGCCGGCAGCGTCGAGGTGATCCGCTGGGCGAAGTCCCGCGGCATCGACGTCACGGCCGAGGTCACCCCGCACCACCTCGTGCTGACCGAGGACCTCATCGCCGGACACGACGGCGCCCCGGGGTACGACGCCCGCTACAAGGTCAACCCGCCGCTGCGCTCCCGCGAGGACGTCGACGCGCTCCGGGCCGCCCTGGCCGACGGCACGATCGACATCGTCGCGACCGACCACGCCCCGCACACCGCCGAGGCGAAGTGCTGCGAGTGGCCGGCGGCGGCGAACGGCATGGTCGGCCTCGAGTCGGCGCTGAGCGTGGTGCACGCGGCCGTGGTCGACAGCGGCCAGCTCGACTGGGCCGACGTCGCCCGGGTGCTGTCCGAGGCACCCGCCCGGATCGGGCAGGTCGAGGGCCACGGGCAGCGGATCGCCGAGGGCGCCCCCGCCGAGATCACCCTCTACGACCCGTCGGTCCGCCGGGAGTTCGCGGTCACCGACCTCGCGGGCCAGTCGCAGAACTCGCCGTACCTCGGCATGCAGCTGCCCGGCCGTGTCGTCGCGACCTTCCACCACGGGTACCCCACGGTCCTGGCGGGGGAACTCGTCGACGCCGAGACGATCACCGGGCACGCCCGCGCGACCCGGACGGCGGCGACCGCATGAGCGGTGATGCGCTGCGCTGGCTCGAAGGCGGGATCATCCTCGCCCTCGTCGTCGCGCTGTTCGTCGCCATGGCGCGCACCTGGCGGACGCGGGCCAGGAAGCAGGCGGAAGCCGTGCCTCCAGTCGGTGTCCCGGCCGACCTGTCACCGGCGGCCGGTGCGTGGGACGGGTTCACCGTCGCGACGACCCGCGCCGACCAGCCGCTCGAACGGATCACGGCGGGCGGTCTCGGCTTCCGGGGCCGTGGCGGCGTGACCGTCCACGACACCGGCGTGGTGCTGCACCACGCCGGCACCCCCGACCGGTGGATCGCAGCCGACGCCGTCCGCGGCGCCGACCGTGCCACGTGGGCCATCGACCGTGTGGTCGAGCCCGGGGGACTGGTCCGTCTGCGATGGACGGCGACCGGCGCCGCAGGTGCGACGGACCTCGACACCTACTTCCGGTTCCCGGAGGGCGACGCAGCAGCGCTCGTCGCCCTGCAGGGACTGTCGACGAAGCACGAACACCCGCACACCGCGGGCGAAGGGACGAACTGATGACACGCGAACGGGCCGTACTGGTCCTCGAGGACGGCACCCGGTACGACGGCTGGGCCTACGGCGCCCGCGGGCGCACGCTCGGCGAGGTGGTCTTCGCGACCGGCATGACCGGGTACCAGGAGACGCTCACCGACCCCTCGTACGCCGGGCAGATCGTGGTGCAGACCGCGCCGCACATCGGCAACACGGGTGTGAACGACGAGGACCCCGAGTCCCGTCGCATCTGGGTCGCCGGCTACGTCGTGCGCGACCCCAGCCGCGTCGTGTCGAACCACCGTGCGAACGCGTCGCTCGACGAGCACCTCGTGCGTGACGGCATCGTCGGCATCTCCGGCATCGACACCCGGGCGCTCACCCGCCGGATCCGCGACGCCGGCGCCATGAAGGGCGGCGTGTTCAGCGGTGCCGACGCGGCGCTGTCCGAGTCGGAGCAGCTGGACGCGGTCCGCGGGCAGGCGACGATGGCTGGCGCGAGCTTCTCGTCGATCGTGTCGACGCCCGAGACCTACGTGGTCCCCGCGGTCGGCGAGCAGATCGGCCGGCTGGCCGTGCTCGACCTCGGCGTGAAGGCCTCCACCACGCGCTACCTGGCGCAGCGCGGGTTCGAGGTGCACGTCGTGCCGCAGGACATCACAGCGGCTGCGCTGGAGGAGCTCGCGCCGGACGCACTCTTCTACTCGAACGGCCCCGGTGACCCGGCGGCGAGCGACGCCCAGGTGGAGCTGCTGCAGGGGAGCTTGAAGACCGGACGCCCGTTCTTCGGCATCTGCTTCGGCAACCAGCTGCTCGGCCGCGCGCTCGGCTTCGGCACCTACAAGCTGCCGTTCGGGCACCGCGGCATCAACCAGCCGGTGCTCGACACGACCACGGGCAAGGTCGAGATCACGAGCCAGAACCACGGCTTCGCGGTCGACGCGCCCCTCGGCGAGGTCCTCGAGTCGCCGGCCGGTTTCGGTCGCGTCGAGGTCTCGCACTACTCCCTGAACGACAACGTCGTCGAGGGCCTCCGCGCGCTCGACGTGCCCGCGTTCAGCGTGCAGTACCACCCGGAGGCGGCGGCCGGTCCGCACGACTCCATGTACCTCTTCGACCGGTTCGCGGACCTGGTGCGCGCGCGTCGTGACGGGGAGCCACTCGACGCGGCCACCGCCGACGCCACGACCCCCGCAGCAGACATCACCAAGGAAGCGAACTGATGCCCAAGCGCGCAGACATCAACTCCGTCCTCGTCATCGGCTCCGGCCCGATCGTCATCGGCCAGGCCGCCGAGTTCGACTACTCCGGCACCCAGGCGTGCCGCGTCCTCCGTGCCGAGGGCGTCCGCGTGATCCTCGTCAACCCGAACCCGGCGACGATCATGACCGACCCGGACTTCGCCGACGCGACCTACATCGAGCCGATCACCGACGCCTCGCTCGAGGAGATCATCCGCATCGAGAAGCCCGACGCGGTCCTGCCGACCCTCGGCGGTCAGACGGCGCTGAATGCAGCGATCTCCCTCGACAAGGCAGGGATCCTCGAGAAGCACGGTGTGGAGCTCATCGGCGCGAAGGTCGACGCCATCCAGCGCGGCGAGGACCGCCAGCTCTTCAAGGAGCTCGTCCTCGAGTCCGGTGCCGACGTGGCCCGCAGCCACATCGCGCACACGCTGGAAGAGGCGAAGGAGTTCGCGAAGGACCTCGGCTACCCGCTCGTCGTCCGCCCGTCCTTCACCATGGGCGGTCTCGGTTCGGGCTTCGCCTACAACGAGGAAGAACTCGTCCGATTCGTCGGTGACGGGCTGCAGTCCAGCCCCACGACCGAGGTCCTGCTCGAGGAGTCCATCCTCGGGTGGAAGGAGTACGAGCTCGAGCTGATGCGGGACAACTACGACAACACCGTCGTGATCTGCTCCATCGAGAACGTCGACCCGGTGGGCGTCCACACGGGCGACTCGATCACCGTCGCCCCCGCGCTGACGCTGACCGACCGCGAGTACCAGAACATGCGGAACATCGGCATCGACATCATCCGACGCGTCGGCGTGGACACCGGCGGCTGCAACATCCAGTTCGCCGTGGACCCGTCGAACGGCCGCGTCATCGTCATCGAGATGAACCCGCGTGTGTCCCGCTCGTCGGCGCTCGCGTCGAAGGCGACGGGCTTCCCGATCGCCAAGATCGCCGCGAAGCTCGCCATCGGGTACCGCCTCGACGAGATCGAGAACGACATCACCCGCGTCACCCCGGCGAGCTTCGAGCCCACGCTGGACTACGTGGTCGTGAAGACCCCGCGCTTCGCGTTCGAGAAGTTCCCGGCCGCCGACGCCACCCTCACCACGACGATGAAGAGCGTCGGCGAGGCCATGGCGATCGGGCGCAACTACGCCACGGCGCTGCAGAAGTCGCTCCGGTCGCTCGAGAAGCGCGGCTCGTCGTTCCACTGGGACACCCCGGCGGCCGAGCTCGACAAGGACGCCCTGCTGCAGAAGTCGACGATCCCGACGGACGGCCGCATCGTCACGGTGCAGCAGGCGCTCGTCGCCGGTGCCACCGCGGAAGAGGTCTTCGAGGCCACCAAGATCGACCCCTGGTTCATCGACCAGATCGTCCTCATCAACGAGGTCGCGGAGGAGGTCCGGAACGCCGAGACCCTCGACGCGGACACCCTGCGCTGGGCGAAGGAGCACGGCTTCAGCGACGTCCAGATCGCCAGCCTGCGGGGGATCACCGAGCAGGACGCCCGTGACGCCCGCCACGCCCTCGGCATCCGTCCGGTGTTCAAGACCGTCGACACCTGCGCCGGCGAGTTCCCGGCCCTGACGCCGTACCACTACTCGTCGTACGACGCCGAGACCGAGGTCGCCCCGAGCGACCGCAAGAAGGTCGTCATCCTCGGCTCCGGCCCGAACCGCATCGGGCAGGGCGTCGAGTTCGACTACTCCTGCGTGCACGCGTCCTTCGCGCTGAGCGACGCCGGGTTCGAGACGATCATGATCAACTGCAACCCGGAGACGGTCTCCACCGACTACGACACCTCCGACCGGCTCTACTTCGAGCCGCTGACCACCGAGGACGTCCTCGAGGTCATCGAGGCCGAGGCGGCGTCCGGCGAGCTCGTCGGCGTCGTCGTGCAGCTCGGCGGCCAGACGGCGCTCGGGCTCGCGAAGCCGCTCGAAGCCGCGGGCATCCCGATCCTCGGCACCTCGCCGACGGCCATCGACTCCGCCGAGGAGCGCGGGCAGTTCTCCGCGATCCTCGACGAAGCGGGTCTGCTCGCACCGCGGAACGGCACGGCGCACGACCTCGCCAGCGCGACCGCGGTGGCCGAGGAGATCGGCTACCCTGTCCTCGTCCGCCCGTCCTTCGTGCTCGGCGGCCGCGGCATGGAGATCGTCTACGACTCCGCCACCCTCGCCGACTACTTCGACCGGATGGCCGACCAGGCGATCATCGGCCCGGACCTCCCGCTGCTGGTCGACCGCTTCCTGGACGACGCGGTGGAGATCGACGTCGACGCGCTCTACGACGGCGAGCGGCTCTACATCGGCGGCATCATGGAGCACCTGGAGGAGGCCGGCATCCACTCCGGTGACTCGGCCTGCACCCTGCCGCCGGTCGGCCTCGGCCGTGCCGAGATCCAGGGCGTCGTCGACGCGACCGAGAAGATCGCGCGCGGCATCGGCGTCCAGGGGCTGCTCAACGTGCAGTTCGCCATCGGCGCGGGCGTGCTCTACGTGCTCGAGGCGAACCCGCGCGCCAGCCGCACGGTCCCGTTCGTCTCGAAGGCGCTCGGTATCCCGCTCGCCAAGGCCGCGGCCCGCCTGATGACCGGCACCACCATCGACGCGCTCGTCACCGAGGGCCTGCTGCCCGCCCGCGACGGCGCCTTCGTGCCGATGCAGTCGCCGATCGCCGTGAAGGAGGCCGTCCTGCCCTTCCGCCGCTTCCGCACCCGCGAGGGTCAGGTCGTCGACTCGGTGCTCAGCCCCGAGATGCGCTCCACCGGTGAGGTCATGGGCATCGACCGCGACTTCCCGCGCGCGTTCCTCAAGTCGCAGGAGGCCGCGTACGGCGGGCTCCCGACGAGCGGCACCGTGTTCGTGAGCGTCGCCGACACCGACAAGCGCCAGGTCGTCCTGCCGGTGCACCGCCTGCAGCAGCTCGGCTTCACGATCACCGCGACCGAGGGCACCGCCGAGGTGCTCCGTCGCAACGGCATCGAGGTCACGATCGTCGGCAAGTACAGCGAGGGTGGCGAGAGCGTCGTCGACCTGCTGGCCCGCAACGAGGTCGACATCGTCATCAACACGCCGTCGGGTGCCGCCGGTCGTGCGGACGGGTACGAGATCCGTGCGGCGACGGTCGCGGCGGACAAGCCGCTGTTCACGACGATCGCGCAGCTCGGGGCCGCGGTCGCGGCGATCGAGACGATCGGGTCGCCGCACAGCGTGCGGAGCCTGCAGGACTACGCGCTCGAGCGCGCGACCTGGTGAGCACCACGACCCTGACTGGAGGCCCGGCCTCCTTCGGCGTCCGGCTCGCGTCCGCCATCGGGTCGCGTTCCGCCCTCTGCGTCGGCATCGACCCCCACGCCGCCACCCTGGCGGCGTGGGGGCTCGGCCGCGACGAGCAGGGCCTGACCGCGTTCGGCGCGACCCTGGTCGACGCGGCCGCCGGCCGCGCCGCGGTCGTGAAGCCGCAGATCGCCTTCTTCGAGGCGGCGGGGGTCGCGGGCTACCGTGCGCTCGACGCGACGATCCGTCGGGCACGCGATGCGGGCCTCCTGGTCGTCGCCGACGTCAAGCGGGGCGACATCGGCTCGACGGGGGACGACTACGCGCTCGCGTGGCTGGACCGCGACGGGCCGTTCGCGGCCGACGCGATGACGGTCTCCCCGTACCTCGGGTACGGCTCCCTCGCGGGGACGGTCGAGGTCGCGCGCCGGAACGGTGCCGGCGTCTTCGTGCTGGCCGCGACGAGCAACCCGGAGGCCCGCGTGCTGCAGACCGCCGTGCTCGCAGAGGGGCCTCGTGCGGGGCGGAGCGTCGCTGCCGGTATCGTCTTGGACGTGGCAGACGACAACCGGGCCGGCGGCGACCAGCCCCTCGGGGACGTCGGGCTCGTGCTCGGCGCCACCCTCGACCTCGACGACTTCGGCATCGACGCGGACACCATCGGCACGTCGCCGATCCTCGCTCCGGGCTTCGGTGCCCAGGGCGCCCGCATCGAGGACCTCCGCGCGCTGTACGGCGCGCGAGCGGAGCAGGTGCTCGTGAGCGAGTCCCGCGGCCTGCTCTCCGACGGACCCGACGGCGTGGCGGCCCTCGTCGCCGACCGCGCCGACCGCATCCGCGCCGCGCTGGGGGCGGCCGCATGACGTCGGACCGCGACGACCTCCCCGCCCACCGGAACCCGCCGGAGGTCGACCGTGTCGCCGCTGCGGCGGCCGCGGTGGCGGCACGACGCGCCCGGGCTGCGGTGAAGGCCGCCGTCGCCTCGGGGGAGCGGTCGGCGCTGGACGTCGCCCGCACCGCGTGGTCGGACGCCGAGGCCCCGGCGGAGAAGTCCCTGCGGGTCCGCGACCTGCTGACGAGCCTGCCCGGCATCGGCCCCGCGCGCGCCGAGTCGATCATGGGGGACCTGCGGATCGCGCCGTCGAAGCGCCTCGGCGGCCTCGGCACCCGGCAGCGTTCGGAGCTCGCCGAGTGGCTCGCGGCCCGCGGTCGGAAGCGCGGTTCCTCGAAGCTCGTCGTCCTCGCCGGGCCCACCGCGGTCGGCAAGGGCACCGTGAGCACGTACATCCGGGAGCAGTACCCCGACGTCAACCTCAGCGTCTCGGCGACCACCCGGAAGCCCCGCCCGGGCGAGGTCGACGGGGTGCACTACTACTTCGTGGACGACGCCGAGTTCGACCGGATGGTCCGCGACCGCGAGCTGCTCGAGTGGGCGACGGTGCACAACTCGTACCGGTACGGCACACCTCGCCCGCCGATCGACCGCGCGCTGGACGCCGGCGACAAGGTGATGCTCGAGATCGACCTGCAGGGCGCCCGGCAGGTGCGCGACGCCATGCCCGAGGCCGTCCTCGTCTTCCTGCTGCCCCCGTCGTGGGAGGAACTCGTCCGCCGACTGATCGGTCGCGGTACCGAATCGGCCGAGGAACAGGCCCGCCGGCTCGACACCGCGAAGGTCGAACTCGCCGCCCAGGACGAGTTCGACGTGCGCATCGTGAACTCCGATGTCGGCACTGCGGCACGCGAGGTCGTAGACTTGTTCACTGCGCCCTAGCCGGGCGCGCCTGCGCCCCGCCGGGTGCGACCGATCTTTCCGTCGACAGGAGACACCATGGCCAACCCCCAGGGCATCATCGACCCGCCCATCGACGACCTGCTCGCCAAGGTGGAGTCGAAGTACGCGCTCGTCATCTTCGCGTCGAAGCGCGCGCGGCAGATCAACGACTACTACGCCGACCTGCACGAGGGCTCGCTCTTCGACAACGTCGGCCCGCTGGTCGACTCGACGATCGACGACAAGCCGCTGTCCGTCGCTCTGCACGAGATCAACGAGGACAAGCTCACCGTCACCAAGCAGCAGCAGCCCGCCGACTGATCGCGGTGACGAGCAGCAACCTGCGCCTCTTCACGTCCGAGTCGGTGACCGAGGGGCACCCCGACAAGATCTGCGACCAGATCTCCGACACGATCCTCGACGCACTGCTCACGGTCGACCCGCACGCGCGCGTCGCCGTCGAGACGATGGTCACGACCGGCCTGGTGCACGTCGCCGGTGAGGTCACGACCTCCGGCTACGTCGAGATCCCGAAGCTGGTCCGTGACGTCATCACGGGCATCGGGTACAACTCCTCCGAGGTCTCCTTCGACGGCCGCACCTGTGGCGTCGAGGTCTCCATCGGTGCGCAGTCGCCCGACATCGCCCAGGGCGTCGACGAGTCCCTCGACGCGCGCTCCGGTGCCGGCGTGGACCCGCTCGACCGGCAGGGTGC
>Ga0153924_1001487_pt1 | contig 11557 bp, 15 predicted proteins | sample TSNJ008MetaG_FD_104709 | JGI IMG/M metagenome (GOLD analysis project Ga0153924, IMG submission 104709) | Attine ant fungus gardens microbial communities from New Jersey, USA - TSNJ008 MetaG | ecosystem: Host-associated > Fungi > Mycelium > Unclassified | place: USA: New Jersey, Wharton State...
ACATGGATAGGATTAAGGCTTCTGAAGACTCACCAACCGCATCCTATGGGGCGCAAAGCTTTGCTACCTCAAGCCGCACCTCAATTCATGTTGGACCGTCAGAAGATATCTCAAAATCAAATTCCCAGAGCTTCGGTCTCGAAATGTCTGAAGAACAGAAAGATTCTCTTCCGCAGTTGCCATCGCTACAAGAGGAAAATTCGTCTCAAGCGTCAGTGTGCACAGTATCCTCGTTTTTAAAATCTCCACTCATTACTTTCTATAGGGTAGAGACTTTTAGGAGTAGTCAGATCGACAGCCCAATCAGGAATAGGCTCACTCAGCGAGACTTGTTTGTAAAAGATGCATATCTCGTCTTTCGTGCCCTCTGCAAACTCACCATGAAACCCTTAAACCAAGAAAGGTTGGTAAACCTTGTTCTTTGATGAGTTCCTCTTAAAACAGATTGCGTTCTAGTGAACATGACTCAAAATCGCACCCTATGCGCTCCAAGCTCCTTTCATTACATCTCGTGTTAACCATCTTGAATTCTCACATGTCCTTGTTTGTGGATTCTACAGCCATTGTCTATTCCAACTCACAAAATGAACCCATGTCATTCGTACAGGCGGTCAACCAACACCTTTGCCTTTGCCTGAGTCGTAACGCTGTCAGCCCCGTACTTCAAGTTTTTGACATTAGTGTTGAGATATTTTGGCGAGTATTGTCGGGCATGCGCACCAAGCTCAAGGTGCGGATTAATCTTGATCCTGCGTTCATAAAATTTTAGCTCAAAAGTCCACCAGAAAGAGATTGAGGTGTTACTCCACGAGATTTTTATACCCATACTTGAGATGCGGACATCTACTTTGAAGCAGAAGGCAGTGATCCTTGGCATGCTCTCTCGCCTCTGTCAAGATCCCCAGGCTCTTGTTGAAATTTACCTGAACTATGATTGCGATAGTGAGGCAACCGATAATATTTATGAACAGTACGTCCTTGTCTGAATCTGATTTCGAGGTCTTATAGTCATGCAGCCTCATTAATATCATTTCGAAGTTTGCTTCCATGCCAATATCATCTCTTCCTCACAAGGGTACGGAGCCCACCAGTCCAGCCTTCAACGCGACACCTAAAAGCTCTCAGCCCGCTGTGGCGCCCTCACTTGGAAATTCTATAATGGTGGTTTCTGGTAGTTTGGATACTTCGGCAATGGGGCATTCAGAGGGGCAGCTCCGGCGGCAAGGGCTTGAGTGTCTTGTTTCTGTGTTGCGGTCACTTGTTGCTTGGGGAGTTGCCGTTGGAAAGGCTGATGATGTACAAGCGCAGACAGGACCTCCTACTCGTTCGCATCCTCGCGAAGAAGGAGAACGCATCATCCAAGAAGGCCACACAGACGAACTTTCGGTTGCAAGTTCTGAATCATTCAAACAGCCAACCCCGGAACTCGCAGATGACCCGACTCGATTTGAGAGTGCAAAGCAGAAGAAAACGACACTGCTCGAGGGCATTAAGAAGTTCAACTTTAAACCCAAAAGAGTGCGACGGTTTCTTCTCCCAGAATCTTGATCTGACGTGCACATCATTGATCAAGGGTATCGAGTTTCTCATCGAAAATGGTCTCATTCCCAGTAGAATGCCTTTTGATATCGCCCAATTCTTGCACCATACCGACGGTCTCAACAAAGCCATGATTGGAGAGTATCTGGGTGAAGGGTATGTTCACTTCCTCACCAAGATATTCCATCAAAGCTTGAATCCTAGATTATAGTGATGAGGATAATATTGCAATCATGCATGCTTTTGTCGACCAACTTGATTTTCGCAATTTACCCTTCGTGAATGCACTTAGATTGTTCCTTCAATCATTCCGTTTACCTGGCGAGGCCCAGAAGATTGACCGGTATATGCTGAAATTCGCCGATCGTTATATTGCTGGTAACTCGAAAACTCCTTTTGCCAATGCTGGTAAAGATTCCACCATTGTTTAAGTTATGGCCTCCTTTAATTCTACAATATAGATGCCGCCTATGTTCTGGCATACTCAGTGATTCTTCTCAACACTGATGCTCATAATCCTCAAGTCAAAAAGCGGATGACAAAAGCCGAGTTCACCAAAAACAATCGCGGTATCAATGATAATGGCGACCTTCCGGAAGAGTTTCTATCGGACATCTTTGATGAGATCGTCACCAACGAGATCAAGATGAAAGATGAAGTTGAGGCGCCCATTCTGGCTGCATCTGCTGGATCTAGTCTTGCAAGTGCCCTCGCCAGCGTTGGAAGAGACCTCCAAAGAGAAGCTTATATGATGCAGTCTCATGGAATGGCTACGAAAACTGAGGTTGGTGCGAGATGGTATTTGATGAATTGGAGAACTGACGATGTTTCTTCAGGCTCTTTTCCGCACTTTGATGCGCTCTCAGCGAAAGGGAGCAAAGTCGGGTGACCAGTTTTTCAGTGCATCACACTTCATCCACGTCCGCCCTATGTTTGAGGTTGCATGGATAGCTTTCCTTGCCGGTCTTTCGGGACCTCTACAGGATACAGACGACCTCGAAGTAGTGGAATCATGTCTGGACGGGTTCAAGAATTCTATCAAGATCGTGTGCTTTTTTGACTTGGAGCTCCAGCGAAATGCATTTGTCACAACTCTCGCTAAGTTCACCTTCCTCAACAACCTTGGAGAGATGAGAACCAAAAACATGGAAGCTATAAAGACTCTGCTTGATGTTGCTGTTACCGAAGGAAATAACCTCAAAGGCTCTTGGTATCAAGTTTTGACTTGTGTTAGTCAACTCGAACACATGCAGTTGATAAGTGGAGGCGTCGAGCTTTCAGAGCCAGGGAAAAAAAGGTAAGAACTTCAAGCTGATATCTCGGTTTGTTATTGATAGCCGCTCATAGCCGCTCAAAAAAAGTACCGAATGAAGAGCTTGCGAATGAAAGTCGATCAACACACATCACTGTTGCAGCTGACATGGTGTTCTCTCTAAGTCACTATCTATCAGGGGTGCGTTGGTAGGGTAAAGCGAGCTTTTTTACTCATAAAATTTTAGACGGCCATCGTGGACTTTGTCCAAGCCTTGAGCGACGTGTCGTGGGAAGAAATCCAATCTTCTGGTCTTTCACAACAACCTCGTTTGTTCAGCTTACAAAAATTGGTGGAAATTTCTTATTACAACATGAATCGTATTCGTATTGAATGGTCAAATATGTGGGAAATTTTGGGAGAGCACATAAATCAAGTCTGCCTGCCTCGGCTTGACTTTTTCATTTACTGATCTTGTGTTTGCAGGTGTGTTGTCATAATAACCCACATGTTGGCTTCTTCGCTTTAGATTCCCTTCGCCAGCTCGCTATGCGATTTCTGGAGAAAGAGGAATTGCCGAACTTCAAGTTCCAGAAGGATTTCTTGAAACCCTTCGAATACACCATGATTCACAACCAAAACCCTGAGATTAGGGACATGGTATATTTAACAATTTTTTTGAGAATCAAGACCAGTTAACCGACCTGACTTTCCAGGTTTTGCAATGTCTCCAGCAGATGATTCAAGCTCGCGTTGAGAATATGCGTTCAGGCTGGCGAACTATGTTTGGCGTCTTTTCCGCTGCGTCGAAGGTTTTAACGGAGCGCATTGCGAGCTCTGCCTTTGAAATTGTGACCAGGCTCAACAAAGAGCATTTCGCTGCTGTAGTCCGTCATGGTGCCTTCGCTGATCTTACAGTCTGCATCACGGAGTTCTGCAAGGTCAGCAAATATCAAAAAATCAGCCTTCTAGCAATTGCAATGTTGCGAGGTGTTATTCCCGTTATGTGTGAAAGCCCGGAGTGTTCACTATCATCTGGGACTACGAATACCTCATTCACCGTCAGCATGGATGATAGCATGATACGTTTTTGGTTTCCGGTTCTATTTGGGTTTTACGATATCATCATGAACGGGGAAGATCTGGAGGTCAGACGAGTGTAAGTACTTTGTTTTTCCGTATAGCTCTCGACTCACGGTTGCATAGAGCCTTAGATTCATTGTTCTCGACCCTGAAGACACGCGGTCGTGATTTTCCTGCTGAATTTTGGGATACAGTTTTACAGGAGCTGCTGTTCCCTATTTTTGCCGTTCTCAATTCTAGCCAAGATACGGATATGTCACGATTCATCACCCAGGAAGACATAAGTGTCTGGTTACAAACCACCATGATTCAAGCACTTCGGGACCTCATTGATCTATATACGTATCATTTTGACCTTTTGGAACGTTTTTTGGATGGATTATTGGATCTCTTGTGTTTGTGTATATGCCAAGGTATGATCTTTCTGAGTTTGATTACTGAGATTCAAGATTGACGACAGTACAGAAAATGATACTCTCGCCCGACTGGGTACATCTTGTCTACAAGTATTCCTGGAAAAAAACGTGAAGAAATTTAGTGTAACTCAGTGGGAACGTGTGACAACATCATTCATCAAGTTATTCCGAACGACTACCCCCCATCAGCTTTTCGATGAAAGTCTCCGTGTGGCAATTGACAACAGCCTAGACTCATCTGACTCATCTCCAGGTACGTTACTATACGTCGATATAACTAAACAGCCTCCTGAGTCAATCCATCAGAATCAAACGGATTGACCGTTCTACCTGCTCCTTTGTGTCCTTCCAATGAACCGATCAAGACCGGAATACACAACCCTCTGGCTACACGACGCAAAATATTCAGGCAAATTATTGTCAAATGCGTGCTTCAGCTTCTTTTGATTGAAATGATAAACGAATTACTACGCAACAATGATGTCTATCTTACGATCCCTCCTGATCAACTACTTCTGCTCATGAGAGAGTTGGACCATAGTTATCAGTTTGCTCGAGCCTTCAATGATGACAAGGAACTTCGCACGGGACTGTGGAAAGTTGGTATGTTGAAGCAGTCGTGCTTGATTTCGCGTGCGGCTAATCTGCTCGTCACAAGGTTTCATGAAGCATCTACCTAACCTTCTCAAACAGGAATCGAGCAGTGCAGCCACTCTTGTTCATATCCTTCTACGCATGTACTACGACACGAGATCTGACTATCTTACCGCTCGACCTCAGATAGCAGATAGATTGTTACCGTAAGTTATCCTTTTATCCACGACGATTATTTCTCTCAACTGGTCTCATGTCGGTTCAGACTTGGACTTGGAGTTTTACAAGACTATAACAAACTCAAGACAGATACCCAGAGCAAAAATATTGTCGCGTGGACCCCAGTCGTAGCTGAGATTCTCGATGGTTTGAGCCGACTAGACGACAAAGCCGTGAGTCGATTTCATTTCACTTTCGATACCTTGATATGAACAACATCCACCCAGTTTTCCCGTTACATGCCTGCTATCTACCCTTTAGCGATCGAACTTTTGGCGCGTGAGATTGTGTCCGACGTTCGGATTGCACTGCGGACATTCCTCTTCCGAGTCGGTGTCAAGCAAGGTATCATAGACATGACGTCGATAGAGGGCTCGTCGTCCTGAGTCATATTTATCGCTCCGCCCAACGGATAATGGAGTCTCATCTTATGATTAGTATCGTGTGTTTAATTGGCAATATACTTAGGTTGAAATTTCTTTGACAATGTAACACATTTAGGAGAAAGGAGTGATATATTTGGCAAAGTTCAGATATAAGGCCCGAAACCTGAAGACTGAGGACCAAAACGAAAAGAGTAGGAGAATCGGCAAACGTAACATCAGAACCCAGAATATCCATTATATCCACCCCATCCAGTCGGTTGAGGGCCAAGATCTGGAATTGATGATCAGTCGAAGTGAAATATAGAATGGCTTTAGAATTTACTAGGTCGCAAAGCATTATATTTGTCTATCAAAAAAGAATAAGTGGGAATCCGGTCATACACAAAGACAGAGCAATGCACCTGCAGATTGAGGAGCATTTGAATCCTCATCTTTTCCAAAAGTTCCTAATTTCATAGATGCGAAGACATTAGCGGGAACTGTACTGTTAGAGTTTGAATTGGGCGAAATGGGTGGTGGAGACGCCGGATTATTAAATGGTGACTGAGCAAATACCCCAGTCGGCTCTATGAATTATCTAGCAATTGAAAACAGACCCAGACAATATGATGAACTCACGAACAGTGACGGGACTGGGACCAGAGTTGAAAAGGCCAGGATTTGGCTGGAACGTTGAGCCCATCCCAAAAGGCGAAGTATTGATCCTTGATTCCGAACCAAAAGGTGAAAGTCCAGGTATGCCAGTTGGCTGACTCATGATGGGTCGTTGTTGAAAACTTGTTCCCGTCGGTTGTGGCGCCAAAAACGAGGACGTCGGATTGAATTGATTTGGTTGATTCTGGAATGGCAGGGAGGATGCGGACAAGTTGATATTTGCACGCGTAGGTACAAAGCTATTGAACCCAGTCTGAGTAGGAATCAATGGTTGCAAGAGACTCTGGTTGGCGGGTACAGGCGCAAATGGACCTCGAGGGTCACCAAAGGACTGTTGAGGCGGCTGAGTTGAAGCTGGCAACAGCCCAGATTGATGCGCAGAAAGCGCCTGACCTATTGGTACTGGTGAATTGCCCATTCCAAGGCCGGCGGAGAAACTAGGTGGAGAAATGACAGTTGGATTACCACCCTGCTGCTGCTGTTGCTGTACCTGAACTGATGGTTGAGGCGTCACACGAAGTTGGCTGAGTCTCGCGAGTTGGTCAAAGATGTCTGACTGCGTAGTTTGGGAAAGGCCCTTGGTGGGAGTGACAGAAGTTTGTGCTAATGGTACAGATGGGGTCGATGTTGGTGTAACGGCGGCAGCAGTGAGGGGGGCGCTTGATGCTGGTGGTGATGGAACCGATGCAGGCGTGGCAGACGAAGGCGTGGCAGACGAAGGCGTGGATGCCGTTATCGCTGGCTTGGTCGAACTGGGCCGTGGAGCCCAAGCGTCATCTTCAAATCCGCTGGAAGCAGTAGCTGGTGCAACATTGGTCTTCGAAGGCTGAACAGGCGTGGATCCGGGACGTGTACTAGGGCTAATGGCCTGAGGAGATGCAGTCCTTTTGATTTGTTCAGATGCCGAAGAGAGCGCCTCAATGTCCACATTGATGGGTAAAGTCTTTGTTGTTTCTTTCCTCCCTCTCCGCGGGTTCTTGAGGGCGCCACCAGCACCAGCAAAGAGGTTCGGTGCTGGTGTTCTGGCAGAACCCCCACCAGTTTCCTGTGCTTGTAATTGTCTAGCCAAGTCTTCGTCCCGCTTTAACTGCTCCTTGACGTACGCGCTTTGTTTCTCCATATTTTCACCTGGGCGTCTCTTCTCGATGGCTTTCCTGGTCCTGATGATATCACCTTCACGGAGCCCAAGAGAGCGCATAGTTGAGTCCGTGATATCGGGCAGGAGAGTCTCGTCGATTTTGTCACGTTCAAAAGCTGATGCATATCGCGTACAATCATCTATGTCGCATCCTGCAGAAAGGAAGAAATCAAACCAATCGATACGCAGCCCTTTCGCTTTCTGCATCTGAGTTACTGAAGGTGAGATTTGAGATTTGGACGGAGTTGAGATAGAGTTCTGTAGAGTAGCAAGGGGTATATCATCATCAGAAGGAGGTTTGGGTTGTCCTGTACCCGGTCTTCGTGATTTTCGAGTGAGCCTCTCCACAAACTTCATGTCATCAGGAGACATCTTTTCAGATGGGACCTCTACAACGACTCCATTAATCTTGTGTAGCCTAAGCTTGCCGTTGCTGAAGCCGAGAAAAGCAGCGTCAACACGAAATTGACCTGTTCTATCGTGCCATGTACGGACATGTTCAGCTGGAGGAACTGATGAATTATTGGGTCAGTACTATGAGGTGACTCAGCTTCGAGAAAAACGTACATGTGACTTCCTGAGACTTGCGTGTTGACGACGAAGCGTTGCTTCGAGTTTCAGACCTGTTACTTGAAATGAAAGCTTGATGAGCTTTTCAGAGGAAACGGGATACTACAGATCATACTTGCCCTGGAGGCGGAGATTTCTTCACTACAGCGGCTGCAGCTTCTTTGCGCCTCTGTCTCTCGGCTTCGGCGGCCTCCTTTGCTCTTCGTTGAGCCTCTTGTTTCCTGCGCTCCCTTGCCACCCGTTCCTTCTCTTCTCTTTGCAACCGCTCAGCCTGCTCTCTGTCGGCAGCATCTTGGTCAGCCCTTTTGGCCCCTGCATCACTATCACTCTCTGATTCCTCTTCTGGGAGAGGATGCATTCGAGATACCGGAGACGATGAGCTAGCCTTAAATTCCAAATAGGATGCAGGTACAACACCCTCGACTCCGCGAGCATTACGACATTTCCACCACTCATCCCCATCGCGCTCAATGACCACAACTTCTTCGTTTTCTGTAACGCTTAGCTCATCTTCCCCATCTGCGGTGAAGTCGTACAAGGCGATTGCTGACTCGCTGTGGCCAGTTTTTGATTTTTCCCCATGTCCATTGGGAGCATGAAGATCGTCTTCTTCCTCTTCCTCTTCCTCCTCCCTGGAGGGTATGATCGTTGGTGATGCTGGCGAGAAACGGACAGTGCCCTTTTCAGCACCTTTCGATGAAGGTGGTGCAATGAACCGACTTCCATTGGACCCTGGTAGATCATGAGTGAGTGATTTAGCGAGTTCCCGAGATGATTCCAGTTTCTTCATGATCACTTCTACATTGTCCTTCCCCACGTTAAATAGCAAACTTGCAGGGTCAGTACCTCCGATCTCAACTCCAATATGTTTGGGCTTCTCGTTGGAAATGTTGATGACGTCACTTGTTAGCCATTTCTGCACTGGAGTCTGAAAGTCGTAAAATTAGGATAGATAAGTGAGAATCAGATATGTGCGTACCTTGTCGGACTCACTGGCAAAAAATGCGGATCCGTTCCCTATTCCTAGTGTACCCTTCTTTTTCTTGCCCTTCTTGTCCACCTCAGAGACCGACCACGTTTTGATATCATCCGCAGTGACTTTTGACGCGGCCACGCGGTCGGCGGGGTCGGCATAAGTACTGACTGGGCGAGGTTTCTATTTATGATAAGAACGGGTAGGACACAGACGAGCAAGCAATAGTGTACCGAAGTCGGAATAATGATCTTGGGTTCTGGGGGTGGTTCCTCGCCGGTTGTCTCCTCGACGTAATTACCGGGGACATAACCCGCGCCTCCGTTCTCTTGTTGATTCTGGACCAAAAGCCAGTCCTCGTCGAGTTCAAATGCAAGCAGAATTTCATTTTCACCAATTGTGAGTTCTCCAGGTGCAGCGGCCTCGTAATCGTAGAGAGCTCTCACTAGGTATCTATGCTCGGCCTGCCCAAAGTCACTTGAACGCGGTCGGGAAAAATGAACAAGCTCTCACTTGTTCGACGTAGGCCATCGGCACGAGACCGACAGGGGTATCTGCCTCCTGCGAGCTGCCCTTGATCTTGACTTTCCACCAACTGGAGAAGGGATAAGGACAGAGCGGGTAGAGGGAAGATAAGACTAACTCATCATCGGTGCGCTCGATGAGAAAGAGGAGCTGGTCCTCCTTGATGGCTATCTCGTCGCTGGACTGAGGGTCGTAGTCATAGGAGGCCTTAAGGACGGCAAGATAGCGTTCGGTGTCGGGAGTCGGCATGGTAGTCTGGAGCAAGTGATCTGATCGCCCAAAGCTGCCCTTCTTTCTTCCACCATGGCCAGCAACCTCAATGCAGGAGCCTCAGAATTTGTCCCAGGCAGATTTAACCGTAACATCCAGCAGCTGCCTCTTCCTCCACAACAGACTGAGGCTCCTCTTCTTCCCCCCACCATCTCTCTCAACATCGGCGGAACGAAATCAGCATCTGTAACACCACCACCGCCTTCCTCAGCCCCCCAGCTTACCTCTCAGACTACCCCAACTCCTCCAAAGATCGCTACACCGAAGCCTCAGACGACCCTCAAGATAGAAACTGCTGGAACTGCTTCTAAATCATTCTCAACAGAAAAGGCCAAGACAGACACATCTGCGGTCGCCTCAGATGTCAAGAATGCAGCCGATCTGGCCGTCATCGAGGATCTGTACGGCGATCGTGCGTCCATCCTTATCCAATCATCCCCGTTCAGCTTAGTTTATGATATCGGGTCACAGACACTAAGGAACATCTCAACATTGTCTTTATTGGTCACGTCGATGCTGGCAAGAGCACTATGGGCGGAAATATCCTCTTTATCACCGGCATGGTGGACAAACGGACTATGGAAAAATATGAAAAAGAGGCCAAAGAGGCTGGCCGAGAGTCGTGGTATCTCAGTTGGGCTCTTGATTCTACTCCTCAAGAGCGAAGCAAAGGCAAAACCGTAGAAGTGGGCCGTGGATACTTTGAGACCGATGCCAGGAGATATACCATTCTTGATGCCCCTGGGCACAAGACTTATGTCCCGAGCATGATCTCCGGAGCCGCTCAGGCCGATGTTGCTGTTCTCGTGATATCTGCTCGTAAGGGCGAGTTTGAAACTGGCTTTGAGAAGGGTGGTCAGACCCGTGAACACATCATGTTGGTCAAGACAGCTGGAGTCGTCAAGCTACTCGTTGTAATCAACAAAATGGACGATCCTACGGTCCAATGGGAGAAATCCCGTTTCGATGAGATCAGGGATAAAATAACACCCTTTATCAAGGCTGCTGGCTTCAATACCAAGAATGATGTCTTCTTCTTACCTGTGTCCGCCTATACTGGTGCCAACCTCAAGGATCCTGTTGACAAGAAAGTTTGCCCATGGTGGAAGTGCGTCGGTCTGTTCGTTTCATAGTATTCTAACGAGTCACTACGGTCGCCAGTGGACCTTCTATCCTTCAATACCTCGACAAAATGCCCATGGTAGATCGTAAAGTCAATGCACCCCTTATGATACCAATCTCCGAGAAGTACAAGGACATGGGTACTATTGTTGTCGGCAAAATCGAATCTGGGCATGTCCGCAAGGGTGATACACTTTTACTCATGCCCAACAAGGATAGCGTCGACGTGATGGCTGTGTATGACGAGACGGAAAACGAGGTGGACAGGGCAATCAGTGGTGACAATGTTCGTCTGCGCATTCGTGGCGTGGATGACGACGATATCAGCCCCGGCTTCGTACTCGCTAGCTCTTCACATCCAATACATGCTGTTAGACAGTTTGAGGCCCAACTGGCGATCTTGGAGCACAAGAGTATCATTTGTGCAGGATACTCCGCTGTGTTGCATGTGCACACCTTGTCTGAAGAAGTTGTTCTCTCGGTGAGCAAGCTCATTCACCCTGTGATATTTATAATCAATGGACACATCCAGAAACTGCTACACTACTTTGACAAAGCCACTGGCCGCAAATCTAAGAAACCACCTCAATTTTCTAAAAAGGGTGCGTTTCTTTAGTCTTCTAGACCGTTGAAAAGAGCACTCTTGATAATTTAATAGGCCAAAAAATCGTCGTACTTATTGAAACGACGGCACCCATCTGTGTTGAGAAATTCACTGACCACCCGCAGCTCGGCCGATTCACTCTCCGCGATGAAGGTACTTGAAAAAAGCTCCTCATAAACTCTATATTTGACTGCATCAACTTCCAGGTCGAA
>Ga0153924_1001490_pt1 | contig 11533 bp, 9 predicted proteins | sample TSNJ008MetaG_FD_104709 | JGI IMG/M metagenome (GOLD analysis project Ga0153924, IMG submission 104709) | Attine ant fungus gardens microbial communities from New Jersey, USA - TSNJ008 MetaG | ecosystem: Host-associated > Fungi > Mycelium > Unclassified | place: USA: New Jersey, Wharton State...
ACCATCCGCCGTAAGTACGGAAAGAGATACCCCGACACTCTCACAGATTTTACTCAAAGTATTTCTATTGCTTTCAAGTTGTATATATCCATCATTTTTTGTAATTGACTCTAACTGGACATATACATTATTTAGTGTGTCTTCCTTAATATTAGTATAATATGTCCTTAAAAATACAGAATTTAAAATAATACACAGCATCAATGTCCCTGACACGATAGCTGTTAAAATTATAACTAATCTTAATCTAATCGATTGTATCATCAGCACACCTCAAATTTATATCCCATACCCCATATGGTTTTGATATAATCCGCTTTATCCCCCAGTTTATTTCTTAACTTTTTCACATGTGTATCAATTGTTCTGGCATCTCCAAAATAATCATAATTCCAGACATTATTTAAAATATTTTCTCTCGATAACGCCAGTCCTTGATTTTCGACAAAATAAACCAATAGTTCAAACTCTTTAAAACTTAAATCAATTGCTTCATCATCTACTTTCACGATATGCGCCGCTTTATTCAGCTCAATAGTACCGGTCTTAATAATCTGATCGCCGGATAGTTTATTCGTCCTTCTTAGTATTGCATCTACTCTGGCTACTAATATTTTGGGACTGAAAGGTTTTGATATATATTCATCGACCCCTAATTCAAATCCTAATAATTCATCCTGCTCATCACTTTTTGCAGTAAGCATAATAATCGGTACCTTAGAAAAGTTTCTGATTTCTCTGCATACCTGCCATCCATCCATTTTAGGCATCATAATATCCAAAATGACAAGATCGATTTTATTATCCTTAAAAAAAATATCAACTGCATCTTCACCGTTTTCAGCTTCAATTACCTTATAGTCTTTTTTTACAAGAAAATCCTTAACAAGCTTTCTCATTCTGGCTTCATCATCTACTACTAGTATTTTCAAATCTTCCATACTGTTTTCACTCACTTTCCTTATCTATGGTTCTAATGATGATGCATTATCTGCCTGAATATCGGCATAATGAGCACTCATTGATTCCTCCATAGCATTATACTTATTATCTAGTATTCTTTCGTAATTGACAATATTGGCATTATCACTATTATATGCAATAACATACATAATACCAATTACAAGGCAAAATATCACATTAACTACAATCGATCTAAATAACCATACATCTGCTTTACTTTGACCTGCATCCTCTTCTGCAGCAGCGGTATCCTCCATCTTCGGTGCAGGTATAACGATTGGTGGCAATTCTTCTAATGATATTAAGCCTTCTATTAATAGAATATCTTGCAATTCTTTTAGAAAATTTATCCCTGCCAAAGTCTTAAAAATTTTAGTATCAACTGCTTTATTGTATACTGCTAAAACTTCTTTCAGATTAGCTAAATCGATAACAGACCTGATTTTGGCTATAATTTTAATATCATTTTCAGCATCTTCATATTCTTCTTTGCTGGAAAACACCATTCCATCTATTAAATATTTCTCCATTATGCCTGACTCCTCACCATATTCACTGCTTTATAGTTTAATATTTTATCAGATTATTTGCATAAATGCTATACAAATCCTAGATTTCAATGAATATTCACAAATAGCAGAGTGTTTTACGGGGTCTGAATATCACTAACGGAATCTCTTTCTACTAATTCCAAATCTATCACTTTTGTCTTGTAAGGCCTACCTTCTATTTCATTTACCATTTTACTAATAATCTCTTTTGCATATTTTTCATAATTGTATCCCATCCCAGTAAGCCGGGGCATTGTAATCCTGCTTAAATAAGTATTATCAAAGGCTGTTATTGATAGATCTCCAGGAACCGCAATTCCTATTTCCCTGGAAGCATGAACCGCTCCTATCGCAACCAACTCATTGATACAGATAAGTGCCGTTGGTTTATTTATATGGCATTCCCAATACTCCATCATTGCCTGATAACCGTCTTCCATCTCATATCTGCATGGCTGGATTACTGACTGTTCCGTCAACTGATGCTTTTTCATAATATCCTTAAATGCTTTCCACTTGTCCGCAGTAGATAATACATTATCTATTCCACCCAGAAATAAAATTTTCTTATGCCCTTTCTGAATCAGATATTCTGTCAGCCTCCCGGCACCTTTATACTCATTGCATCTGACACTGGAGCAATTGCTTTTTTCTATATTTCCTGTTGATACATAGGGAATTTTTTCTGTAATCTTATCAATGATATCAAGATATTGCCGGTTAATCTCCACCCGGTCAACACTTCCGCCTAATTGTACAATTCCATCCACGCTTTTACAAATTAGGTTCTGAATACTTTCAGTCATATGCTCATTTTCACCAAGCGTATTCGCCAGCAAAAGGTGATACCCTAATCTATCTGCTTCTTTTTCACAAAATGTCTGCAAATTCGCATAATAGGCATTACGGATATCCGGTATGATAATGCCTATCGTCTTTGAATTTCTATTGGATAAACTTCTAGCCGAATTATTAGGTACAAAAGAATATTTTTCAACCAATTCTAATATCATTTTTTCCTTATCACTTTTGACATTAGTCGTTTTATTTAAAACTCTTGAAACGGTGGCTGCCGATACATTTGCTTCTTTTGCGATATCATATATTGTTACATTTCGTTTAATTGTACGTTCTAACATTGTATGCTCCTTAGTTATAACTGCGATTCCACCTGTCAATCAGTGCATCATACTCTTTTTTCGTAATCGCTGTTACACTTCCGTGTCTGGCCCGGGTTGGCATCTTATAGCTTACCTCCGGCTTAGCAAATATACCGCTTGTTAAATCATCTGTGATTAATGGATAATATCCGATTCCGGTATAATTATCAATTAGCAGGCACCACTTTTCTTCTCCATTGAATTTGAATACAGCCGGTCCTTCTACTTGAGCCTGTTCTTTTAAATATTCTGCTTCTATTGGTTTTACATTGCCATTTATTACTGCATCTGTCACATCTGCGCAGATACATTTCGTCGTTTCGTCTTTTGAAAAACGGTAATACTTTCCGTTATGCTCAATCATTGCCGTATCGATTACATCATTTTCTTTCTCGATGTAGATCTCTGGTTTAGTAAATATTTTAAAATCTTCGGTCAATGCATAATAGATTCTTTGCTTTTCATAGTTATCATCTTTCACTCTGGAAGCCCAATAGACAACATATTTTCCTGTCTTCTTATCATAGGTTGCCTCCGGCGCCCAAGTGCATCCTGCTCCGTCTTCGGCCAGTTTTACCATCCTTTGCTCTGACCAATGGGTCAGGTCTTCCGATTCCCAGACCATCATAAACTGACTTCCGTTATGCTGGGCCCTGTACCAGTCTCCGTTTCCATATATCCTTAAATCTGTCGCTATAATATAATACTTTTTACCATCATGGCTACGCAGTATATATGGATCTCTTACACCTTTTTCACCTAAATTGGATTTTAGTACCGGTTTATTCAGATTTAAATCAGTCCAATTATATCCATCCTGACTTACGGCAAAATAAATCTGCTCGCCATCCTCATACTTTTCTCCTGCAAAATAAACAAATAAATAACCTTCTGATTTCTCCATGTAATCCTCCTTGCCGCACGCTCTGTGTGCCGACACGCGAGCCAAATATCAGATTTGGTTCTGCGATCATACAATATTTGGGGCGCTTACGTCTCAAGTTTATGTTATGCTTTCTCAATTGTATAGGAAAACGTCATCGGACGGTCAGATGGAATCTTAAACATCTCCTGTACCGGAGCACCCCAGCTGTCATCACCGCCAACGCCCATCTGTTTACCCATAATTGATACAGCGGTTGTTGTAATATTCGGTAATTCTTCGTAATGTGAAGCGAAGTCTAATTCTATTTCACTATATGGCAATACGCTAAACTCTAATGGCTCATCCACAGCACTGAATTTTAAACCATTCCCATATCCATTCGTTACTGTAAGCCATCTCATCCCGGTTCTGTTGCCGCAACCCTGAGGCAGTAAATACGGGGTGACATTATCTTTCGCATTACTGCTGTAAATCCCTAATTTCGCGCCATTATTTCTGTCGATATAATTTTCATCAGGGCCATTCCCATAATATTTAAACTGATTATATTCCATTGGCATCTTCATTGTAATACCAAACAATGGCAGTTCCGGGCAATCTTCGACACCTGGGAAATCAGCCTTCACTGTGATTTTACCCGCGGCATCTACTGTATAGGCAACAGTTACCTGGTCTTCCCGATTATCCCATAATTTATAGGTGAATACAATTGTTGTCTCTTTATCGCTTCTTTTAATAATTTCATTTGAAATGCAATTTTGTGTCAGGGAAGCCTCTCGCCACATTCCACACCGATAGCTGTGCTTGTTCCCATTGTCATTTTCTGTTGCGGCCCTCCAATATGTTGGCATTGGTGCTTTTTTCATATATTCTTTGCCGGCAAACTTAATTGACAATGGACTGCCCCATTGTTTTGAGAACATAATGCTGAAATCATCTCCATAAACACCATAGTTATAAAACCCCTCGGCAGTTCTTAATGTCTTGCTTTTATCTTCATTTAACGCTGCATCTTCAACTTTGACTATTTCCTGTCCCCATGCAACCTCATATCCTGCTTTTTCCCATCGTGTATCAGCTTTTAATTTCGCCGCTATTTCAATCGTATATTCCCCGCATAAAGACATATCTATCTTCGGGCACGTGATAAAATCTTTTGCCAATGGTGCAATATCTGTTTCAAAGCACTCACTGCATATTGGTTTCCCATCCAGTAAAATTCTTCTCTCAAACTCAAAAGCCGATGTATTGGTAAATAAATGTCTGTTATCAATAGTGACACCTTCCGTCGTTGGATTGATCCGAATATTTTGATATAAGAATTTTACTTCCTGCACCTTGGGGGAATAGGTCCTGTCGGCAAAAATAATTCCATTTCCACAGAAATCGGCATCATGCGGTTTCTCATCAAAATCACCGCCGTATAAAAAGTGCTTCGTTCCATTTTTATCTATCTTAATAATACTTTGATCGATATAATCCCATATAAAGCCGCCCTGATACATTTCAAATTCATCTTCCAGGTCTGTATATAATTTCATCCCGCCAAGTGAATTGCCCATTGCATGGATATATTCACAATTGATAAATGGTTTTGGCGGATTATTTTCTAAGTATGCTCTGATATCTGCCGGTTTCAAATACATTCTGCTTTCCATATCTGTGGTTGCTTCGTATCTTCTGTCATTGGCGATACCTTCATAATGAACAATTCTTGATGAATCACGCTCTTTAAAAAATCTGGACATTGCATAAATATTACTGCCGCCAAAAGCTTCATTTCCACATGACCAGATAATGACCGCCGGATGATTTTTATCTCGTTCTAACATGCTGGATGCCCTGTCTAATACGCATTCTTTCCACTTAGGCTTATCTCCCGGAAGTGCACTTTCTATACTGTTTCCGTTGCACCAGGTCGAATGTGTTTCCAGATTTGTTTCATCTATCAAATAAATCCCATATTCATCACATAACTCATACCATAGGCTATTATTCGGATAATGCGAAGTCCTGACTGCATTAATATTATTTTTCTTCATAAATTTAACGTCCCACAGCATATCTTCCTTTGATATAACACGTCCGTGATAACCATTAAATTCATGACGGTTTACGCCTTTAAAGACAATTCTCTTTCCATTTATCTTCATAATCTTCTGTTCTATCTCTATCTTTCTGAACCCAATTTTTTGCGGAACGATTTCCACTACTTTGCCGTTGGCATCATAAATAGTGATTATTACTTCATATAGATATGGATCTTCACCATTCCATAGATGCACATTATGTACTGATAGTGACAACTTTAGACTTTGAATCATATTAACAGATTCAATTTCACTCGTAACTGCCATTCCATTATGGTCTGTAAGCAGGGCTGTAACCTTGCCATTAAGCTCTCCCATAATATCTAACTCAATATTCAGCTTAGCATCTTTTAAATCATCGGATAAGTCCGTTTTAATAAATAGATCCCTCACATGGGTAATTGGTACCGCATATAGATATACATCTCTGAAAATCCCCGAAAATCTCCAAAAATCCTGATCTTCCAACCATACACCCGAACTCCTTTTATATACTTCAACACATAGTTTGTTCTCATCTTCTAAATAATCAGTAATATCAAATTCACTTGGTGTAAAGGTATCCTCTGAATATCCGATAAACTCACCGTTAAGCCAGACATAAAATGCATTTTCCACGCCCTGAAATGATATAAATGTCCGTTTCCCTTTGAGGTTTTTGTCTACTTTGAAATGCTTTACATAGCTGCCGACAGGATTGTATTCGCTTGAAATATCCCCCTGTTCTAATTCTTCTATTCCATCCCATGGATACATAACATTAACATATTGGCAATAATCATATCCCTGCATCTGTATATGACCCGGTACCTGTATAAAATCAAAGGCAGCAGTTGGATAATCTCTTTTATAAAAATCTATAATCCTCTCTTTAGGATTTTTTGCAAAACTAAACTTCCATGTTCCGTTTAAGCTCTGTCTTAAAGGCATATCAAGATGCATTCTAGCTTCACTCTCATTTTCGTAATACTTATGGTCAGAATGTGCGTCTATTCTGTTTACTCTAAAAATCTCCGGGTTGGATAACCATTTTAAATCTGCGGCATTTGCTTTCATATTATTCCTCCATATCGTGCGCTTTGCGTGCCAACATGCGAACCAAATGTCAGATTTGGCTCTACAATCAGGCAATATTTTTTGAAACCGGTTTCATAATGAAAATGTAACATAGAAGGAATTCAATGTCAATATACTTTCTGATAGCTTTATTTAACGAAATATGATAAAATGATAATTAATAAAAACCATGTTAAACAATTACGATAAGTATAATTTGCTGCTTCGGAAGGAGAAAGTATGGACTACAATCTGCAATTTGATAAATTATGTGATAAGCTGAATCTTGGTAATCTAACGATAGAGCCGGTACCTCTGACTGGCGGGCATATGCACAAGATGTTTGCGCTTGAAACCGTAAAAGGCAAATATGCGGTTAAAGCCCTCAATCCGGGTATTATGCAACGACCGGAAGCAATGGGAAATCTGATAAATGCTGAACATATTGCCCAGATTGCCGCTAAATATATTCCTGCTGCCCCTGCACTTCATTTTAACGGAAAAGCCATGCAGGATGTTGACGAACAATATTTTTATGTTTTCGATTGGATTGATGGTAAGACTCTGTCAAACGATGCGCTCAACATAACACATTGTGAAATCATGGGCGGTTTACTCGCTGATTTACATATGATTGATTTTTCTTCGCTCGATTTGACAGATGATTATTCATATATCGATTCGGAATTTGATTGGGATTTCTATCTTCAAAAAGGTATTGCGTCAAGTGCTCCTTGGGTTAGCTTAATAAAAACAAACCTTAATAATCTTTATGACTGGAATAGGCGATTAATAAAGGGTTCAAGTCAGCTTTCTAACGGAACTGTTATCAGTCATTGCGATTTAGAGCCAAAAAACGTGATGTGGAACGGCAATCGTCCAATCACTATTGACTGGGAGGCAGCCGGATTTACAGCTCCGTCATATGACCTTTTTGAAACTGCTGTATACTGGTCAAAAGACAATGAAAACAATATACAAAAAGATAGGTTTACTACTTTTATTAAAGCATATATGATAAAAAACACTAATCTAAAAATTGATTTTAACGCTGTTTTGGATAAAGGTTTTACACGGCTCGGTTGGCTGGAATATAGCTTCAAACGCTCACTTGGCATTGAATGTTCTAATGAATCTGAAAAGCAAATGGGAACAGACCATGTGTTTTGGTCAATCAATGACTTACTACAATATGAAAAGATGCTTCCTGTGTTGAGGAGCTGGTTTGGCGAGGTGATTAATAATGCTTGATAAAACTGTCCCTTTTTATGGTGTCTTAATGATAAAAAGCGATACAAAGAACTATCCTTGTTTCAATTTGCCGGATGGATATGAATTTTCTGGCTATCATGCGGGATTTGAAACGGCATGGGCTGAAATGATGTTCGCACTTGAACAGACAGATACGCTTGCACAAGCGGAAGAAATATTCAAATATGAATTCCTGTCAGACGCTGAACTTCTTAAAAAACAATGCTTGTTTATACTTGATAATGACAAAAATATTGCTGCCACAGCATCCCTTTGGCATGGTGCGCATTTCGGACAAACACTGCCAAGACTTCATTGGGTTGCGACAAAACCAGAATATCAGGGAAAAGGACTTATGAAAGCGATGATTAGCAGACTATTTGATATCCACAATGAACTTGGATATCGCGATTTTATCTATCTTACTACACAGACATGGAGTTATAAAGCTATTAATATCTATGAAAAATTTGGCTTTAAACCATATTTGGGTGCAAAACCCACGAATTGGATTTCCGATGATTTTAATCATAACAATTTAGCATGGAATATAATAAGTAACAAAATAATTGAATATCGGCAGAGAGTGATTTAGTTTTTGTAACTTAAGCTCTCTGCCTCTATGATATAACAATACTGCTTTTCAATGGTCCGGTATCTGCGGGGTTATGGTTTTCTTGCCAAATATAAAACAATATCATCAAGAAGTGTTATCTTGTCGTCAAAACCCAAAATGGCATCCCTGATGCCTTCGATAAATTTTGATCTATTCGGCTCCTGCAATGTGAGATGAGGGGCCTGTATTATTGACCATGAAATAAATTCATCAGCGTTATATTCCCTTGTTTTGTGATAATGACGGCATTCTAAATCCACAAAGCCATAGTTTTTAGCATTATTATAAGCTAAGCTGCATGTGTATTCCGTTTCTGGGCGGAAGTATTTTTCGTATACCTCCTGTATCTTTGAATATAATACTTCATTAGGACTTTTGTAATCTGTTTGGGTTAACATCATCGCAAATGTTCCGTTATTTTTCAGCAGATTATATACTTTTGGAAAGCCTATTTCTTCTGGTATCCACTGGATTGTCGCAGCAGAGTAGACCAAATCAAATTGATACTGCCCAAAATCATATGTTTCAAAGTCTGCGTTAACAATTTGAAAATTATCATATGAACCGAATCTGTTCTTCATCGCTTCTGTAAAATTTTCACCAAGTTCAATAGCTTGATATGAGCAACCTGTCTTTAATATAGGCGCAGTCGCCTGTCCCGTTCCGGGACCAATTTCAAGCGCTGTTTTGCCAGAACCGAGTTTTGAAAACTCAATAACATCGGCAAAACACTCATCACAATAACGGGTTCTCCATTTGTCAAATTCTTCAGGAGGCACACTGCTGTCAAAGATTTTCCTGAAATCCATAATAATCCTCCGATCTAAACCTTATAATTCTGTAATCGCACCTAAAGCTGCATTATTAAATGCATCTGCATAAATATTTAAAAATGGTTTATGATGATCAATCTCAACCGTAAAGAATATCTGAATCGTTCTATATACCGGATCTACACAGAAGAATACGCCTGCCGCGCCCCAATGGGAATACGCCTCCGGTGAGAATAAATCACCGCCGTCTTTCTTCGTTCCATTAATACCGAATCCAAGTCCCCAATAAGCCTCTGGGAAGAATTCTCCACGATACGCTGATGCTACACCCGGTAAATGATTTCTTGTCATTTCTTTTACCGATACAGGACTTATTAACCTTACACCATTATAGATACCGCCATTTTGCAGCATAGAACAGAATATTGCCAAATCCATAACTGTCGTATACATTCCTCCACCCGGTGATGTTGATTTCAAACTATGTTCTGATGTCAGCCATTCCCAAAAGATAGCTGGAGCACTTCTCTTTACAACCCGGTGTTTAACGGAATCGGGAACTTCCAGAAAAGAGTCTTTCATTCCTAATGGTTTAAATACTTTTTCCGCAGCATATTCGCCAAAGGGAATTCCTGTTACATTTTTAATAATTTCCCCCAACATTCCATATCCATAACTACAATAGGACATCACTTCGCCGGGCTTATTTGTAATTCTCAATTCTTCTTCCTCATCATTAATGCCTGATGAATGTGTCAGTAAATGATACACCCTGATATCTTTTCTTTCTTCATTATCAAATTCGGGTACATAATCTGCCACCGGTCTGTTTAGTCCTACCAGACCTTGTTCAACCAGCATCATAATACAGACTGCCGTTATCGACTTTGTAACGGAACATACCGGAAAAATCGCATCTAATGCCAGCGGTTGCGCTCCTTCTTCCATCCCATTCGTTCCGAAGGCTTTGTGAGATACTATAACATTATCTCTTGCAATCAATGTAATGATAGACGGTGTATTGCCGTTATCCACTAACCTTTTGGCTGCTTCTTCAGCCCGTTTGATTCCTTCTGTGGACATTCCTACTTCTTCCGGTTTTCCTTCTTTTAATACCATGTAAAATTCCTCCCTTAAATTAATAGTAAAATTGGCGTTTGCTAAACGCCACAGCCCGCGTAAATACGGGATATTTTTCTTTGGCAGATATTTTAGGGGATTGCCAAAATAAATTTGATCAGGATAAATATTCTTTCTTATCCCTGCTTGAAAACAATATAAATCTCGATGAGTTTATTCCTTCTTCTTATAGAAATCATTTCTACGCATCCATTGGTCGACATCGCAAGTACCATCTACAAGCCTTTCTCTGTATCAATAATTTTCTTTATATGTAACCTTTCTATACATCCTGCAAATCCTATCTTCTTTTCTTGCAGCCAATATAGCATTCTTCGTTAGCTGTTATTGCATTAAAATTAACATAAATTTATAACATCTCATCTTTTAATAAAATAGCATTTTTATTTGTAATATATAATTTGTATTATACTACCTCACCAACAGTTTAATATATAACTAACATATTTATTGTAACACAACATAAGTTAAAAAGAAACTATTTGACTTCATTAATGTTCACAAAAATTCCTAAATATAATCGTCTCCTATTAAAAAATGTGCTTCTATAACGGAGTGTTTATTAGGGTTTTATAAAGCCTTACAGAGCGTAGGCAAAATAATTATTTCATTTTTCGTTTCTAATATGATTTCCGTCATAAATAGACTCTTTGTCAAGAGTGATTTTGTCAGAGGCTTTTTATAGCAATTCTCATGGATCGAATGTTTAGTCACGCACAAAGAGTAAAAAAGTGTAGCCCTTCAAAAATTGATCCTCTACTTTTGTTTCATCGTCAAATTATGACATTTTTCGCAATGCTGTTATGATACAATTAAGTAGCATAGAAGAGACAATTAATAGCAAAGGAGGGTTAAAGAGTATTCAATAAACAGAAGGTGGGCTTGTATTATGTAATACTATAATTCGAATAAACACGGCAAACTTATATAAGTACAAAATGATAGTGTCAAATGAGATATGAAAAGGCTGAGTCTAAAAAATAGGCCTAAATAGAACCTTGATAACTGTAGATACGATAGATTTTGGCAGCTTACGCCACCCTTGAC
>Ga0153924_1001491_pt1 | contig 11528 bp, 18 predicted proteins | sample TSNJ008MetaG_FD_104709 | JGI IMG/M metagenome (GOLD analysis project Ga0153924, IMG submission 104709) | Attine ant fungus gardens microbial communities from New Jersey, USA - TSNJ008 MetaG | ecosystem: Host-associated > Fungi > Mycelium > Unclassified | place: USA: New Jersey, Wharton State...
ATCTTTAAAAATGTTTTGAAGTATGTTCATAAGATTATTATGAAGGATATGAAACAAAAAAACAAGCCCACCCCTCAAGATTGAGGGGCAGGGGAGTTGAATAGGCGGAGCCTATTTTTTATTGCATTTTAAGCAGGAACGAGCTTGACATAAACTTATACTATCTTATAAAAATATTACTAATTGTATAAAAAAAGAAACTATGATGTAATTTTTAGTATTCATCGTAGTTTCCTTTTTTGTATATTTTAAACAAGACTCTTATCGAACGTATTTATTAACTCAATTTCCTTCACAGCTATCTCTTGAAAAAGTTCAAATGCATACCTAAAGCAATTTATGAAAACTTCCTCTTCATTCTCTAATACAATTCCATAAATTTGTTTTTCCAATTCCTCTAAATCATCTGCTCCCAACTTATCTTTTAACCAATCAAAATTAATTTCTATTGATGAATTATTATAATATTCACTCGTTTTATAAGTCTCAAATATTTGTATTAACTTATCCATGTTTTTTGCTTCCTCCACATCACTAATTGTATTATGCTGCTCTTTCATTGCTTTATTATAATCATGAATCAATTGCTCTCTATTCTTCTCTAAACCTTTATGTATCTTTTCTAATTCATAATCATCAATCAAATTCAGTGCTCTTAATTTCCAACTTGAAAATGCTAATTGCATTAATAATGGATTTTCCTTAATCACTATATCCATAAGTGCCAAAAAATCCTCCTTCGCATTGTTCTGCATATACTCATTTATCTTATCTTTTTCATTATTCATAAACCACACATCCCTTTCAAGCTCCTTCTTAGACGTTTATTATCGCTGTTCTTTTTCATTCTCTTTTTTTGCTGCATATGTATTTAAATTTTCAATCACAAACTGACTAAATTCTTGAATATCATCTTCTTGTAGCTTCTTGGCACAGAATCTGTATATTGCCTGCTCTAAAATTTCATCCAAATGACAGTTAAACCTGTTCAGTGTAACAAGTACAAATAATAGAACATAATACTTTTTCTCTGTCAACTCCATTATCGTTTCAATCAAATCTCCATAACTCAAATTATCATTATAATCTGGTCTAAACAAACGATACCACATCTTTTGATTTTCACTAGCCCAATTCAAAATATCTGTTAATGTATTTATCTCGTTAGATTCTCTGTTTACTTGCATTATTTCTCCCTTTCTTATAACTTGTATTTAATATCACTCTACTTTTAATTTTTTATCTCTATAACCTTGCATAGTTTCGTAAACAATTTCCAATCGTAGCGGTACTCCATCTTTAACTCGTCCATACTAAATTTTCGATATCCTTTGCCTGATGTATGTTATCCTCATAAAGCCTAAGTAATTGACACGAGGTAAATGAAACTGGAAGTAAATCTTTTTCCAGTAATTCCAATGTTGGAATTTCGACTCCATATTTCTTGCAAATCCCTTCCAACTCTTTAAAAGACTCCTCGCCTATGTTACGCATTTTCAAATATGTTTCTTTCTGATAATTTCCTAACTGTGAAACAAGAAGAATACCATTTCTAGCTAATGCATTGCGCAATCTAGTTGATATCTGAATATCTCTTATAAACATGTCTCCTTCCGCTGGATACAAGTATCCTCTTTGGTTCATGTCTAAAACAAAAATCTCGCTTATTTTTCTATCAGGATATTTTTGTATAAAATCTGTTAATGTCATCCCCTCATATTTAGACTCTATCTCCTCATCTTCTTGCTCCGTTGTCTGGCACGGTTCCTGAATTTCAAGGTCAGGATTATTTTGTTCTATAATTATAATTTCATTAAGTTCTCTTCTTAAATCATCCTTTGATATACCCGCCTTTGACGTAATCTGTTCAAGTATCTTATCCATATTTTTATTTATCATTACTTCGCTCCCATTTAACAAATTAGGTATTACTCTTTCTCAAATAGCAATTACAACTTGTTCCATTAAGTCCTCACTACAAAATTTATTATATCATATTGTGTTTATTTCCACAATGTTTATTTTCACAATATGAATGTATAATTTAAGTAGCAAAAAAAGATAGGTTGGTGATTTTTATTATTGATTATGGTCCGTTATGGGAAACAATGAAATTAAAAGGAGTTTCTCAATATCAATTATTACAATCTGGTATTAATAACAAAACTCTTGATTCATTCAAGAAAAACAAAAATATTACATTACTTACAGTTGAGAAGCTTTGCATAATATTAGGCTGTACTCCAAACGATATTGTCAAATTCACGAAATAAAGGAGTGGTTACGTAGCGCATTATTAATGCGAAGTGTTCCACTCCTTTAAAACATTTATTTAAACATTATATTGTGATTATTTCCACAATGTCTACTTTCACAATATGCATATATAATTTAAGTAACACAAAAAGATAGGTTGGTGATTTTTATTATTGATTATGATCCGTTATGGGAAACAATGAAATCAAAAGAGGTTTCTCAATATCAATTATTACAATCTGGTATTGATAACAAAACTCTTGATTCACTTAAGAAAAACAAAAATATTACATTACTTACAGTTGAAAAGCTTTGCACAATATTAGACTGTACTCCAAATGATATTGTCAAGTTCACGAAATAAAGGAGTGGTTACGCAACGCACGATTGTGCGAAACGTTCCACTCCTTTAAACTAGCTGAATTTATCTACCTTTTGATTTTAATGCCTTTTCACTTTTTGGTAATATATCTTGCTTATTTACACGCTCATAAGCTTCAAATGCATCCGCTCCATATTCAAACTCTGTTTCTGCCACCATTGCCACTGACACATTATCACTTTCAGAATGAGCTTTCTCCATCAAATTATCATACAAACTAGACATTCGATTAATCTCCACATCCCTTGAAAGATTATCAACTTTATCAATCGCCGCCTCTAAACGCATTTGCTTACTTTCAAGCATTTTCTTTCTAAACTGCCACGGTTTCTTGACGGCTTCCGTTTTTGAAAATCTTTTTTCCTTCTGTGAATAATCCACCTCTTCCTTATCTGCAAAAGTACGAATCATATTTGCAATTTTCTGATTTGCCTCACGCATTCCAGCACCAAACGCATCAATCTTTGCAATGGTATTGTTTACATCTTTAATTGACTCTTTTACATTGTCACGAATACCTACCAATTTTTCTTTAATACCCAAAAACTCTGATACTTTATTCAGTGCAGCCTTCCCTTTTACCTTTGCTTCATTTACTATTTCTTGTGCCTTGAATTTAATATTGTCCTTTACCACAAACAACTGCTCTTTAATCGAATTACATCGTTTTTGTAACCGTTCTGCTGATTCCGCAACCTGCACCTTCAGATTATTCAAAATAGTATCTTCTTGCATATCCTTAAGCTGTTGCTTCACATTCGTGAGTTCTTCTTTCATAACCTCCAACTTTTTTTCCAATCCATCAATATAGCTACAAACCTCAAATACATCATTTGCTTTTTCTTTCATCGCATTCTGCTTTAAGATTGTTAAAAGCTCTTGAATAATGGCTTCATTCGTAAGTGTCTTTTCTATTTCCATCATAATTCCTCCAATCAATTAGGGCGAACAGTTCGTCCGCCCATTGCTTCTAATTAACGAAAGGGCGTTGTTCCTCTCTCCTGTGCTTTATCTGGTGATACCTTTTCCCCAGCATCTTCTTTAGCCTTTTCCTGACTACGCTCTTTTGCAATCTCATACTCATTTAAGATTTCATCATAGAGCTTTTCACGAAATTCCTTTGTTACCGGATAGCATACATCCTGATAAATATCTTTTCCTTGCCCGTCTTTTTGTTTTATTTTATAGGAAGGCATTGCAACAAAGATATTTTCCTTCCCCTGCAAAACGTTTATATTGTTGACGATAAAGCTATCTTCAAAATAGACACGGGCAAGACCTCGGATATTGCTTCCTTCTTTTTCATACGGTGTGACAGTTACAGAAAACTCTGGCTTTTCAAAAGCACTCTCATTTCCCTTTTTTTATCTTGATTCTGTTCTGCCACCTGTATCTGCTCAAATGCCTCTAAAATATTGCCATACAGTTCTTCACGAAACTCTGCGGTAATCGGATTGCAAATATCCTTATAGATTGTACTACCATTTCCATCACGCTCATTAGACTTATATCTTGGCATAGATACAAATAACTGTCCTTTCTCCTTATTTTCCAAAATAGCGATATTAGTAATTTTAAAACTGTCTCCAAATACCACCGTTGCAAACCCTCTAATATTACCGCCTTCCTTACTCTTTACTTCATTTACTTTAATTGAATACTTCATATTCTAATTCCTCTCTTTCTTATAAATCGCCTCATCAGGCATTACTAAATTACATTTCAACTGTACTATTTGTTCAATTGAACATCTGCCATTCAGCCAATTTGCCAACGTAACGACAAAACCATCTTGCTCATAGTTAATCCATGTTCCCGTCTCTAACTCATTCTCATAAATAACTGTCACCGCAAAATCTGGCATAAATAGCTTTTCTTCCTCTTCCCATATACAGACCACACCTTCCCTTAAATACAGGTTCAGTTCTGGGATATGCACATAATAGCCTCTTACAATTAATTGCATATCCTCATCTGTCTCCACTATATCATCAGCTATCTCTGTGGTATCTGTATCAGCAAGAATCTCTTCTATCTCACACAGTCTATATGACCTCAACATACTAATCCCTCCTCGCCATCGGAACACATTTGCAGACAAAACGCATTGTACCTTTATTTGCACAAGTAAAAAGTGTTAATTCTTCTATGTCTCCCTGCTTTGTAATGCTGCTTTTATACGGTTCAACAATAAATGTTTCTGCTACTTCATACTCATATATCACTCCGTCAGCATTCAATAGACTTATGACATCTCCCACCATTAACTCATTTAAGTGTGTGAAAAATGTTCCATATCTGCTGCCATTATGACCTGCTAGTACACAATTTCCCACTTTACCAATTCCAGCAGTTTCACTCATATGACCTATTGCATACCTTAACTCAGAGGAACTGCATCCCTTTACTATTGGATAACGGATTCCTAACTTCTCAATCTCAATAATTCCAATAACATTCTTCTGTGCCAGTAAGGCATTTGCCTCTTCACTAATGGTGGCTTGTACATCCGTCTCAAATTCTTTGTTTTCTTCATCTTTTTGAGCCTCCACATTCTGTTTAAAATTCTGTAATAACATATCTGTCTCATTTGAACCTTTCCACTTCCAGTAAAAAGGGACTGCTATCAAAGCAATCCCACACACAATACAGATACCTGCTATTATTTTTTGTTTATCCAACATAATCTCTCCTTTTCTAAACTTGGACTTTAAAACCTCACCAAAACTATCTGTGTCTATCATCAGAATCTATGCCATACGGCATATTCTTTTCAGCAACTCCCATAGCTCTATTCTCTGATATATTCTCATTCATTCCACCTAAATCAGCATCTTCTACTTTTGCATTTTCAATATCTAGCTGGGCATTTAATTCAAACTGTCTGGCTAACTTTTCTTGTAATTCTTTCTCATATGCAAAAGGCTTTTCATATTCTGCCTTTGAAGCTTCAAGGTCATTTTGGTATTGCTCTATCTTCTTTTCTAAAAACTCTACATTTTCATGAATGCCATGAAACAGATTTTCAAGCTTAACCATACTTCCTACTGGACTTGTTGATAATTCCGTTTTATATTCTGTCTTTCCACGAAGTACCATATAGTTTGTTCCCATAAAATTCTTTTCCACCAGTAACTCAAAACCGTGAAAACTTCCGATGGCAGTTGTTTCCCCTGTTTTACATTTACTAATCGCCTCTAACATCATTGTTCCGCCATCCGCCCGCTCTATATAAGTTGCTCTGCCTACTGTAATAGCAAAATCGGGATTGCTGATAAGTTCTGCATCTCTTATCTTTATATCTTCTTTCACGCAGATAAGCTTTTCACTTGCTGCTTTAATCAGCTTAGGATACCGAATCATGAAATTATCCTGCAATCCATATCGCTGATTATCAAAAGTAGATTTTAGAAGTTTCAGTCGTTGTACATCATTATCAATCTCCATCTTTTCACGGATAAGTGGATTTCCTGTTGCAACTGCTTTAATTTCCGCATAACTAAGAGTTGCTTCATCAATATCCTCACACGTTCGTGATACGGTCTTACTTGTCATTACCTGTGAAATAAATCTTTGCTTATTCTCGACTAACGACCAATTATAGGCATCAAATGTTGATTTCGTAACATATCTGTATACTGCAATCTCATCATTTTCATTTCCCTGCCTAATACCCCTACCTTTGATAACTGGTAGCTTGCACCAGCAGCTAACGCTATCTCAAGAACAGTCTCTACATCTAAATAAACCATTTCTGATATATCATCCGGTCGTATAAACCTTTTACTTGCACTTAAACTATGAAAACAGTCTTTTATGCTTGATTTCAATTCATTCTTCATATACACTCCTATTTATAAAAATCCTCATCCATTACATGAAAGTTTTCCAAATACTTATCTAAAATCTCTGTATTCACAAGTACCATCTGATTTATCTTGTATATAGCCTTAGCTTCTTTTGCTATTTCTTGAAATTTAGATATTCCCACAGAATACATATTTGCACCTTCCTTATATCTAACAAATTTTTTACTATTTTCTCTGCTTGTTTTTAAACTAAATTCCTTTGTTCCAGTCATTTTTGTTTTCTCCTTTCCTGTCTCATAACGCAAAAAGAGGACACTTTCTAAATTTCTTTAGAAAGTATCCTCTAAATAGTGCATATGTTAATATTGAATTCCAAATTTGACTGTATCGGACTCATTCGGAAACAGTCGCACTTCGTTGTGAAAATGTCGTCATTTTGTCGTCATTTTTCTCAGCCAAGTCCGAAAACCCTTGATTTTACTGGATTTATTTCTCCAACGACTTCATCGTCGGGAATAACAATACATCTCTTATCGCTGCAGAATCTGTTAAAAGCATAACCATTCTGTCAATTCCGATTCCGATTCCACCGGTTGGAGGCATTCCAAGTGATAATGCATTTAGAAAATCTTCATCCATACTGTTCGCTTCTTCATCACCTTGTGCCTTTAGTTCTTCCTGCGCTTCAAAACGGCCTCTCTGGTCAATGGGATCATTTAACTCAGAGAAAGCATTTGCCATCTCTCTTTTAGTAATAAATAATTCAAACCGCTCCGTATAATCCGGATTGGTTGGCTTTCTTTTGGCTAATGGAGAGATTTCTACCGGATGATCCATAATAAATGTTGGCTGGACCAGTTGCTCTTCCACATATTCTTCAAAAAATAAATTAAGGATATCTCCCCGTTTATGTCTGGCTTCATAGTGAATATTATGTTCATCTGCAATCTTTTTAGCTTCCTCTTCGGTCTGAATCTGACTAAAATCCACATCTGCATACTTTTTAACTGCTTCTACCATAGTCATTCTTCCGAATGGTTTTGATAAGTCTATCTCTTCACCATCATAGTTTATCTTAGTTGTGCCTAATACAGATTTCGCAACATCCCTGTATAAATTCTCAGCCAATTCCATCATACCATAATAATCGGTATAAGCTTGATATAACTCTAATAATGTAAATTCAGGATTATGTCTGACTGATAAACCTTCGTTTCTAAATACACGCCCAATCTCATAAACTCTCTCTAACCCACCTACGATCAAACGTTTTAAGTATAATTCAAGTGAAATTCTTAAGTGGACTTCTTCATCTAAAGCATTATAAAAAGTATTAAACGGTTTTGCCGATGCTCCTCCTGCATTCGGAACTAAAACAGGCGTCTCTACTTCCATAAATCCCTTTGCATCTAAATATCTGCGGATCTCACTGATAATCTGAGAACGTTTAATAAATGTCTCCTTAACCTCCTGATTCATGATTAAGTCTACATATCTTTGTCTGTATCTAATATCAGTATTGGTCAGTCCATGGAATTTCTCAGGCAGTATCTGCAAGCTTTTTGAAAGCAGCATAACATTTGACGCGTGAATGGATATTTCTCCTGTCTTTGTCTTAAATACTTCTCCTTTAATTCCGATAATATCTCCAATATCATATTTTTTAAAATCCATATAGGAATCAACACCAATACTATCTCTTGCAACATAAGATTGGATATTGCCTTTTAAATCCTGAATATTACAAAACGAAGCCTTTCCCATCACTCTCTTAGACATCACTCTTCCGGCAACAGATACTTCCACTCCTTCTAATGCTTCAAATTTATCTTTTATATCTGTACTGTGATGTGTCGTATCATATTTCATAATTTCAAATGGATTTTTGCCATTCTCTTGTAATTCTGCTAATTTTGCGCGGCGAACCTTTAATAATTCGTTAAGATCCTGCTCTGCATTGATATTTTGTTCAGCCACTGTATCTCTCCTTTGTCTTACTATTAATTAACCCTTTGAATATCTAATACTTTATATTCTATTGTACCCGCCTGTGTTTCAACTTCAACTTTTTCATTGACTTTTCTGCCAAGAAGTGCCTGACCTACGGGAGATTCATTCGATATTTTATTTTGCAGACTGTTTGCCTCAGTAGATCCTACAATTCTAAATTCGATCTCTTCATCAAATGTCATATCATATACCATAACTTTACATCCGATACTTATTTTATTTGTATCGATTTCATCTTCTACTACAACCTCAGCATTTTTAAGAATTTTCTCAATTTCTTCTATTCTGGCTTCGATATCTCTTTGTTCATCTTTTGCCGCATCATATTCAGCATTTTCAGATAAATCCCCCTGTTCTCTGGCTTCTTTGATTTTTTCAGCCACTTCTTTTCTCTTTACTACTTTTAAATCCTGTATTTCATTTTCTAATTTAGTTAATCCTTCATATGTTAAAATATTCTTTTTGTTTGTCACACTCGTCACCGTTCCTTCTCCATTTTTTCAAACTTTTCAAGCCACTATACCATAACGCTTATTCAATGTCAACTACTCGTTTTTATGCAAATTTATTTCATACCCACTCATATTTTGGATAAACATAGACAGCCATATTTTCATAAATAACATAAATGTCAATATCGCATAATCTAACACAAAAATATATTTCCATTTTAGAGCCTGACCGGCCATTTGTACGCAACACACTATGATGAGCACTAAAAATGCTTTCAAGAATATCGCTCTGTTTTTGCGCATCAGATTCGCTTCTTTTATTTTATTACTGTCTTTTAATAATTTCACGTTCGCACTAAGCAAGTCTGCATACAGCATCAGCTCTATCAAATAGAAACATACCATAACAGCCAGCGCTAAAATCAATGTATATCCGATAAACAAACCGGCAATCCATGTGCCGACAGATAAGATAAAAACGATTAATGCAGATCGTTCTACTTTACTATAATATGCTTCATAACCATTTCGACATAACTCTTTTACTCCTATCCATACAATTATATAGCCTAAAAATGCCGGCAATATCTGATAGGTATTCTCAATTATTAAGTGACATCCTGATAGTAATACCCCCCACATGATTTTTTTAAACGCACTACTAGTCATTTTTACACCTACTGCCTATAAACACTTCAAAGAATATGGTAGGCAGTTCCTTTCGTATATTATATTTTATCATTTACTAATTCTTCTAACTGTTCATATGTTTCAATTTGATTCACATAGTTTCTTAATGCAGCGGAATGCGACAAGCCTGCTGTATACCATGCCACATGCTTTCTCATCTCCTTCATCCCAATCAGCTCTCCTTTAAATTTAAGTTGAAGTTTCCCATGCCGTAATATCATCGTTTTAATTTCTAACCGGGTTGGTTTTAATAATTGTTCTCCCGTCTTAAGGTAATGATCGATCTGACTGAATATCCACGGGTTTCCCCTTGCTGCCCTGCCTATCATAATACCGTCGCATCCAGTTTCATTTAACATTCTTCTTGCATCTTGCGGTGATGCAATATCACCGTTTCCGATGATTGGTATACTGACAGACTCTTTCACTTGCCGGATTACATTCCAATTTGCTCTCCCGCTATAGTATTGCTCTCTCGTTCTTCCATGTACTGCAATTGCTGATACCCCGGCCTGCTCTGCTGCCTTTGCAACTTCTACAGCATTGATAGAATTCTCATCCATTCCTATTCTTATCTTGACTGTCACCGGCTTTTTTACTGCTTTTACCATACGATTCAAAATACTTTCTACAAGGTTTGGATTTTTAAGTAACGCAGAACCTTCTCCATTATTAACCACTTTAGGAACCGGGCAACCCATATTAACATCTATGATATCACATGATCCATTTTCTACTATAGATGCCATATCCGCCATAATCTCCGGATCATTCCCAAATAATTGTAATGCGACAGGGTGTTCTTTCTCATCTATCCTCATAAGCTCTATTGTATTCTTATTATGATACATAATCGCTTTGGCACTAATCATCTCTGTGTATAACAATCCACAGCCTTGTTCCTTACATAGCAATCTAAAAGGCAGGTCTGTAACACCTGCCATAGGTCCCAGTATCAAATTATTTTCACATTCTATATTTCCTATTTTCATCTTTACCTGTTCTTTTTACAACGATTATATATCAGTCTAAGACCATGTAAAGTTAGGTCTCTATCATATATATCTATTTTTTCCGTTTCATCAGCTATAATTTTACCGAGTCCTCCAGTTGCGACTACCTTTAAATTTGGCAGTCTGGCTTCCTCTTTCATCTTATCGATAATATATTCGGTCTGACCAATATAGCCATAAACCAGTCCGGCCTGCATACTGGTAATGGTTTCCTTTGCCAAAATCGTGTCCGGCTTTTTAATCTCCACCTCCGGGAGTTTAGCCGTATCCTCCCACAATGCCTTTGCTGATATTCTGATACCCGGTGAAGTAACACCAAATTCAAAGCTTCCATCAGACATAATCAAGTCATATGTTGTGGCTGTTCCAAAATCAATCACCATAACCGGACCACCATAGATATAATATGCGCCTGCTGCGTCGACAATCCTGTCTGCTCCGACTTCATATGGGTTCGTGATTTTTAATTTAATACCAGTTTTTGTTCCCGGTCCTATGATAATCGGCCGTTTGCCAAATAACTTTATAAAGCCATTTATCATAGAATGCATGATATTAGGTACTACAGAGGAGATTATTACATCCTCTATATCCTCTATCCCTACACTTCTCTGCTGGAGCAGTCCTAAAATAATAATCCCATATTCGTCGGATGTTCTGGGCGCCCCTGCCGTCAGTCTAAAATCACCTACTATCTTCTCTCCATTAAATATTCCAAATGTAATATTTGTATTTCCTGCATCAACTACTAATAGCATTTTACCTCCTGACAATGCTTGTACCATTATTGGGACTTATCCAGCACTTTAAAGTATAATTGGAGCGCTTCTAAAATCTCTTGTTTTTCTACCCGCAGCTGCTTTACTTTAAGCCCTGCTCCAATCGGATCATGTAAAATATCATTTTCATCATATCG
>Ga0153924_1001492_pt1 | contig 11527 bp, 6 predicted proteins | sample TSNJ008MetaG_FD_104709 | JGI IMG/M metagenome (GOLD analysis project Ga0153924, IMG submission 104709) | Attine ant fungus gardens microbial communities from New Jersey, USA - TSNJ008 MetaG | ecosystem: Host-associated > Fungi > Mycelium > Unclassified | place: USA: New Jersey, Wharton State...
AAATAGCCAAATATTTCATCATAGCTGGATTTTGTCGTGATGAGCATATTAGCAATTTCTTTATCTCTCAAATCAAGATTATAGTCTAACTCATCTTTTATCTTTTCTTGATATTCTTCAAATAATTCAAGTGCGTCATCATAGGTTTGCTCTAAAGTTTCAATTTCCCTGTCTTTACGAATTTCCTGCAATTCCTCATTCAGAGTACTCAATTGAGAATTTAATTTCTTTCTCTTTTGAATTGCCTCTGCAGAGTTATCACCTTCTAATCCTGCAAGTTGAGATTGGATTGCATTGATTTGTTTTTGCTTATCATTTACCTTTTTAGCATACTCATCATTTTTCTTGTCTTGAGACAGGGCCTCTTTTTTAGCTGCGATGAGTTTGTTGAATGCTTCAGTTTCTTTGTCAATTCCATCTTTTATTAAACTGATTATTGCATCTTTGCTTTCTTTGGTAGCAATGGCGGCTTCACGTTGCAGTTTTTGATATTTCAGTAATTCTTCGTCGTATTCCTTCTGGGTGATTGTTCCATTCTTGAGTTCTTTGGCAAGAGTGTTGATGGCTTCTTTATACTGCGCCGCCATCTTTTTGTTGTTCACAAGCTGTTGACTTAGCAAGCCTAATTTTGTCTTTCCGATGGATGAAATGTTGGTTTCATCAAACAGTCCACTATTTCCCAAAAGAGTCATCATATCATCCAGAGCATCGTTTGCATTATCAAGACCGTCCAAGCCAGATAAGAACGGTTCCCACCGAACTTCGCGGATCGAATTCTTATATTGTTCTAATGCTATTTGTGATTGGTAGATTTCCTCTTTGATATCAGTAAGAACTGTTTTCCACTCAATGAAGTCATCTATATCAAGAGCGCCAGCCGCTACGAGAGAGTTATACTCAGCGTTTAGCGCCGCAAACTGCGCATTCAGATATCTTAGAGTATTGGCTTCCTCTCCAATGAGAACTGTATAATCTTTTTCAACAACACGCTTTCCTGATTCTTGGAGAAGCTTAATATAGGATTCCTGCACTGAAATCAAGCTTTTGCTGAGACCAATTAGCTGTTCAAAATCATCCACAATGTTGCTTAGTTTTTGATTATTTAGATCTCTGATCTGAACTTTTAATTCAGCAATAGTTTCTTTCACGCCTTGTGCTTTGTCGTACCACTGCTTGTATTCAGAAATTTTTTCTTTTAGATTATCATCAGTAATGGTACTAATATCAATCGCACCGTTTTGGATCTTTTGGACGTAATCAGAGGACAGTCCGAGAGAGTTGGCTTGTTGCATATATCGGTCATACATTTGCTGTTCAAGCTGAACAAAATTATGTATATCAGCGACCATTTGATTGATAACAGGGTTTTGATCAGTGTATCTCTGGTAGACATCATTCGCAAGTCTTTGAAGTGCATTCGCCCCGTATTGAAAAGCGTCAATAAAACGTTCAATCCAGTCTTCCAAACTCTTAGACACGTCTGAATCGTCGGATGAATTAGTTTTACTACTGGACTTGCTCTTGGAACTATTTGTCCCGCCTGTTACATTTATCCCAGACCCCCCGGTAACATAAGCAGAACCTTCAGCATAAGATCTTCCGCGTCCAGTAACGTAACCCTTCGATAAAAGTTCACGAGTCTGAAGGTGATTAAATACTATATCACCCTTCTTGAGACCAACCATTTCTGCACCATTGTCACCAACGGTAAAAAATCTACCGTCTCTGACTACCAGTTCTTGCCCAAGTTCGCCCGTTAATGCGGTTTCGTTACGGCCAATTCCCCAATCGCCTGATGAATATGCCATTCCTAAATATCCATCCCCAAAACTTGCGGATTTAATCTTTGGAACAGTTCCTCTAGCATGTGCCGTCCCATCGACACTCGCAGGATCAGAAGTTGTTGTCGTTACCTTAAAATTAGCCCCTAGTGAAATCTTTCTACGAAGAGCATCTATATAATTATTGATCGCCTGTAGCCTAGACGTTGCTGTAGTCGTAGTGACGTTTAAATCCTTTGTTGATTCAATCTTTGACTTGATTTCATCAACCGTTTGCCCTAGGCCAGAAAGTACAGATTCTTGTTGGTCATATTTAATTTGATTAATCGTTTCAAGTTTCTGAGTAAGTTCATCGACTTTTACTTGAGCTTCGTCGGTAGTAATATTAATTGCAGCAGCATATTGAGGATCTTCGGATGCTCTCTTGAACTTAGCCAGTTCAGACGTTAAAGTTTCCTCCGCAATGGTAATATTCATTTCGGTTGGCTCTGTAAGCTGGCTTTCTAGATGTTCTATTTGTGCATATAATTCATCCGCTTCTGCTTGTAATTTTATTTTTACTTCTTCATCTTCTGATTGGTTTATCTGAACGAGTAAAGCTTCATAATCTTGATATAATTTCTCTATGTTTGCCTTGTCCTGTTCATAGTTAATAATACCATCAGCGGCAGTAAGGGCTACTTCCTTCTTTTTTTGTTTAATTTCTTCAAGTCGATCAATGACTTCTTTGGTTTTGGTGCTATTGCTTTCATCGTCAAAACCCCAATCACCGCTTTTAATCATTTCGGCCTTGGTTTTTAGTAACTGAACCTCCAAGGATTCAAGTGCGTTATAAGAATCTTCAGAACCCTTAAGCAGTTCATCAAACCAATCAAAATTCTGTCCATATCCATAGGTTTCCAGTTCACCGAATATAGCAATCGCAGCTTCTTTGGTTATATTTAGCTGTTCACAGAAATCATCCAGCACCTTCCCATCAGCCACCAAGAAGTTGCTAAGAGAACCAGTAAACAATCCTTTGGAAAGTGCATCGTTTATAAAATTAACAACCCCGTCATTGTCATCAGTGAAATATTTCTGGATTGTTTTGTCATAGTACTTTTTAATCCCAGAAATGCCCTTATCAATTTCAGCTTCGGGAACGAGTAAGTCAACGGCGCTTTCAAACTCTACAGTTCCTACCTTCCCTGTTTCAAAACCTTCTTTTAAAGATCCTCTGGCGTCATTAGATGTATCGTAATTATCACCATAATCAGCCGCATTCTTTGATTCTTTGTACTTATCAAATGCACTTGAAGCGGTCAATAATTGTTGCTCAAGAAGCCTGTATTGATTAATTTCTGCTTCAAGACTACTTAACTGAGCTAAGGTGGTCTTGATTGAACGGTCTTTGCTGGCGTCATATTTTGAATAGTCACGAGTGAGAGTGTATAGTTCCTTAGACAAATTATGATAATCAAGATACTTATTATTTTTAGCTTCTTTAATCTGCGTTTTAAGGGTTTTTTCACGCTCTTTTGTAAGATCTTTGAGCGCTTTACGATTTAGAGTATATCTATCCCCCTCATACGTCAGACAGGACTCATATTCTTTCGAATATTCAATAAGCTTCTGATAATCTTCAGCGGCAATAGAAGTACCTTCACTAAGGATCTTGTTGACAAGTTCTTGCTCTTCGCCAACCGCTGCTATTTGTTCAGCGGCATCAGAAACGGATATGAATATTTTCTGATTTTGGATCTTCTCAATTTCTGCGTCGAGTTCTTCCATAGACAATGTAGATATATCCCTGTCTTTAGAAATCCCATATAGAATTTCTATCTGCATGTCAGATTTGGAGTCAAGCCAGTTATTTTTAGCAAGAGAAGAGTTTTCAAGATCAAGAGCGGTAGTGAGCTGACTTCTTAACTCGTTGAAGTCAATTTCGTCTGGCGCAAGAATGGATTTGAGATATTTACTCAGTTCTTCTTTGTTTATCCCTGCTTCATCAAGAACAGTAGAGATGTCCTTATTTATTGTGAAAAAGTCCTCTAATATATCATCGAGGTTGATTCCTGCCCCATATGCATATTGCATATTTGAAAGGGCGTCGCTCCATTTTTTTTGATCAAAAATCTTGTCAATGATGTCTGTTTTATTGCTGGCTTCATCTACTGCGCTGTTAGTAGCGCCTAAGATCTGATCCATGAGAGAGTTGTACTGCTCGACAATCTGAGTGGCTTCATCGCTCATAGAAATATCATTCAGATATGCTTCCAATGTAGTGCTTAACTCTTCACCAAGTTCCCCCATAACAGAAGCTACTTCAGCATTCCATTCATCAACTTTGGATAAATGTGCGTTGATTTGTTTATCCAAGTCATTAAAATCATCTTGGAAAGTCTCGGATGCTTGATCTAACGCATTTTGCTGTTTTTGCAGATCATCAATAATTTGCTCGTAGGTCTTTATTGCGTTTAAATTTGACTGAACGTAATCAAGGCGATTTAGTCCATATCTACCATAGGTGTCGTCATACTTGTCGCCAGTAGTACCATCGGCTCGATAATACTGTCCTTCATAAGCAACAGCTTTCTCAGAAGTTTTACCAGCTGCATTTACCGCGTCACTAATAGCCTGTTTTTGGCTAAAGCCCGACAGTGCTTCCTTTAGTGAAATTTGCTTTTCAAGGTATTCGTTCTGTGCCTTTAATTTTTCGAGTTCCGCTTCTTCAACGAGAGAGAGGTTTTCTTTGGCATTTAGTTCATTAATTCTGTCTCGAGCAGTCGCCAATTCATCGTTCATCTGCTGAATTTCTGTTTTTATCTTCTCATATGCTTCGGCAGATTCGGCGGCTTTTTCCTGTGCCTCTGACAGTGATTCGGTTAATAGATCTACTGCGACAAATGCAATTCCGACTGCTGCTGCAAAGGCTAATATTGGATGCGCAATAATGGCAGCCTTCAATGCTCCGAGTGCTTTTGTCAATAATCCTTGGGCTGCAGTATTGGCCGTTGTTGCAGTCGCCATAGTTGCGTTGGACATCGCAGCACTAATTTGTGCGGGGCTTAATCCTTGTAATGATAAAACTTGATTTTGAATAGCGCCATCAAGTCCAGCGGAAGTCATCATTGAAACTTGCTGTGCCGCGCTAAATCCATGCATCGCCATTGTGATTGCTTGAACATTTTGCCCTAAATTTGAAATAAGACTAGTAGTACTTGCTATATCTCCGACAGATTTTAACGACAAGTATTGGAATATTCTTTTATTTATGTTACAATTGTCTTATTACAAAATGGAGGAAAAATCAATGATCACTTATGGCTTCATCAAGTGCGTTAAATGTAGTTCATTTATAAATTTCGGAACAGATCTTTGTCCCCAATGCGGGGAGGATCATAGTAGTAGGTGGAAGAACTTATTGTCCGAATCCTATATTTGCCCACAATGTGGAAATGAGGAATACAACATGATGGAAGATTTGTATAGGTGTATAGCACGATTTTGTGAAAGATGCCATAGGGGAGAACAGGCGAAATTCACTAAAGATGGTGTTACATGGGAATACTTGTGTCCACCCCTTGCTTCACCCCCTCCCCCACCCCTTCCGGAAACACAAACTCCCGCACCCCCAGCATTCACCCAACCGATCGGACTAACCCCAAAATGCCCTACCTGTGGAAGCAATGTCGTTCAAAAGATTGGCGCAATGGAACGCGGAGCTTCAATAGCAGGATTGGGGATTTTCAGCAGGAAGATTAATAAGAGTTTTAAGTGCAAGAGTTGTGGGCATACGTGGTAGGAGAGTACGGAAGTTGCAAGTTGCAACCTCCGTAAAGTTATTCTGATTTTTTATCGGATTCTTTTTTAATCCCCAAGGGTATATTTTTAAAATATGCCCTTCCCAACTTTTACTTTTTCATAAGGGTATTAACATTGTTAATACCCTCCACTGCTTCAACGGGCTTATTATTAAAGAGCGGCAGTATAAACATTAGTTAGAGTGCCTATTCTTCGGATATGAATAAGGGAATATTTTTAAAATAGAACCCCAATGAATTCTTGGTCACACAAAATATCATAAGAATACTGGCATTGTTCCATATTATACTGGGGCTTATATTTTATAAGTATGTCAAATAACGACTCTTTTTTGTCATCAATTTTCCAGCTTTGTTTGTTATTATAAATATACACCAAGGAAGCTAATAATTCATACCATGATTCAACACTCATATCTTGTTTTTTAGCTTCCGATAAAGAATTTACTCGCTCAACATTTTTTCCCGCTGATTCAGATAATGAATAATGACTAAAAACTTTTGCCCGTAAATTTTCCAAGTTATTATACAGATAATTCGCTAATGAAGGAGAATATGGGCCTCTCACATACCAAATGTAAGTATATCCCAAATCAGTTCCTAAAGACTCTAATAAGTATATCTTCTTCTGACAAATAAATTCGTCATCAAAAGGATCTTTATAGATCCCCATTTTTTGGAAAATCACGCCACATGCAATATCAATATTTTCCACCGCAACCATCCTTCCTATCTGGGGACTAAATTTTTATTGGTTCTTTACCTTCTTCATGGTAAAATTTTGTGCTAGTGGCTCCCTCTTCGACAGAAATGTCTCCGGCGTTTCTATAAAAATTTACTAATTTTGCCAATATGGACGACTCTTGCAGGCTATATCTCAGCTTAGCAAAGTCTGCGGTAAAAGAGATATAGTCTTTAATAGTGCTTCCGCATTCCTTGGCGTTGGCAGGGGCTTCTTTTAAAAACTGGGCGTATTGGGTACTAGTATTATCAGTCACCTTATATAATTCTGCTAAAGCCGCATAAATATCATGAATATCAGAACATAAATCTGTTAGAATTGTATCAACGGCATGAGTATCATCTGTCATAGTTGCGTTATCTTCCATATAACCTATTACTGTCGCCATGACCTCTTCAATATTGGAGATTGTCATTTTTTTCTGACATGCATAATCAAGTATGATTTCTGAAAGTTCTTCTATAAATTCCCCCTGCATCACTTTTTTACATCCAAATTTTTGTTTATTTTCCATTATCTCTTTCTCCTTTTTTATGAATTTAATTGATACTACTATTGACTTTCTATCCTTATTGTGCTAGAATATAAGAACAAAAAAATACAATCACTCAAAAAACAACCGCCCTGAACTTCGCCGTCTGAGGTGGTTGTTCCCGTTATGAATTATATTATTGTTTCATTTTGAACTGTTTCACTTAGAACATACATTAAAAGCATATCACTCTAAGGCGGTGATATACTCTGAGGAATGGTGCTCGTTGAACTTTCCCCACGATTCATACTTTTACCCCGGCATAGCTTGCGCTACTTTTACTACCGGATTATATAGTATTACTAAACGCTGTAGGGTTGGCTGCTGATCGTACCGTTTTTAGCGGCTCTTTAAGGGACGCGATAGAATCACGCTTTTATTTCACCCTTTGCCATCCAATCAATTTTTTCTGCTTTCGCCGCATTCACGCTCGATATTTAAATCCACGTTGTAGCTTGATTGGCATTCTGGTATCCCAGCAATTAATCCTCTTTATTATTTATAGAGCCGCAATGCCACAAAGTTGTTTATGCTGCCGTTATAGCATATTCTCCTTTATGGTAGGCTCGCTTACTGTCGGAAATAAGCAAGACCTGTTTTGGTCTACCTAAGCTCTTGATTAGCATCGCAATACCGGCACCTGCGCCAATGGTTCCGAATACTCCTAATGCTTCTATTATTTTTGATAAGACGTCTAAAAATGCAGAACCGGCATCGATGGCTCCTTTGAGAAAATCAGAGTTAAAAATACCAGTTGAGAGTGTTTCAAAATTTGCTTTTAACTGAGCAAGTTTACCGTCCATGCTTTCAAGGAACTTTTCGTTTTCCTTCATTGCACTTCCGGCAGAATTGATTGATGTGTCGACTGCATCTCTTGCAATGTCGTAGTTGCTCATGAGGGCAGATACAACGTTGCCCTGACGTTTTCCTGCAACTATTTCTGTAAGTGATCAGTGTATTAAATTGGATCATAACTCCAATTATTTGTTGGTTTTTTTTTTGGTTTTATATCACCTTTTCAATAATTCCCTCCTCACATAATTTATCAAAAAGATAACATTCTATATTTTTAAATTCCCAAAATGGAATTCGAATTAATTTAATATCATTTTTCAAACAATATTCATTTTTGATTATGTCATTAGCTTTTGTTTTCTCTAGATTTTCTTGTCCAAAAACTGGTTTGAAATGTTGTCTGCCATCAAATTCTATACAAGTTTTAAAGTCAGGTAAGTAAAAGTCAAACCTAAGATGTTTTTTATTAATACAGTCATCAAATTTATGTTGTGTTTCAAAATTATATCCCCATTCAACTAATAGCTGAGAGATTATTTGTTCCCCTTTATATACATGGCAACAATTGGGGCATGTTGTAGCATTATTAATCATACTAACAGAACTTGATTCCCAAATATGTTTGCATTTTTTACACTGAAATTTAACTTTATTTTCCATACCAGTATACTTTTCAACGACTTTTACATCTGGATTAACCTTAAAAACACGTTGCTCATATTCATCCTGTGAAATAAGATTTTGTTTAGACAATTTTTCTAATCCACAATGATAACACACATGTCCATTTAATATAGATTGAACAGTTGTATGTGATGTATAATCATGCTTTTTACACCTATATTTAATTCTACTTGTATAATTTATGTATGGTTCCAGTAATTCAACATCAGGTGCTTTTTCTGATAAAATTTTTTTTACATACCATTCTGGTAATTCCATATTATGACAATATTTACATCCTTTTATGTCTCTTTTCATATTTCCTTTTCGCATTTTTTGAATGCCTAATTCCATATGTTTTTCACAAATAAATTCAATAAATAGCACATTGTTTTCACGATACATGTTAACAAATTCAAATCCATGTTTTTGACATAAATCTTTTGCTTCGTTAATATTGATTCCAGTTCGACGGGCTTCTTCTACTTTTTCTCTTCCACAATAGTAGCATCCTCTACCAGTCTTTAGATGATGATATCCAATTTTCATTTCGCCTTTGTCAGAATGTTTTGGACAAATATATCTTAACTTTGAAGCAACATTTACAAATTCACTTTCGCTAGATAGGAGCGTGTAACCTCTATCCGCAAACTCTTTTTTTACCTCATCAAAACTATATTTACACGCCATAATTTAAATATGTAATATAAAACCAACCAACAAATCTCTATGTTTTCCATAGATGTTTAGACTATTTCTTCATCTCCACCATAACGTGCTGAGAGCGAGCCTTTTCAATTTAAGGGGTTTTCACCCACGCCTTTATTTGCGCCTTACTCCTGTTGCGATTACGTCGCCAAGGGATAGTCGTTTGACCCATTCCTATTCGGAACTTTGCACCCAAACTGCCATTATAACGACACTTAGACTTTTGATCATATGTCATCTCTATCGTTGTTTTACTTTCGTTACCTTCATACCAGCATATTTCATCCGTATTGTGGTGATAGAGCTTTAGGTTTTACTGGGTTTAGACTCGTACTACTATGCACATTTCTGTACATATAGGCATCTATTGTTTGCCCGTTGTATATCTGTTAGATCTTTCCATTTTACCGATAATTCGTCTAAGATATCGTATGTCGATTTGAACGTGTCCGCATCAATAAGGATGTCAACGCCGGAAAGCGCTAAAATCTCTTCCCGTAACTTAGATACTGATGTAACCATTCCCTCTGTATCAAGTCCTGCTTCCTCGAGTTCCGTTGCCGCGCCGCGAATACGCATGGAAATTGTTTTTAAGGCAGTTCCCACAGATTCAGGGTCTTGAACAACTGTATTGGCAGCAGTAATCATACCAATTGCTTGATTGATGTCATTTCCAGCAGCTGCAAGAGATGATGCAGATCTTTGTAAACTATCTCCAATTCCCGCCGATGAAATTGCAAAATTGTTACCTACCTCGTTAAATTTGTCAACAATAACTATTGCATCTTCGGCCTCAAATTTAAATGCCTTCATAGTACTGATTATACTCTTAGTACCATCTTCGACCGAAATGTCTCCAACATTTTTATAAATGTTAGCAACGCTAGCCAAAGATGACGCTTCTTGAAGACTGTACCCTAACCTTGCAAAATCGGCGGTGGAAGCGATCATATCTCTAATAGTACTTCCGTATTCTTTTGCATTAGCCGACGCTTCTTTGAAGAACTGAGCATATTGAGTGCTAGTGTTATCCGTTACCTTATATAAATCCGTTAATGCCGTATCAATGGCATGAACATCAGATACCATTTGCTTAATGCCACGAATACCACGCATGACGATAGTAGCAACACTAAACCAGCTTGAAAATTTTGAGAACATGTTCTTCATTTCGTCAGCAAAACTTCTACCAACTGCGCCGGTTGCTCTCGCTTGGTTCTGAATCGTAGCAAACTGCTGTCTTAGGTTGTTGAATTCTACTCTATCAGCGGTTTCTAATTGAGTGATGATATTTCTGATCTGATCACCGAATTGACGATTAGCAGCAGAGTTTTGACTTAACCACGCTTGCATACCAGAGGAGACTTTCATTCTCTCTATTTGTCCTACCATAGCTGATTGTTCTCTTACAGCTGCGGTCAAAGTGTTTCTAACATTATTTAAAGATGTATTATAAGAATTCCATGCAGCCGCAGCTTGTTCCGGGTTTCCTTTAAGTGCTTCATCCCAGTTAAAACCTCGAAATCCATCAAGCGTTCTTAGTGTATTTTGGAAGCTCTGATCCAAATATTGAGACGATTCGCCAACTCTTTTTAATTGAGCGTCTATTCCGGCAAAGCTTGCAGCAAATGAATTAGTGTCAACTGCTGATTGTATCTGAGATTGAATACTAGCTTGTTTCTTCGCAGCCGCCTTTTCGGTTGCGCTAGCGGCCTTTTCTGCAGCAATTCTTTCTCGTTCAGCAGCCTTTTCCGCAGCACTAGCAACTTGATCAAAACTAGTAGATACTCTTGTATTAGTTGAAGTAAGTTCCCCAGTTTTTTTGTTGTATTTATCAATAACTTCTACTGCATTTCCTAGTTGATTAATTGCAGATATATTGATTTGTGATAAAAAATTTTTTCCATTAACAGATTTAAATGATGTTGAAATTTTCTTTATTTGAACATCAAGATTTGATAATCTATTGGTAATATCACCAATAGTTTGCGTATCAACACCTTTTAAGCTTAATGCAGATCTTAACTTATCAATTTCTGAACTGTTTACATTGATCTTTATATTTCTAGTCGCCCTACTGATTCCTGCACTAATTTGGTTCCCTAATTCGGTTCCAACACTAGCCATTTCAGGCCCAGACCTAGATAGCTGAGAACGAATACTATTTAGAGCGGCACTTGAAATTTCTATTTTATCAACCTTCAAGACTACATCTTTTATACCGGATAACTGTGATTTGAGATTAGCAATTGCATTGCTATCTAGTTCTGCTCCCGCTAAAATTTTTAAATCAACCATTCATCACCACCTCTTTCCCCATCTCAAATTGAGATGTCTGTGAATTAAAAAAATACCCCGACAGCGGAGTACTATATTACTTGGATACCTTGCTTCCCTAATTCTATTTTTAGTTGATTTATGATGAAGGCTTTGTCACATTCGTCTAAGAATGAATCAAAAAATCTACCAGATGTTTGTATCCCCGGATTACCATGAAGCCCCA
>Ga0153924_1001494_pt1 | contig 11504 bp, 11 predicted proteins | sample TSNJ008MetaG_FD_104709 | JGI IMG/M metagenome (GOLD analysis project Ga0153924, IMG submission 104709) | Attine ant fungus gardens microbial communities from New Jersey, USA - TSNJ008 MetaG | ecosystem: Host-associated > Fungi > Mycelium > Unclassified | place: USA: New Jersey, Wharton State...
AGCAGCAAATCCGGCTGCATGGCAAAGGAACGGCCAATGATAATCCGCTGCTCCGCCGATACGGAAAGCTCGCCCGGATAGGATTTGCGAAATTCCTGCAGCCCCATCAGATCCAGGATTTGGTTCACCCGCCGGTCAATCTCTGCTTTCGACAGCCGCTTAATCTTCAGGCCATAAGCCAGGTTTTCCTCGACGGTCAGCCATGGTAATGCACTGGGCTCCTGGAACACAAAGGAAATATTATGCTTTCTGGGATCTGCCGGAACGCCATCAATATACAAATCACCTTCACTGGGCATATGAATCCGGGTCAGGCAATTCAGGAACGTGGTTTTGCCGCAGCCGGTCGGGCCAACGACACAGACAAATTCCCCTTTATGGATATTAAATGACATATCGTCCAGCACCAACAGGTCGCCAAAGCGTTTCGTCAGATTTTTCACCTCGACCTTAACTGGTCTGTTTTCTTCTTTTACAGGCATATCTGTCCTCCTATCGCTACTATATTGCCAGATCCGTATTGTCCGAAATCACGGTCCGCAATTTCAGGAATTCTTCACTGATCATATTACGTGGACGCTGCATATCAATCGGATATACTTCCTTTACCTTTGCCGGGCAATCACTAAGCAGAATGATTCTGTCCCCCAGATAGCAGGCTTCCTCAATATTATTGGTTACAAAAATCACGGTCCGCTTTTCCTGTTCCCAGATTCGCAGGATTTCGTCCTGCATCTGATAACGGGTCTGGGCATCCAGCTGGCCAAAGGGTTCATCCATGATAAGCAGCTTCGGATCGACCGCATAAGCTCTGGCGATTCCCACACGCTGTTTCATACCACCGGACAACTGGTTGGGATAAGATTTCTCAAATCCATCCAAACCAACCAGTTCAATATAATGCTGGCAAATTTCCCGCCGTTTCGCTTTCCCCATACCGCTGAACTTAAGTCCCAGTTCCACATTCTCCATTACTGTCTTAAATGGCATCAGGGCCAGCTTCTGGAACACCATACTGATCTCCGTATTGATTCCGCTATGCTCCTTACCGTTGTAGATTACCTGGCCCTCTGTCTGTTTGCTAAGTCCTGCCAATATATTTAGCAGAACTGTCTTGCCACAGCGCCCCGGCCCCAGCAAGACCAGGAACTCGCCCTCACAGATATCAAAGCTCACTTCTTCAATCGCTGTAAAATATCCTTTTTCACCGAAAAATGTCTTGGAAATTCCCTTGACTTCCATTCGTTTTTTTACTTGTTGTTCCATGGGCACACCACCTTTTCCAGTTTTTGCAGTCCCAGGGATAAAAGCGCACCAATGATCGCAATGGTAATTACTGCCACCAGTACCAGGGCCATATCGCTGCCCTGCCAGCCTCTGGTAACCAGAGCTCCCAGGCCTTTCTGGGCTCCCAGCATTTCTGCTGCCAGCACGGTGGTCCAGCCAGAACTTACCGAAGTCCGAATACCGGCAAAAATCGATGGCAGCGCCGTCGGGATAACAATGTCAGCCAGAATCTGACGATTATTGCCGCCAAAGACTTTACCTGCGTCGATGTTGATTTTATCTACCAGTTCAATACCCGCCGAGGTGTTAATAACCAGCGGAACGAATGTTCCGATAAATACTAACAGAATCTTTGGAAACTCGCCAATTCCAAACCACATGATCACAATCGGGATCCAGGCAATCGGTGGGATCGGCCGGATCACCTCGAAAATACTGCCAAAAAAGGCTTTACATTTTTTATTCCAACCAATCAGAATACCAAATGAAATACCAAACGCCCAGGCAATCATCAGCGCCATTAAAACTCTTCGCAAACTGGCCCACGCATGCCCAAACAGCGACGTTTTAGCAATTGGCTTGGTAAATGTCTTCACAAACCGCTCCCAAACCAAAGCCGGTGGCGGCATTAACTCCGGATGTCCGGCTGAGAATACTACCCAGCCAAGACCAATCAGAGCAATTGCCAGAACAGGGAGCACATAATATAGTACAGTCCTGATTGTTATCTGTCTTTTTGTTGCTATGTTCATTCCCTTCTCCCCTCTTTCCTTTTTCTACCGGTTCACCTTCCAGCGCAGGAAATACTTTTCTACCCGTGATAGTAAACCTGACAGCAATGCACCGATTGCGCCGATTACCACCATGCCTACAATCACGATGTCCGGCCTTGCCACGGTCCGGCCGGTCTGGATCATATAACCCAGACCGGCACTGGAAGCCAGCATTTCCGCCGCAACCAGCGTGGACCAGGAGTTACCCAGAGCCACCCGGATACCGGCAAATACCATCGGTAAGGAAGAAGGGATGCCCACCTTCCAGAAAATCTCTCTATTTGGCGCACCAAAGGTTTGGGATACATTAATCAGGGTTTCACTGGTCAGCTTGATTCCGGTGTAAGAATTGATCACACAAGGAACAAATGCTGTAAAGAAGATGATCAACGCTTTCGCTTTCAGGCCAATCCCCATCCATACAACGACCAGCGGAATCCAGGCGATTGGCGGCACCGGCCGCACCAGCTCAAAAATCGGACGGATAAAACGGTCTGCATAAGTCCACCACCCCATCACCAGTCCTAATGGAACACCAATAATAATTGCTGCCAGGAATCCCGAGAGTGCCACTCGCAAACTGGCGGCAATATTAACCCAGAGTACATTGCCATCTGGTGGCTTATTTCCGATTTTATATAGTAACGTCTCAAAAATCTGCGTTGGCGCCGGCAGCATCCGCTCGTTGACCCATCCTAACATGACAGCCAACTGCCAGATGATCAACAGGCTTAAAATACCCGCTGCACTAAGCTGGGCCAGCTGAAGGATTTCTTTATTCCTTTTCTGTTTCCACTCCTTTAGGCCTGCCTCTAACTTTTCTTTTCCAGTTGCCATAGCAATCTCTCCGTTTCTGTAGTTGCAGATTATTTTGCTGCTTCTAAAACTTCATTTAATAACTTGCCGTCAGTATGGCCTATAAAGCGGTCATCGTCGCCTTCCTGATAGTTGCCAACGCTGATGAAGAACTTAAGAACGCCAAGCAAACGCTCATCCATCACACTGTTATCAGAACCTTCCTCCTGATTGTTCAGCATGTCACATGCTTCCTGCAAGGTATAATAGGTATCTGCCTCCAGATATTTTGTCGTGGTTTCAACGTCCATCGTGCTGCCGTTCTCATCATTCATATCTACACAATACTGAACCGCCTGTTCTTTATTTACCTTAATCCAATCCATCGATTTAAAGTAAACTTCAATAAGAATCTTCATTGCTTCATATTTTTCCGGATCCGCATAGCTGTTTTTATTCGCCACAAAGCTGCACATCAAACCTGAGTCTGCCATCTGGCCATTTGCTACCGGAGTGTAAGAATCAGCTGCTGCCAACATCTTAAAAGTACCACCAGAACCGGTTAATACACATACGTCACCTTCACCAGCCAGGAACGCGCTATAAGCAGTTGCCGGATCCATAGCGATAAAATTTACATCCTCAACGGTCAGGCCAAAGCCACTCAAAACTTTAATCAAGACATACTGGGTAACACTACCGGTATTACATAAGATGGATTTGCCTTTCCAGCTCTCAGCGTCACCGTAAATGTCAGCACTTAAAGCATTATGCCCGGTTCCGGCAGCAACAATATCAGAATCATTTCTGGCAAACACATACTGGGTACCGTCATCACTATTACTGGAACCCAACACAACTGCATCATAACCAAGAACTCCGGCAAATACACCACCAACACCTGTACAGCCGATATCCCATCCATTAGAAGACAGAGACTCCATCTGCACCGGACCATTGGTAAAGAGTACTTCATCAATCTCCAATCCAGCTTCCTCAAGCCACCCCTCCCGCTGTGCAATATAGATTGGAAGGAAGTTCAAGCTTCCACCAATTCCGGATACTGTCAATTTGTATGTTTTATCCGGTTTTGTACCTTCTGCCAGTGCTGCCGTCTCTCCACCGGCTGCCACAGCTGCAGTCCCTGCCGCTGTGGATGACTGCGTTCCCCCACCGGAACTTCCACAAGCAGTCAGCATACATAAGGACAACCCCAATGCCAATCCCTTTGTCAAACCTTTTCTCATGTTTCTTTCCTCCTTTTTTCATACATGTATCATAGTTTTTGCGTAACAAACAGACATTTATTGTTCCATTTTTTTGTGCAATTCGCCCATTTGCATTCCTTTTTACAACTTAATGATAGCAATTTTAAACCATTAATTCAAGTGTTGATTAGGCAAACGTTTGAGTACTATTTGCCATAAATTCTACCCAAACGTTTGCGTTATCATCTATAGAAATTTTTAACAGATTGGGTTATAATAAAACCAGTTAACACCTGAAAGGGAGGAGGAAGCATTCTCTATGACTTTAAAAGAAATCGCAAGTGAAGCCGGTGTCTCCATATCCACCGTCTCCCGTGTAATTAATAAAAATGGGACAAATGCTGCCAGTAAAGAAGTTCAGAACCGGATTTGGGAAATCGTTCGCCGGACCGGCTACACGCCCAACACGGCTGCTCGTAATTTAAAGCATGGTATTACGACTGCCGCGGAGATGTCCCCCCGCTCTATTGCCTGCCTGTTTGCCCGAACGGACACCGTCAGTGACCTGTTCTTTTCCTCATTATCACGCAGCATTGAGCAGGAGGCTTTCAAGCGTAATTATGTACTGAAGTACTCCTTCTCTTCTTTTGATATTACGCATCCTAACACCTTTCGTCTAATTACTGACAACCACGTGGATGGTGTGGTTATTTTAGGAAGATGCGATAAACCACTTTTAAAGCTGCTAAAAAAGCACTTTAACTACGTTGTTTACACAGGCTTAAATGGCATTGAAGCCCAGTATGACCAAATTATCTGTGATGGCTACCAAGCTACCCTTACCGCGATTGACTACCTGGTCAAACTTGGCCATACAAAAATTGCATATATAGGTGAAACCGAAGCAGAAGCTCGCTACATCGGATACCAGGATGCCTTGAAATCCCATCAGTTTCCGCTGCAAAAACAGTATATTGCTGATGTCATTTTATCTTCTGAGGGTGGATATCTGGGGGCAAAAAAGCTCTTGGCCGCCGGTTGTGACGCAACATCCTTCTTTTGCTGTAATGATATCACCACCATTGGTGCCATGCGCGCCTTCCAGGAAGCCGGTTTAAAAATTCCTGGTGATATTTCCATCATCAGCATTGACGATATTGACACTGCTCAGTACCTCAATCCAATGTTGACTACCATCCATATTCCAGTCGAAGAAATGGGCCAAATAACCGCTAAAACCTTAATCGACCGGATTGAAGGCGGTCATCGTCTGCCAATGAAGATTAACCTGCCCTTTTACATTGCTATCCGGGACAGCTGCGCTCCGCCAAGAAAGAACCAGAATCCCATATTGCCTGCAAAATAAAAACAGGGCGTTTGTCTGACAGTCATTTTGTCAGCAAACGTCCTTATAAAATCTTACTGATATTTTTTTCTATCCAATCCGGAAGGCCTTCTCCACCGGCAATGCACAAAGTATTCCATGGGCCTCATTCTTCATCCCATGAGCCCGGTTGATCTCATCCATCACTGCCCCCCGCTTTTCACGGCTGGTCAAAATCAGGATCATCTCCCGTTCTTCCTTTATTCTAATGCCATACAATTCTTCAATATGATCGGCCCCATTAAAGCGTCCGCGGATAATCGTGCCACCGGAAGCACCGGCAGCTCTGGCGGTTTTCATAACTTCATCGGTATAACCGTGATCGACCATCACCATAATCAGGCTGTTTTTCGAACTATGTTCCATATAGCTTACCCCTTTCTTTTCGGCTGCCGCCGGTTCTGTTTCTTTCTGACAAGCCAGCGCAATCATGTTGCTGACAGCATTCATCGGGAGGATAAAACCGATTCCTCTGATGCCGGGTGCGGTAATGGTCTCACCGGCCATGTCCCCGGCAATCTTTAATAAGGTCCGCCGCAGACCAATGGTCAGGACCACATCCTTTTCACTGCTGCCGATCCCCAGCAAATCCAGGACATCGGAGGTTGCTGTTCCCTGTCCGGCACATTGCCAATGAAATACAGGGGCATTGCCGAAATATGTTTTAATAATCTTGTTGGCCTGTCCACGTTCAATGATCGAGCACAGGACACTCATCTGATTTTGTTGTTTCTCCGCTTTCATTCCCTGTCCCCTTTCTACTCATAATAAAGAATCGAATCATCAATCGTACTTAAGTAACGGTCGGCAATCCGGCGGGCTGCTTTCTTCTTCATCACCGTGATGAGACCCAGGACCTGGATGGTAATCAGCGGAATCATCGCTACCATGGCTACTACCCCAAAAGCATCTTCCATAATATTTCCGCCCACACTGGAACATGCGCCCATCGCCAGCGGCAGCAGAAATGCCGCCGTCATCGGACCACTGGCCACCCCACCGGAGTCAAAGGCAATACCGGTGTAAATCGACGGAACGAAAAAGCTCAGCAGCAAAGCCACACCATATCCCGGTATCAGAAACCAGAGAATGGAGATACCGGTCAGAATCCGCAGCATCGCCAGCGACACCGACAATGCCACACCGATCGATAAGCTTCGCCCAAGGGCCTGCTGCGTGATCGCACCATGGGAAATCTCTTCTACCTGTTTCTTCAACACATGTACCGCCGGCTCTGCTTCAACAATATAATAACCAATCACCATGCCAATCGGCACCAGCAGATATGGCAGCTGTCCGCCGGCAAGCTCTTCGCCCAGCAGCTGTCCCACCGGCATGAAGCCGACATTGACACCACACAGGAACAACACCAGCCCGGTGTATGTATAAAAAAACCCGAACAACACCTTCAGCAGTTGACGACGGTGAAAACGTCTTGTTTTCATTTGGAACAGAGCAAACACCAACACGATCGGACACAAAGATACCGCTACCTCTTTCGCATACTCCGGAAGAGAATGCAGATACAGCAGAAATGCATCCCGTGTCGTTGTAATCATTGGGATGATACTTTCCTCGGCAGATGCTGTGGGATCAAAGAAAAATCCCAAAATCAACACCATCAGAATCGGCCCGATACTACACAGTCCGACCAAACCAAAGCTGTCATCTCCCGAGTTTTTATCACTTCGCAGAGATGCCATACCGATACCAAACGCCATAATGAACGGTACCGTCATCGGCCCGGTGGTTACGCCGCCGGAATCAAATGCCACCGGGATAAACGAATTGGGCGTAAATGTCGCCAGCAGAAACACCACCCCGTAAAAAGCCAACAGCATATGAGACAATTTTATCTGAAGCCTCGTACGCAGCAAACCAATCATCATAAAGATCCCCACTCCTGCCGCCACCGCGAACACCAGCACCATTTTGGGAATGGACGGGATCTGTTCTGCCAGCACCTGCAGATCCGGCTCAGCGATGGTAATCAAAAATCCCAGCACCCCACAGATCACCGCCGGTACCAGAAATTTCCTGGACTTGCTGACTTCAATACCGATGCCCTCGCCCATGGGGGTCATCGCAAGATCCGCACCCAGGTTAAAAAGTCCCATACCGGTGATCATAAATACAGCACCCAGCAGGAACAACACCATCAATCCGCCATTCAATGGCAGAATCGTAATACTAAGTAAAAATACAATTACCACGATTGGCAAAACTGAAGATAACGACTCCATAATCTTATTTCGCAATTGCAAGTTCAACAACTATCACCAACCTCTCTCTAAATACACAGCAGTTACCTTTGCCCCCTAATTCCCCAGGTTTGATTCTTCCTGACGCTCCAATTCCCGGTTGATATTCGCCACCATCTTAATTGCCGCCTGAAGAACATAATGGCGTTCCACATCGGTCACGCCTCTGAAGATAATACTTACAATATCCTGACGCAGCTGAAAGATCTCCTCTGCAATCGGAAACGCTTCCCTGGTCAACACCAAATGCACCCAACGCTTATCTGCTTCATCCTGGTATCGCTCGACATACTGCAGCTTTTCCAGTTTCTCCAAAGCCTGGGAAATGTGAGCTTTTGATAAATGCTCCAGCTGCATGATATCCTTAGCAGTATCACAGGAACCATAACTGGATAAATAATAAATGATATCTGCCTCGACCTTACGCAGGCCGTACCGCTTTACAATCGCTTCACACTTCTTCTCATAAAGGCGCCGAAGCTGCCGTCCGCTGATGAGCAGTTCAAAATTGTCAATCATCCTGCCTTCTCCTTTTCAAGACGGTTCATTAGTGAACTATATTAGTTTATCCCTACTTCGGGTCATTCGTCAAGTACTTTATAAATTTTTAACAAAATATTTATATTGTATAGTAACACCAGACCGGATCCGGTACCGAACGGTTGTATCACAGATATTATGTCGGGCATATAGTAAAAATAAGAACAATAGATTGAGAACCCGATTATGAGCAATGTCCCCCGGTTAACCCTGTCCATGATTGTCCGAAATGAGGCCGACCGTTATCTTTCCCAGGTTTTAGAATCAGCCCGGGAGTATATTACGGATGCCGTCATTATTGACGATGGCAGTACTGACCACACCGTTCACCTGTGTCATCAACTGTTAGATACCATCCCTCACAAAATCATAGAAAATAAGCTGTCCAGCTTTCAAAACGAATGGCAGCTGCGAAACCAGCAATGGACCGAAACCATAAGCACCGATCCGGACTGGATTCTTTTTTTGGATGCCGACGAAATCTTTGAAGATAACTTCAAAACCGGCGTACCGGATTTGCTGCAAAATGACGCCTGCAGTGTCTACCTTTTCCGGCTCTACGACTTTTGGGATGAAGACCATTATCGGGATGATACCCTTTGGTACGCCCATAAAACCTATCGGCCATTTATGCTCCGATATCACAAAGACGCGGAGTATCTCTTTCGTCAAGCCGACCAGCACTGCGGCCGGATGCCCGCCAATGTCTTTGATTTTAAACATGAATTATCCCCTTACCGGGTCAAGCACCTGGGCTGGGCCAGGGAAGCTGACCGGATTGCCAAGTATCACCGCTATCTGACCCTGGATCCAATGGGAACCTATGGCTCACTGGCACAATATTTTTCCATCCTTGATCCGGAACCGGCGCTGGTGAAATGGGAAGAAAACGAAGAGAGGTGAACCCATGTCAAAAGGCAAACTATTGATTGGCTCGCCAATCTGTCAAAAGCCATTTATTCTGACGGCTTTTTTATACTCCCTTCGATGGCTGGAGCTGTCGGATTATGAGGTATACTACCATTTTATTGATGATAACTATGACCAGCAATCGCAAAAAATACTAAAGAATTTTCAGGCGGAAAAGGAGCATGTGGTTATTGAACGGCTCTCCATGCAGCCAACAGAATTTTCGCCAAGCCATAACTGGAATCAGGAAAAGATATGGAAAGTGGCAAATTATAAAGATTATCTGATTCAGCGGGCCCGTCAGGAAAACTTTGATTATCTCTTCCTGGTTGACTCCGACCTGCTTTTGTACCCACGAACGATAAAGCAATTGGTGGCCGCCGACAAAGAGATTATCTCGGAAGTCTTTTGGACCCAATGGAGTGAGACAGCCATTGCCCAACCCCAGGTCTGGCTTTTAGATTTCTATACCCAATATGAGAAAAAAATGGGCGAGGAGATTACCCAAGAAGAAGAACTGTCCCGTACCATGGAATTCTATAATAAACTAAGGCAGCCCGGTGTATATGAAGTCGGCGGTCTGGGCGCCTGCACCCTGATTGCCAAATCGGCAATTGCCAAAGGGATTTCTTTCCAGCCGATTAAGAATCTCACCTTTTGGGGCGAAGACCGGCACTTTTGTATTCGGGCTTGTGCCCTGGAAATTGAACTTTTTGTCGATACCCATTATCCTGCTTACCACATCTTTCGTGATTCGGAGTGGACTGGCGGACTGCAATTCCTGAACGATCATGTATTTTTCCCTGATCAGGAACCATAACCAGTACAAAAGGACATTGACCCGTAACTGAATTAACCGTTACGGAACAATGTCCTGTCTTTTCGCTTTCCCTTAAGTTCTCTCTTTATTATTCTTCAATTGTTGGTGCCGCTTCATTTGATGCCAGATAATTACTATATTTCTGTTCTAGTAAGTTAAAATCACAACATGTATAATTTAAGACATGGTTTTTATTACACCCAATTTTATATACTGATGCTGCCTTTTTATAAATATCTTCTTTATTACCATCACACCATTTATATTCAGCAGCTAACAAATCTGCATATGCTTGGTCTGTTTTAGCAATTTTTGCAAAATCCTTAATATGCAATACTGATGCTGGTGCTGGAAACATAAATGAAAATCTTATTGTTGCTATTGCTTTTCCTTTGTTTAATATTTGAAGATTTGTTTGTTGCTTTTTTGTCAAATGAGAAATTGGTGCATAATACATTATACTATTTATATCAAGTACTACACCACATACAAATTTATTATTACTTGTATATTTAATATCTGGCACCTGTCTATCTATTGTTTTTAAATAATCTATGTATGCTTCATCAATATCATAAAATTTCATCTTTTCTCCTTTTGTACATTTAAAAAGAGTGAAGATAAAAAATCTTCACTCTGCATTAAATCCTCGCATTTTCAGTAGCGAAACACTTTGCATTAAAACCTTCTTTTTACAGTTGAAGAAAACTTTGCATTAAATCCCAATTTATGGTATTGGAAACCAGGCATTAACCACAACACTTTGTTTTAACAAACAAGCATGTATCAATTTATGTTTAAATTATAACTCAAATTAAAGCAAAAGTCAAGCCGGTACTCTTTTAAGCAAAGCGGGTGATGGGAATCGAACCCGTTAGTGTGTATGCTCTCTGCACGGCACAAATACGTGTAATTGGCTTAAACACTATACTTTTGAGAGTTTCTCTTTTTCTTTATGAGATACTGTTTTTCCCCGAAAATCGCATATTTTCCGAACTATACAACACGAAATGCAACACGGAAATAGACCGGCGGACACCCGATCAGGATGCCCGCCTTTTGATTATTTCAACACGCCATCCTTGCCAGGAGTAAGCACCACCGGTTCTACCGCCATGCTGCCATCCTCGTGGAAGAAGTAAGCCTTACCGTCAATTACCCGCAGGCCCGTAGCCATGGCGCAATCAGCACCCAGGTAATACCAGTCCCCGTCATATTCATACCAGGCATTCTCCACCGCATACCCGGCGCCGTCAAACCAGTACCATTTGTCGTCGATCTCCAGCCACTTATTGGTCGGATAACCGCCATCCGCGTACCGGTACCACCAGCCGGTGTGATCCTGTATCCAGCCGGTGACTGCACTCTTGGCCATTGCGTACAGTACATCCCACTGGAACTGCTCCCAGGCGGCCGCATTGTCCACGAAGTACTTCGGACAACATTTGCCGGTCACGTCATAGTGCCTGATCAGGCCGCCGGCCAGCGGATCAAGGTCCCAACGCACGCACAGATCGGCGCACAGCT
>Ga0153924_1001497_pt1 | contig 11469 bp, 9 predicted proteins | sample TSNJ008MetaG_FD_104709 | JGI IMG/M metagenome (GOLD analysis project Ga0153924, IMG submission 104709) | Attine ant fungus gardens microbial communities from New Jersey, USA - TSNJ008 MetaG | ecosystem: Host-associated > Fungi > Mycelium > Unclassified | place: USA: New Jersey, Wharton State...
AACGCATTCCCCTCTTTCCGGATATCGGCCGGTGATAAATTAATGGTGACCTTCATGGGCGGCAGATGGAATCCGGAGTTTTTGATGGCGGTACGGACCCGGTCCTGTGCCTCTCTTACGGCGGAAGACAGATAGCCGACCAGATGAATACCCGGCAGTCCGGTCCCCACGTCTGCTTCCACATGGACCAGATAACCGTCAATTCCCCGGACTCCGCCACTATACACTTTACTAAACAATAATGACTCCTTTCTAAAGCTGGTTTTATTCTTTCTTTTCTTGGAAGGCAGTACGAACCGTACTAATGAAGTTTCCAGAACTTAAAAGATAAATCTATTCTATAACGAGTATGGAGAAAAAGTCAAGAGATGTTGTGAAATTTTCGCGGCATCCTTTTACAACATCTCGCCCCGGTAATATTACTGAAATTCCGTCATGTAAGGACGAAAACGCAGCGGCAGCATATTCATCTGGCACCGGGGATTGGTCCGCTCTTTGATGGCAATCGACGTATGAAAAGCCCGCCACAGTTCCTCATATTCTGCTTCATCGGTTGCTTTCTGCAGCCGGTCCTGCCATTCCTTCGTATCGGTCTGAACCATCACCCAGCCCGCTCCGGCCCGATGGACGGCCGCTTTCTTGCGATTGCAATCATAAAGAATCCAATTCTCACCGGAAAGCCGGTCGGCAAAATGAGCCGCCAGTAATACGGTGATGTCATTCTTGGGACCGATCTTGCCCAGCAAAATCCCTTCTTCCATACGGGAAAAACGGGTAAATCCCCGCATATGGTCATATTCTTTCCCCAGGTTCCGGTCCATCCGAAACACCTCATAAACTGCCGGTATCTGCAGCATCGTGACGACCCGGGTGCCATAATGGAATGCATAAATCAAAAAACGATAGATCCGGTCGGCGCGGTAACGTTCCTGTGACAAAGCAGCTTTATAGGCAAACTCATACAGTTCCTCCGAAAGCTTCTGCCGGATACTGTCCGTTACCTTGGCCGCTTTTTCCGGTGTTGTCGCCACCAGACGATATTCACAAAACAGTTCCGGATCACAGCCAGCCGGTTCAATTCGAACATTGGCGTGGCCAAGACGGCTCATCCACGCGTCATAGATACTGCACCAAATGTCATCGACTTCTTCTCCACATAAAAACACCTGCATCATGATACCCCTCTTTTTATAAAGCTCCCAATACTGCTGACAGCCGGTCCTCTCTGGTCACCGGGGCCAGTGTATGATAGTCGTCAAACAGGCTTAGCTGCCGATAGCTGCTATGATTTTCAATATCCCAGACCTTCTTGTGCTCGTCACCAATCAGTTGACTGGTGATATAATTCTGATCCAGCCGGAACGGCACCATCGTCTTGCCGGAACAGGTGATAAAGTAAGCGGCCCGCTTCAGCACTACTCCCATCTTTTTTATATCCGGGAAATCCAGAATACCGCTTCTTCGCGCAGCAACAATTCGCTTGGCCGAGGTCACACCCAGGCCCGGAACCCGCAGTAACGTATAATAGTCCGCCCGGTTGATCTCAACCGGGAATTGCTCCAGATGGCGCAGGGCCCAGTCACACTTGGGATCTATCAAGGTGTTAAAGTTCGGCTGATCTGCCGACAGCAGTTCCATCGCCTGGAAGCCATAAAAACGCAGCAGCCAGTCCGCCTGATATAACCGGTGTTCCCGCAATAACGGCGGCCCGCCCGGAAGGGCCGGCAGCAGACTGTCATCATTTACCCGGACAAAGGCTGAGTAAAAAACCCGCTTCAAATCATAGTTCTGGTATAATGCTTCTGCTACTTGTATCATCTGATAGTCACTCTCCGGAGTAGCGCCGACAATCATCTGGGTACTTTGTCCCGCCGGGACGAAATTCCGCCTCCCGGCACCTTGCTGTGGCTGCCAGACACTCCGGCCGGGATGTTGCAGCGGATCGTTAGAACCGGTGGGTGAGTAAGTACCAATGCGCTGGAATCGGCTGCCGGTTTCCAGATATTTCTGATTTTGTGCGGCAATGCCCCGTTGTACCTGGCGCATGGGACCCAGAATCTTCTCCCGTGTCTTCCCCGGAGCCAGCTCACGAAGGCCCTGGGCGGTCGGCAATTCCAGATTAACACTCATCCGGTCAGCTAAAAAGCCGATCCGCTCGATCAGCTCCGGAGCCGTTCCGGGAATTCCTTTCACATGAATATAACCGTTAAAATGATGTTCTTCCCGCAGCTTATGAAGCGTTTGACAGATCAGTTCCATCGTGTAATTGACTGTATAAAGAATTCCGGAACTAAGAAAAAGCCCTTCAATGTAATTACGGCGATAAAATTCCATCGTCAGGGTACACACTTCATCCGGCGTAAACGCGGTCCGCACCACATCATTGGAACACCGGTTGACACAATATTTACAATCATAAATGCACTGGTTCGTAAACAGGATCTTCAGTAACGAGATGCACCGGCCATCCGCCGAAAAGCTATGACAGATTCCGGCCGCAACGGTATTCCCGACAGTTCCCTTTTCACCGCCTCGGGCAACACCGCTGCTGGTACAGGCCACATCATACTTGGCCGCATCTGACAGAATCTTTAATTTGTCCTGAATACCCATTGCTTCCTGAATTAACATCGCTTAAGCTTCCCTTCCACTGTTTCAATCCTCCGTCCTATGAGGACAGGCTGGCTTGACCTCTTGTCAGCGGCGGATATATGCCCACCGCTGCCGCCCGTTAGAACGTTTGTTCTGCATTTATTTTATCACATAAATGCAGACATTGCAAGCTTTTTGCGAACGTTTGTTTGCATTATTAAAAAAGTGATCCAATCGGGGCTTAGTGAACAAGCTCACTAAGCCCCGATTGAATCACTTTTTCTGCATGACTGAATCTTAGTCCAAATAGCTGCGGATCGATTTCGGAGACCGGTAATTCCAGGTGGAGATCTTGATTCCACTTTTCCTGCTGGCAGCATGTACCACCTGGCCATTGCCAATATACATCGCCACATGATTTACCACACCACTCTTATTGGTGTAAAAAACCAAATCACCGGGACGCATCTCACCGGAATTAATAGCCCGTCCGGTTTTGGCCTGCTCCCTTGAAGTTCGCGGCAGATTGACACCGGCAACATTTCGCATAACGTACTGAACAAATCCGGAACAGTCCGCCCCGGTATTCGGATTGGTTCCGCCCCAGACATAACGGCCGCCGACAAATTGCAGGCCATAATTTGCCACTTTGTTACGCAGGGAAGACTGCTGATTGGCCCGTTCTTCCAATGGCGAGAACTTAATCGCCTCCGTCAGGGCATACCGCACCTGCACGTTATTCTCCCGGGTTGAGATAAATGCCTTATTGTCCCCCGAATCACCGTCACCGGCATCCAGTTCCACCTGTACCCAGCCATCCAGCTGCTCCACGACCGGGTAGCGCTCTTCTTTGGAAATCTGCGTCCAAATACCGGAATTCGTAGTCGGTTCCGAGCGGACATTCAGCTTTTCCGTATTCACAATTGCCATCAGTGTTGCTGTTTCCAATGCCAGATCACGGGCTTCCTGGCCCACCGCCACATATTGAGGGTCAGCCGTAATATAACCGGTAATCGATCCGGATCTGACCTTATACCAGCCGTCTAAATTCTCCAGAATCTCTCCGGCGGCTTTGCTGGGGAATTTACCGATGACATTGTCATTGCCCTTATTCTCCGGGTCCTTGCGGATATTCAGATAGTTATTCACCTTAGAAATGACCAGGTGATCATACTGGTTCAGGGCCATCGCCTTTAAATCCAGCTTTCTTGCTTCATTAAGGGCATATTGTACGGTTACATAGTCTGCCGATATATACCCCTCGGCAATCTGTAACCAGCCTTCCGCCTCACCAGATACCGTATATCGTTCATTGATGAGGGCCTGTCCCAGCACATTGGCCGGATCCAGCACCGGTTCCTGGCGAATATTCAGTTTTTCCGTATTCACGACCGCCATCCTGGTGACACATGCCAATGCTGCTTCCCTGGCCGCATCGCCAGTGATGACATATTGGCCGTGAATATAACCGTCGACTCCGCCGGAAGTAATATGACACCATTCCCCCTCCGCCGAAATCACTTCACAGGCACTGTTCTGCTGCAGTTTTCCAATAATCTTGCCATTGGAACCGGGTGTTTCCCGCACATTTAAGTAACCGGAAACCTGGACAAATCCTAAATTCTGGTAGGCATCCACTACCGCCTGTCTGGCTGCCGCTTCCTCCTGTGCCGCCTGCTCTTCCGGTGATATGGTCGCCTCCTCCACCAGAGCGTCCCCTTTCCCGGCCTCCAGCGAAGCTGCCGCCGACATTTCGTCAGATACTGTTTGCTTCTTGGTATTGCGTATCGATACAGTTCCTAATCCTATCATTGCAATTACCGCTGCACCAGCCATAACATACCAGTACCACGGTGTTTTTCCGCGCTTTTTTCTTGCATTCTCCAGAACTTGAAGGTACTCTTTCTCTTCTGCCATAATTCATCTCCTTAATAAAAGCTAAGTGACAGTATACCACAAAATCGTTCCGATTACGAGATATAACCATATAAAATTATTAAAATTATGTTACATAATTATTAAATAACAAAATATCACTGCTCTCCTCCGCCTCATCAACATAAAACAAACGGTTCCGTCAGCAATGATTGCTGCCCGGACCGTCTGTCCATCGTGTTATTTTATCGTGCTCTTTACCATCTCCACAAAACCGGACCGCCGATCACTTCTTTGGTACCAGCCGCTCCATACCGCCCATATAGGGCCGCAGCGCTGCCGGAACCGTCACCGTACCGTCCGCCTGCAGGTGATTCTCCAGATATGCAATCAGCATCCGCGGTGGTGCCACTACGGTATTGTTCAGGGTGTGGGCAAAATATTTGCCGTTTTCACCATCCACCCGGATTTTCAGCCGGCGGGCCTGCGCATCTCCTAAGTTAGAGCAGGAACCCACTTCAAAATATTTCTGCTGACGCGGAGACCATGCCTCAACGTCACAGGATTTTACTTTCAGGTCAGCCAGATCACCGGAACAGCATTCCAGCGTACGTACCGGTATCTCCAGGGAACGGAAAAAATCAACGGTATTCTGCCATAGCCGGTCATACCACATCGGTGATTCCTCCGGCTTACAGACCACGATCATCTCCTGCTTTTCAAATTGATGAATCCGGTAAACCCCACGTTCCTCAATGCCATGAGCGCCCTTCTCTTTACGGAAACAGGGAGAATAACTGGTCAATGTCTTCGGCAGCTGGCCCTCCGGGGTAATGGTATCAATAAACTTACCAATCATGGAATGTTCACTGGTACCGATCAGATACAGGTCTTCGCCTTCGATCTTGTACATCATCGATTCCATCTCGGCAAAGGAGATAACCCCGGTTACCACATTGCTGCGAATCATAAATGGCGGCACGCAATAGGTAAAACCGCGGTCAATCATAAAATCTCTGGCATAAGAGATCACTGCCGAATGCAATCTGGCAATATCTCCCATCAGATAACAGAATCCATTACCAGCCACTTTTCCGGCCGCATCCAGATCAATACCGTCAAACCCCTTCATAATGTCGGTATGGTAAGGAATCTCAAAGTCCGGTACCAGCGGCTCGCCGAACTTCATGACCTCGACATTCTCACTGTCATCTTTCCCGATCGGAACGCTGGGATCAATGATATTGGGAATGGTCATCATGATTTTTAAGATCTTTTCTTCCAGTTCACTTTCCAGGGTCTCCAGCTCTGCCAGACGCTGGGCATTGGCGGTTACCTGCGTTTTCACGGCCTCTGCCTCTTCTTTCTTGCCCTGGCCCATCAACCGGCCGATCTCTTTCGAAAGCTTGTTACGGGACGCCCGCAGGTTGTCCGCCTCTGCTTTGGCCGCGCGGCTTTTCCGGTCCAGTTCCACCACTTCATCTACCAGCGGCAGTTTATCATTCTGGAATTTATTCTTAATATTCTCCTTGACACGCTCAGGATTCTCCCTGACAAACTTTATATCTAACATGCTCTTCCTCCTGTCTGCATGATTCTCCAATTTTTTTCTAACGTAAAAATGTAGTACAATCTTTTTCAGATTATACTACATTTTATGAATAAATAAAAGTCCTTTTCACCAATTATCGTTCATTCGCCTGCCGAATCCTGACAACCGCCGGCTTTATTGCCAATGCAAGCGGTACTGCAACCGTAACTGCCACGACCGCATTGACAGTCGAAATAAATCCTTTTTGAAACGTTGAAACGAGAACACCTTCCAGCGGCATACCTAAGAAAAAGTAATTTTCCATAAATCCTTTCGTCAAATACAAAATGATATAACTTCCGTTTCCGACAATTCCAGCCACAAAATATCGGACCAAAGCCGGCTTATACCCGTCACCGCCAGCGGCAATCCGGCCGCAGATCCAGGCCATAAAGAATTTGAACGCGAAGGTAAACGGTGCCGATGAGATATAAAGCGGATTGGTAATATCAAAAAGAGCCGAGCCAATTCCAGCCGCAAACCCACCCAAAACCGGTCCTAATAAAAAACCGGAAAGCAGGCACATGACATTGCCCATATGCAGCCGGGTATTATCCAGTGCCGTTGGAATCGGTATCTGCAAAAAAGCCGAAGCAACGTAAACTGCCGCCGCCATCAACCCTACCAGACAAATTTCATTAATTGTAATTTTTTTCATTTTATCTACTCCCTTACTAGTTGTTGTTCCCTATCATAGCACGGAAGTGGATTGTTATAAATAACCAGTTTCATTGTTTTTGACAAGTCCAGTTAGTCATGTGATTCCACACAAACCAAAACTCCAATGTCAAACGTCAGCACCGCTTTTGCTTCGGTCAATTCATTGCTGATACACAGTCCGACCTCCTCACCCTGGCGTATCTCCCGCTTATCCAAGGGGTATTTAAAGCCCTGCAGGGTAATGCCGGTTACGGCTTCGGTATAAGGCAAAAACGAAATATAATTGCCCCAGACCGCCTCCTGGTAAAAGACCTTCCCATCATCCAACAGATATATTTTATTCTGGGCATCGACCAGATAAGCATCCACACCTTTTTGCATACACAAATATAAGGCGTGAATATTTCCCAGCAGATGATCCGCCCGGCCGCCGGTAGCCCCCAGAAATGCAATCTCTTCGCAGCCAATGGCAAGCGCCCGGCTTCTGGCCAGTTCCGTATCGGTCTCATTCTTCTCCGGCCAGTGAACCTCCCAGACAATAAAAGGCAGTTCTTTATACTTTGCAATCAGCTGGGGATCCGCTGTGTCAAAGTCACCGACAACATAGTCCGGAACCAGCCCCAGTGCATCCGCCGATGCCAGTCCGGCATCTACCGCAATCAATTTATCAAATGAATATTGTTTCAAAAAAGACCGGGCGAAATCCAGATCCAGCTTCCCCCCGGTTATGATCAGTCCTTTTTTCATTTGTACTCCTTAAATTTCTGCAGAAAAGCGCGGGTATTTGCTGCCACATCACCACTAAATGCCGCTGAACCGGCAACCAGGATGTTGGCTCCGGCCGCAATTGCTTCCCCAACATTATCAAGGCCAATTCCGCCGTCCACTTCAATATCCGTATCCTTCCCCATGGCCTGAAACCGCTGACGCAGGGCCCGGACCTTATCCAGGGTATAGGGAATCAGCTTTTGCCCGCCAAAGCCCGGATTCACGGTCATAATCAATACCATGTCCACCTGCTCCAGAACACATTCCAGCGTCTGAATCGGCGTTGCCGGATTAAGCGCCACACCGGCTTTTGCGCCCAGCTCCTTGATCTGGTTAATCGTGCGGTCCAAATGAATACAGGTCTCCTGGTGGACGGTAATGATGTCCGCACCGGCTTCCCTGACGGCCGCCAGATACCGCTGCGGATCCTGCACCATCATATGCACGTCAAAGACCATATCGGTAACCGGACGAATGCTGGAAATCACCGGCATTCCAAAGGAAATGCTGGGTACAAACATGCCGTCCATAACGTCAATATGAAGATACTTTGCGCCAGCCAAAGCAGCCATTTCCACTTCCTGCCCCAGTTTTTTAAAGTCAGCCGATAAAATCGACGGTGCCAGTGTCAACATCTCAATACCTCCTCTTATCTTTTAATTCCTGATATATTAATTTGTAATTTTAATAGCGGCTGGCACTGATGTGATCATCGGCCACTGCCGATTTTACGCCACAAACTTTTTCGCCGACGTGAACACAGCCAAGGAACTTACATTCCGCTTCAAATTCCGCAAATTCCGGAAAACAGTCCTTCAGCGCACCGGCTTCCATGTCTGCGATATACATTGAACTAAAACCCGGCGTATCCATCAGATACGTATTCGGTTCTACATAAAACAGCTCCGCATGCCGGGTGGTATGCTTTCCCCGCTGAATTTTCTCACTGATCTGGCCGGTCTCCATTGCCGCCATTGGCTGGATCAGATTGGTCAAAGACGACTTGCCGACCCCTGACGGTCCGGCCAATACGGTTGTTTTCCCCCGCAGAATATTGCGCAGCTGATCCAGGCCGGCCGCCGTACAGGCACTGGTAAAGTAAACCGGATAGCCGGCACGGGTATAGATGTTACGATACTCCTCCATCGCTCCCCCATCGTTCAGATCCGATTTATTAAAACAGATACTGACCGGTATTCCCTGTGCCTGCATCATCACCAGAAAACGGTCCAGCAGGTTCAGATTGGGCTTGGGCTGCGTGACGGAAAAGACCACCAGCGCCTGATCTACATTGGCCACTGCCGGCCGGACCAGCAGGTTCCGGCGTTCCCATATCTCATCAATATTGCCTTCCCTGTCGGTCTCATCCAAAACAGTAAACCCGACATCATCTCCTACCAGCGGCTTGATGTGCCGGTTACGGAAGATGCCCTTCGCTTTACACTCATAAACTTTACTATATCCGTCGTGGACATAGTAAAATCCGGCAATTCCTTTAATTATTTTTCCTCTCATACAACCTTCCTGTTAGTCTGCACACCCTAATCCATCGGGAAGAATGTCAACGGATAAGTTTTTAAGACGGCACCGGTGGTCACATCAACCACCTCGATCTCACCGATATCCGTTCCATTCATACTTTCAATACTGGTATAACTGATTGGCAGCAACACATCGCCGGAAATCGTTCTGGCATCGGTTAAAGTCTTATAGTCATCTTTGCCATTGGTGACCTGATGCAGCCGTACCAGAATGGTCACACTGGCACTGCCGGCCCCCGGGCCGATCAGGTTGCTTAAATCATAGGTATTGTTAATTGAGGCCACATAACGCTGCTGCTTGACCAGTGCACCGCTGCTGACGACATAATCAATCTTGTCGCCGGCCAGGATCATTCCGTCGCTGCCGCCGGACTGGCTGATAATATGCCCCCTCTCCACCGTATCACTGTAAGCAGTGCTGGTGTTGCCCGGACTTAACCCCGCCTCGGCCAGCAACGCAATGGCTTCTTCTTCCGGCTTCCCTTCCAATACAGGAACCGGCACCAGATTGACATGCGGTCCGCTGCTGACATATAAGGTTACCGTTCCGCCTTCCAAAACCAGCTCCGGTTCATATCGCAGAATTTTCCCGGCAGTCACCGTCTCACTATTTTCCTCAATGACATTTACCACCAGATTCCTGCTTTCCAATATACTTTTGGCATCTTTGCCATCCATATCATCTGTCACCAGACCGGCCAGGACGATTTTATCAGTTCCGTTACTGATCACCACCGTGACAGTGGACCATCTTGCAACAACTTCATCGGCCTTTGGCGTTTGGGAAATCACATGACCGGATTCCACATCATCAGAAAATTCGTAGGTCCGTTTCATGTACAGATCGCTGGTTTTTAACTGGGCTTCTGCCATATCTTCGGTCATATCATATAGATCCGGCATATATACTTCTGTGTCACTTAACAAGGTGTCCTCCTCCCCGGTCATTGCCAACTCGGTGGGAGTTTCTGTCTCCTTGTCGGAAAAACCAAACTTAAGCATACCGCTTAATTTGATAAATACTACAATCATCACCACTACAATGATAATTGCCACCACAATACCGGCACCGGCAAACAACCGCTCAATTTGGGAATTCACCTCATCCTCAGGGTTCTTTTTCTTCGACTTCTTTTTGGCCGGAATGATCTCCCGCTCCGGCTTCTCGGCGGCTGCTTCCCCCGCCACCGGCAGGCGTTTCCGATCATTAATCTGCGCCAGTTCTTCTTCGGAAATAGGAATCGTCTCACTGTTCAGGGTTTTTTCGTCCTGGGGCGGCACCACTGCCGAAGCATCGGTTTTCACAAACTCGCTTTCCGACTGCAGCAACGTTTTGCGCAAAGCATGGATGACGTCACCGGCACTGGCAAAACGCCGTTCCGGTTTCTTCTCGGCACATTTGATAATAATCTGTTCCAGCCGAATCGGAATCTCCGGATGATACACACTGGGCGGAACCAGTGCATCATTTAAGTGAGCCAGCGCAATGGATACGGTATTTTCGCCTTCAAAAGGAACTCTTCCGGTCACCATCTCATACATGGTAATGCCCAGCGAATAAAGATCGCTGCGTTCGTCACTATAGCCGCCGCGAGCCTGCTCCGGTGAAATATAATGGACCGAACCCATCGCCGCCGAACTAAGCGTCTGGGCGGAAACCGCACGGGCAATCCCAAAATCGGCCACCTTTACTTTACCGTCTTTGGAGATGATCATATTCTGCGGCTTGATATCACGGTGAATGATATGCTGCTCATGAGCCGCGGCAATTCCCTGCGCTACCTGAATGGCAATGCCGATGGTTTCCTTGACTTCCAGCCGCCCTTTTTTGGCAATATAGCTTTTTAACGTAATTCCCTCAATCAGCTCCATCACAATATAATGAAGTTTACCCTCATCTATGACATCATAAACACTGACAATATTCGGATGGGACAAACCGGCCGCTGCCTGGGCTTCCATGTTAAACTTGCCGACAAAGTTACTGTCACTGCTGAATTCCTCTTTCAGCACCTTGATGGCGACCTGCCGGTTCAGTTTATGGCATTTGGCTTTATACACCACTGACATGCCGCCGGAACCGATCTGTTCCAATATCTCATAACGATCCTGTAAATATGTACCCGCTCTCAGTGTCATACGCCCACCTCACTCACCTGTGGGTTCACCAGAACCACGGAAATATTGTCATCACCGCCGGCCCGATTCGCTGCTGCTATCAAACCTTCGGCCTTTGCTTTCAGCCCCTCTTCGGAACGGATAATATATTCTATTTCAAGTTCATCCACCATGTTGCTCAGTCCATCGGAGCACATCATAATATAATCTTTGTCCATTAACTTCATGGCAAATAAATCAATATCCACTTCCGGACTGGTGCCAATGGCGCGGGTAATAATATTTTTCTTTTCCAGATAATCTTTGCTGCCCCGCTTGATCTTG
>Ga0153924_1001498_pt1 | contig 11465 bp, 13 predicted proteins | sample TSNJ008MetaG_FD_104709 | JGI IMG/M metagenome (GOLD analysis project Ga0153924, IMG submission 104709) | Attine ant fungus gardens microbial communities from New Jersey, USA - TSNJ008 MetaG | ecosystem: Host-associated > Fungi > Mycelium > Unclassified | place: USA: New Jersey, Wharton State...
AGTGACTCGAACTATGCCAAGGTCAAACTGGATGGACCTATTATCGATCAAGTTGTCCATCCACTTGTCTCGGTTGAATTTGCAGGGTCTGCGTCAAAGAAGACTATAAGCAGTTGTGCAGGAGATACCGTTCCTGTTGATCTTGAGCTCAAAGTAAGCACATCATCCATCCATACTTACATATGCAATACTCAGGGGTTGATCTCAGGGAACCGGACCGTGGAATGTTGAATTTCAGATTATCGGGCCCAAGGGCTCAGACAGTTTCCGTGTTTCTGGCGTTCAAGACTCTCGACACCGTGTTCAGATACCCATCCCTGAGGACCTTCAAAAGACCAGTGGCACTTTCGAAATCAATTTAGGTATGTGCCTTTACTCAAAAATTATGAGAAAATAATGCCCATTTTTCTTTACAGTCAGTGCTGAAGATAGTTATTGCAAACGGCCAGTCAGCGTTTCGGGTATCGCTGTTTACGTCAAACGAACATGGGTATGATCTCACGTTTGCTGGTAACTCAATCGCTTAACTTGATGGCAACAGCCTACTGCTCAATTCTACGGAAAAGTCGAGCAACGTCACGTCACCATCACAGAAGGTGAAAAGGCTAGCCTTCCTCTGCGGCTTACGGGAGATGGGGTGCGTAGTTTTGAGCTCATTATTCTACTACTTTCTCTCATACGTTCTTCAGCCCTGGCGTTTGAGATACCGCTTAAAGGGTCGCGAGGAGAAGATCTTCAGGGCAACACTCTATTCCGCGAATGATAACTTGAGAGTGACTGACCAAGGGACATACGAAATCATTGGTATCGACGACGCTCTCTGTCCAGGATCTGTTATTTCTGGGCAGGTGACCTATCATGTCGATTGGATACCTCGTCCTTCTGCCAAGTTGTCATCGTCAACTATTGCCCATTACCATCCTAGTAATCGTTCTCACATTCTTCCGCCAATTTGCGAGGGTGCCAGTGACCACGTTGACCTTGACTTGACTGGCCGTCCACCTTTCCAAATCATATACAACATTGCTCAAGACAGCGAAGCTGGAGGCACGAAGCTTATTGACCAGCCTACATTCAATAGCATACAATCGCGCACAAGGTTTCAACTTCAGACTTCCACAATTGGACGTATATACTATGAAGTGAAACGGATGGGCGATTCTGCCTATCCTCTCAAGCAGCCCGAGACGGGTATCATTCCTCGTTCTCAACGATTGGTCTTTGAACAGGAAGTTATGCGACGGCCCTCCGTCTGGTTTAAGAACCGCAATAGGATGACCTACTGTCAAAACGATACCTTTACGCCTCTAGATCCCTCTTCAAGTGATGGTATCATCATTTTTGAGGGTACGCCACCGTTCACGCTCACGCTTAGCATCAAAGATATCGCTGCTAGTGAGGTTGTGACCGAAGTAATCAAAGTTCATAAACATATTTGGCGACTTTCTATACCACCGTACCGCTTTAAATCCATCGGTTCATACCTTGTGACGATTGAATCTGTTGTGGATTCTTCCAATTGTGCACAGTCGGTGTTCAATTCTATGCTCAACACGATATGGGTCGATGTCGCTGAGACAGCGGCGATTATTCCCTTTGACAAGAGATCTGATATCTGTGCTGGTGATACGGTGCAGTTCCAGCTCGAAGGTATACCTCCTTGGACCGTTGGGTATGTTACTTTAATAATCGGTGGGAACTCTATTAACCCGTTTGAGAATAGGTATCGTATAGGTAGCCGAAAGTATTCTCAGGAAGTCAAGACTTCACCGTTTTCGTTGCCTCAACTCCAACCTGGAGAACTTATCATTACTTCCATTTCCCATCAACAAAAGTCGTGCAAGGCGGCGGCGACGGATATTCGGTACATGATCCATCCCTTACCTTCAGCCAAAGTCGGTCAAGGAAAGCGTATGATTCAAGATATTCATGAAGGTTTGTTGTCATGATCTCATGGGTGGTTGTGTATCTCTCTCATGCTTCTCTCTCTCTCTCTCTCTCTTGTAGGTGACCAAGCTGAAATTGTGTTCAATCTCGTTGGACAGCCTCCTTTTGCTTTCACGTACCAGCGCTCGGAGTTGACGCTCAAGAAAGGAGGCAAACCGGGCAAAGTCCTAGAAACGCACACTGTTTCCCGAGTTCCAACCACTGATTACTCCGTCTTCTCCGCATTGGAAGGTTCGTTTTTTTTTCTTCCTTCCCCTTTGATGGAGGTTCAAGTGTCTACTTTTGATAGGTACATGGACTGTCGCGTCTATCTCTGACCAATATTGTCGATATCCTCCACTCTCACCGGAGTGGGATGAAAGATCTCATTAAGATGCGCATTTTCAACATCTTTTCTTTTTGCTTTCTGCTTTGCAATGATATAGTATAATTTCATATTTGAAATGTAACAGTTCATCAATCACGCTCCCTGGGCGAACAAAATAATATATATATTTTTGCGATGGCTGAATTTAGAAGTCACTAAACTTGAGCGGAAGAGATATAGAACCATTTCGAGACTGGGTGGTTCATATGAGACGACAGGAAGATTGTTTTTTAAAGAAAGAAATCTGGCTCACCAGAAGGATCGACAGGCACAGGGGGTTTCCTAGAATCAGCAGGTAAGCTGGTATAACTGGGGTCGTCCCTCCTGACAAATCCAGGAGAGTTGGCAATGGTAATGTTGCGACTAGAAAAAAAATGGCAGAGATAAAAATTTTTAAAAAAGTGGTGTGTGCGTGGGGAGACTTACATGGAGAGATCGTAGGAAGGAGTCTGTTTAGGCGTCTCACCCGTGATCAACCGACGCCATGCTTCGTGGCATTCATGAATAATCTCGGTAGCATATTTTTTGTTCTTGGCTTCACCAGAGAACGCAAACGTATTCTCTGGTTTTCCATCCGGAATCTTGTAAATCCTAAATTAAAACCACCGTCAACATCTCTCTCTCAACTAATGTTTTTTTTTTTTGCTTGGTACCTGAACCATTCATTAGTCGCACGAATCAAACCAGGCAAATGCCTCTCCACATCTTCTACATCGTTGAGTTTAGAAGCGAGCGGATCGGTCACGTCCACGACGAGAACTTTCCAATCCGTTTCGCCTTCATCGAGGAGAGCCATGATACCGAGTACTTTGACTTGTTTGACTTGACCTACGTAGCCGATCTGTTCGCCGATCTCGCAGACGTCGAGCGGGTCGTTGTCGCCTTTGGCTTTGGTCTCGACGTGAGATTGGGTGGGATCTTCCCATGTCTGTGTAAATGCGTGCGCGTGCGCGGACGCGCGTGTGGGTGTGGGTGAAAGATTCCGGAAATGGGGTTAATCACTCTACCTGAGGGAAAGCACCATAGTTCCATATGTAACCATGATGAGGGAAACAGTTCCTGACATAGCGCAAACGACCTTTCTTGATATCCTGTCTGATAGGGTTGAACGACTCTTCTTTCGAAACTTCGAGCTTGGCATTGGTCCAACGAGGAACTTCAACGATCATGTTGAAAATCCCATTAGGCTGATCAGCGAAAAGGGGGATATCGTGCCAGGGGGAAACGACCGATCCGTTTTGTTCGATGAAAACACGATGTTCTGTATTCTCCGTTGTCAGTCGAGAGAGGCGGCGGCAGGTTTTTCTTTTAAGAAAATCAATAATTACCGAGCGTGTTAGGAGCGCCGATGAGGCGGGAGGTGTACTCTACATGAAAATAGATGAGACAAAGTCGATCGCAGAGAAAGAGAACGAGGAAAGGAAAGGATACTGACGGGAAGTCATGGTAGTAAAAGGAGAAGAAAGGAGACGGATCTGCTGATGGAGACGAGATATGAAAACATTGTTTGGTCGGACAGCCATACTTGTTATCGGCCCCTGATTAAAATCGCATCATCGATAATAAAAAAAAAAAAGAGGGTGCGAACGACGAATATGTATTTTACCTTTGGTATCACTCTTAGGGTATTCGTTGTCCACATCCACGCGTTCATTCTCACCAATAATCACTTCTCGCGTGTCAGCCTCTACGCGTCGTGTGAACGGGTTAATAAAAACTGTGGGACAAGCCGTGCTCGCACTAGACGCCGAGAACAGCCGAAATTTCGCGCTGGCTCATCGCAGTGGCGGTGTCGATGTATCTTATCTTATCGTACAGCTACACTATTCCTCCCTCTACAAGAATTTCTTCGTCTCCTTCACGAATGGGGACTGTTTTTGGTGTAGAGAATCCTCCATTGAAATCCAGCCTCAACAACAACCTTTCAATGTGCCTTCGAGCTTCTGCCTCTGCATTTGCGACATTCTTGGGCGGACCCTGAGCAAGCGTTTGACTGGCGATGCTTGCATTCATCAGAATCGATTTGGATGTATCTACTCCCACCGAAAAGGGTTTCTGAGAAGTTGATACTGTGAGTTGTTCGTAAAACGACACCAGATGGTGGTGCAGGGTCTAGAGGTAAAATAAGAATAGCATTGGAGAAAAGAAACTGTTCTGTACCTTGTTCAATTTTGATACAACCTGCCATCGCTCCTGGACCAATACCCCGACTTGGTCACTTCCGCTCCCCAAACTACCCTCGAATAAAAGAGCAGGAAGAACATCCCCACCCCATCTTTCGACCTGAGCCACAAACTGTTCACACGACTCCAAGATGGAGTGGACGATTGACATCATTGATGAGTTGTTCAAGAGACAGCCATGCAAAAGCCTGTCCAGATATGCAGCATGAATGGTGCGAAGCGATGTAAAATCGAGGTAATCATCACTGCCAGGTACATGTTGAGTTGGGGCGTCGATACCTTTTGCAAGAGTTTCTTTAAGCTTGCGAAACTCGAGGTCGACGACATCGGTCATGATATAACCAAGGAGGGTGTCCAAGAACCATCCCATGTCACGAACAATGCCCCAGCCGCACCTGAGTAGGTTTCTCCTTGCTTCAAGGTCTTCGACTGTGCCACCTTCCCCTAGACCGGTCCATCTCCTGCGTGCGCGTTGAGCATTGGACAAAGAGGTCCAGCACGTGTGTATACGGGTGTGTGTTTTGCGCAGGGCGGATAGAAAACTGAAGAGAGTGGAGTATGTAGTTAGATCTGACGGATCGAGGAAGAGGTCGAGGGGCCAAGAGACGGAGTAGGACAGGAGCAAGGGAGTTCCAAGGAGGTGTGAGTGAAAAGGTTGTGAGGGAGATGAGGGGAGTGAAGGCAGATGGGGACGCAATGGACCGGAAGGAAGAGAGAAGCGGAGACGAGATAGAGCAGGATCCTGCTGGGCAGAGGTGCCGAGAGATGCACGGAGAAGGGCAAGGTTAAGGTCCTGATCCCTGATGATGGACACTGAAGGGGACCGCATGGTGAGGCGGGAAAGTTTGAGTCTGTCAATTTCGCGGATAAGGGAGAGACAGAATTCTCCGTTTCTGAGCAAGAAATAGTCACCCCTTTGGAAAGGGCATTGAGGGATAGCGATGAGAAGTAAGGGAGGACGTACAAGGAATTGACAGCGTCGTCAATGTCTTTGCGAGTGAGGACGTTCCTCCAGAGCCATTCGCTGACGTTGAAGCGTATCTGCGCAATGACACGGTCAAATGCATGCTGGTTCTGGGGGAGAACGGAGTCGAGGATGTGGGTGTGGTGGGAGGCGATAGCAGTGGGAAGCTGCTTTTGCCATTTTGCGGCCTTGACGGTGGCGACGGCTCTGCCGACGTACTGGATGGAATCCCGAGACTGTGGGGAGATGCAGGAGGGGATGGAGCCGTCGAGGAGAGTATATGATTGGGAGGCAAGAGGATCTTGGGGGGATATGGAGCCGTGGACGATAAAGGCAGCTATTTGAGATCTCCAGACGCGTTGTACGGCGGAGGACAAGCGGTCAAAGATGGTTGCGATGCGATGGACGCCTGTGTGGGAGCGCGAGAGCAAGAGGTCGATGAGGGGGCCTGGGTTCCAGTGTTTCTGGGCCTCGAGGAGGTCGAGGAGGTGGACGAGAGCAGCAAAGGGGGCATCCCACTGGGAGAAGAGGGCGCGTATGGAGGAGAGGGGGACGAAGGCGGCGGCGGCGACGAGGGCAGGGTCGTGGCTGAGGATCTGAGCCTCTGTCTGGATAACGTGGGCGTGGTACTCGTCTGCGAGGATGAGGCGGAGGCAGGCGCAGAGCGCACATATATACCGAGACGACGACTGGGAGAGTCTTGTGCACGCTGCCGTGATGTGTGTGTAGCGGAAAGCAACCTGGGCGATGGACAGCAGGGCGTGCTGCTCGCCTGGATGGAGGAGAGAGGCGAAGGCGGGGTTGAGGGAGGCGTCGTCGAGGAAGAGGGAGGACTTGTGTCCGGCGAGGAGGAGGACGAGCTCAGCGATCATCGAGTTTATTTAAAGATCAATCACTTGATGACTCCCACTCTATTCGACAAAGTCTGTAGCAAAACACGGCCAGTGTTTCTCCCTCCAAAGCCGTCCGCAGAAGACCAGAAACATCTGGCTGACTGGAACTCTATGATGTCTCGCAGCCGTGCAGCAGGTCAGCTTTCGTCCCATCCCACTCCTCGTCTAATCCCACAAAAGTCGACAAAAAACACAGCGCACTCTCCAAACAGCGTCTCCTCCGTGAGCAGCGCATCCACGCCTCACAGGCCGTCTGGGAAAACCAGGTCCTCCCAGACTGGCGCATCGTCCACAGCGTCCCCCACATCCGCAGTCTCTGGTGGGCCGGCATCCCCACCAACCTCCGCCCTGCTCTCTGGGAAAACGCTGTCGGCAATCCTCTCGCCCTTGGAAAAGGTCAGTCTCCTTCACTCCATCCCCGCTGTCCTCCTCATCTTTCAGACCACCTCCGCTCCTGTCTCGTCCGCGCAAAACGCGCCCTCTCCGCTAATCTCTTCCCCCAGTCCACCCTCGACCTCATCGACCAAGACGTCCTCTCCACCCTACCTTCTCTGCACCTCTTTCATCCCCACTCTGGTCCCCTCCACAACGACCTCAAAGACATGCTCTACGCCTGGGTCATCGCAAGGAGCGACCAGGGTCTCGGTTACACCTACGGCGCCGCAAAACTCGCCGCCATGCTCCTCATCACAATGCCCATCCACCAAGCTTTCAACGTCATGCGCAATCTTCTCGAGCGCCATTGCTTGCGCACCTTTTACGGCGGCGACACATCCAAAGACGACGTACGTCCTCTCCCAATCATTTATCATCCTTCACCTCATCCCCTCCCAGCTAGAGGCCTACTACAGGTCAGCCGCACTCACTCCCTCCATTCCCCAGCTCATCAACAACAGGATATTCGACGCTCTCCTAGCCGACGCCATGCCAAAAAGTACCCGTCTCCTCTCCTCCCCTTGCCTCCAATCTCACGTTCTCAGTCTATTTCAACTTTAAGCAGCACCACATATCCCCAGCTGCCTACCTCTCCGACTGGATCGCCACCCTCTTTCTCGACCATCTCCCCTTTGAGGCCTGTGCTCGAATATGGGATGTCATCATGCTCGAGGGTGATTCTTTTCTCTATCGCGTCGCACTCGCTATCCTCGGCGTCCTAGAACCCAGACTCTTCTTCCCTGATCGAACAGAGCTGCTCCAATTACTGCGGTACGTTTCCTCATCCTCCCTTTCTCTTTTTGACCTTCAATCCAGAGGCGAGAATGAAGCCGCAATCCAAGCTGCAACGCGAAATGGCCTGACATTGGGAGGTGGGAAATACGAGATTTATGGTCTCGACGAGGACCAGCTCTGGGATAGGATCAACGCGACCGAAGAGGCGTGCAAGGAGAGTACATGGATACGCCTCATTCAACGCGAACTACCTGACATCTAGCATTGTTGACTCTAGTACCAACCTAATGTATCTTTACGCAACTTATAACAATAGTTCATCGATAGTCGAAAGTACGTTGATCCAATACTTGTCAACCACTTGCTTGTCAAACCCATTCTCGTCATAGCCCAAACTGACCCATAGCTTTCCAACAAATGTGTACCCGAACAGTAGCATACCACCAGGACGCTGGCGGGAGCCTGTTGTCAATGTGTGCAGTCTGATACCGAGATACTCTGGATGCCTGTAAATCCCGTCCAGATTTCCTAACAGGGACAGTCCAATCAAGGCTGTCGAGGCAACGTGGCTTGAAGGCACCAGGGTCTCAGGAACGGACGCCGTCGCCGTCGTCTCGTTGTCAACAACCCCATCGTCTTTTTTCGCCCAGGCACGCGCTCTACATCCTCTCTCGCGTGCCATTTCAATCGAGCGTGCAACCACCAAGGGGTGTTTGGCCGTGTCTCCCGACTGCTTTTTCGCTGATCGTGCTCTGAGCCAAAATGTCGATTTTATATCGCCTGATCGAGGTAGGAACGCTGGAAGGACGACATTGAAATAGCTAAGAGCAGGGAACCAGTATGAATGATTCAAGGTCTTGAGATACGGACGAAGATTGAGTGCTGTGTACATCATACTGCAAATCAAAGTCACTTTTCCTAATCTTTTGTGCTCGTGAGAGTGAGAGAACTTACACAGGAAGCTCCCAACCGCGTTCATGCCTAGTGCGTGCCCAAGCGATACTGCATATGGCAAAAAGGGAACTCGAGATAGAGACGCCTTTCTCCTTGCAATTTCGTAGAATGGCGCTGGTTCGGGCAGGGTCGAATGACGTCGTCTTGACTATCGTATGACGAGGTTGTTGATCGTGTCGCTTGGGAAAACTGTGATCGCCCTAAATGAAAACTTAGTTATTGAACAATCGGTTCCCCGCCCGAAAAAAAACAAAACAAAGGAATTCCTGGAACCCACCACAAGCTTTCGTTGATACGACTTGAAATCAATCTTGGACGCTGCCTTGAAGAGTTTGCTTGAAGGAAGACAAGGTAGCTGATCTTCCAAACACGGCGGAAGCGAAACACCCTGAACAAAAAAAAAAACGCTTCAAGAAGGGAATTCTCGATGGATGAAAAAAAAAAAAGATCGGATTTGAGAAACGTACCTGAGCATGATCGGAATAAAGACACTTGAATTCTTGTTCGAGCAGAACCCTCAACGCAGACTCGTCCGAGGTACGATGACCCAATAGGCCAAACAGTTCATTCGCAAACGTGTGGAGCGCCATGCCGTCTCCGATCCAATGCGCCGCACAAATAAGGAGGTCGAAATTGGTTTGTGGGCTGTCGTCGTCATTTGAGGAGGAGGAGGAAAGAATAAGGTAGGAGAGCCTATCGTTTGAAAGTGTTCTTTCCCCGTTGAGATAGCTGTCGATGAGTTCTTGGAAGAGTCTCGTTTAAATGCGAGGTAGAGAAAGAGGAAGGGTGAGAAAGACTCACCCTCCTTTGTCTGAGAACGCAATTCCAAATTCTGTTGGGCAGATTGTAAAATGTCTTCTGGACACCGGGGGTTATCATAGCTAAGGAGAAAGAAATGAACTCCATGGAAGAGAGAGAGAGAAAGGGCTCAGAGACGGGTCGCGTTGCTTACACAAAACGGATATCATCGTACGTATACATCTTTGTCCTGGCAGCCAATAGCGGATGTCGGGCACGAAGAATCGACCAGACCAGGGACAACCTCTGAAACGTCATACAGCTAGGATCGTCAACACCAAAGCCCAGATGGAGGTACCTAGTAGGCTTGGTTGAAAAAAAAGGGAAAAAGCAGGACCACGGATACAGAAAGCCCAGACGTACATGTCGTTCACTCCGTTGTCGCGTGAGGGGAGATAGTAAGCTATCTCCGTCTCTCCTAGATTTCGTTCGGACTGGACACGGTCTGCGTCCAGTGCGTTGACAAACGATTGAGTATTAGACATTCTTCACTCGAGATAGAAACAGGAGAGCAAGAATGAGCTCAAGGACGAACGTTAACTTTGTTGGACTCGAGGAAAGGGTGGTAGGTGATGGATGATGTATATCTACCCACGAACGAACAGGAGTCCTCATCGTTAAAAGAACTCGAAGAAAAAAAACCAGACGGGCGGTAAACAGAAGAACTGGCTCGGTTTCCTGATTTGGAATTTACCCCTTTCTGTCCCTACATTGTTGGTTGTATATGTATGTGTGTTTGTAGAGAGAGGGGGAGAGACCAGAGTGACGCCACGCTGCCCTGATCGTCAACACACTGCCACACACCTGATCGTCAACACACATATATCCATAAAGTCGTATTTGCCCATTTTCGCACTCATTATTGTTGAAGTGGACCATCACATACTCCGTGTTCCATTCCCTAATGGACCTTCTATTGTCCCACTACTCTTTCATATATCAAAAAATCTCGGATCACGAGAGGACGAGCGGTAAATAAAACAAATGCAAGACAAAGTAGAAGATAAAAATAGAATTTTGTGTGTGTGTTTGTGTGTCTTCATGTCGAACCGACCGACTTGCGCCCTCATCAATGAAACCGCGCGTCTTTTTTTTTCTCATTTCATGAATGGATTGAATCGAATTAGCTTCAAGCCAATGAAATAGGGTTTGACTCGTTACGTTATCGAAACAGTTGATGGGTCCGAAAATTCAAAGTGCCATCGGTTTTGGGCGGGGTTTAAAGAGGTATCTCCAACGACATATATTAACACCATCAATGTGGATCCGAAACCCCTTCCCTCTCGAAACTGTTGGCGTTGTCAACGTCGCAACCTCCCCGCACATTTACCTATTCCTGATTCAATTAATTAAAACGTACTGACAACTTCCGCTTATCAGGTTACTACGCCAACCAAGAACAAGAACAACGTGCGCGACACATGCTCATATGAAGAACACAATTTTTAATTTCGGTATTCCCTTCCGAACCGAGACAGGGACAGGAAGCGCCTCGGTTGTCCCGAAAAGATAGATAAACGCTCAAATTAGCCTATTGATTTAATTCTGCATTTGCCCTTGTTCGGTCCAAGTGCGTATCTAGAAAGCAAGGATCACTATACATCAAATCTAAATCACATGTCTTTTAGTCCAGAAACAAAGTCCGGTGCTTTTTGAAACCAAAAGAAAGGGGGTGATGATACGGCAAAAGATGCACATGCTGAACGACTTCTCATCTTGAGAAAATCACCCACTAGTCCCGCGAAGGATCGAGTTTGATCGTGGGTAGCTCGGAAGACTTGAGTTCCTCGAGCTCAGAAGATTCTTTATCGGCGCTGAACAAAACTCGTCGGTGGTCGCTCTCGTTCGCTTCAACGTCAATCGATTGCTGTGGAGACTTGGGTGGTAACTCGTTTGATTTGACCCACGTGTAGTACCTGTTCGACAAGGGCGTCAAAAAAAAGGCACACAAATCACTTCTCTCAAGATCAATCTTACAGAGTGCCGGTGAGAATGACAAGGATGGATGTTGCGCGTTTACTGTCAACTAGTTTGAAGAATTGAAAAGCCACTCGGATCTAGTTGACACTCACACATTAAGGATATCTCCGAATATCCAAACACCGACGAGTGTTTGTATGACTGATCTTGCAGCCTGGGAACAACTGTCAAACCACAAACACAAGCACAAAGTAGGGCGCGCACGCTTG
>Ga0153924_1001499_pt1 | contig 11460 bp, 9 predicted proteins | sample TSNJ008MetaG_FD_104709 | JGI IMG/M metagenome (GOLD analysis project Ga0153924, IMG submission 104709) | Attine ant fungus gardens microbial communities from New Jersey, USA - TSNJ008 MetaG | ecosystem: Host-associated > Fungi > Mycelium > Unclassified | place: USA: New Jersey, Wharton State...
ACTGGGGATTGAACCGGCAGATATCAAAGGAATAGAAGATATCAAAAAGCTTCCCTATACAACAAAGGATGATCTGAGAGATAATTATCCGTTTGGATTGTTTGCAGTTCCTCAATCAGAGATTGTCAGGATACATGCGTCAAGCGGGACTACAGGTAAAGCCACTGTAGTGGGTTATACCAGAAGAGATATTGAGGTCTGGCAGGAATGTGTTGCTAGATGTCTCGCTATGGCTGGGATAACGAAAAATGATATTATTCAGGTTGCATATGGATATGGATTATTTACAGGAGGATTAGGATTACATTATGGAGCTGAAAATCTGGGAGCGACAGTTGTTCCAATGTCTGCAGGCAATACGAAAAAATTGATAGATATGATGGTAGACTTTGGTGCATCGGCTATTGCATGTACACCGTCCTATCTATTGCATATTGCAGAGATGATAGAAGATATGGGATTGTTAGACCAGATTAAACTAAAAGCAGCTGTCTGCGGAGCAGAGCCATGGACTGACAATATGCGTATGCAAATCGAAGAAAAGCTTCATATTAAGGCTTTTGATATCTACGGATTAAGCGAGATTATGGGGCCGGGAGCTTCAATTGATTGTGAATATCACAAAGGTTTACATGTATTTGAAGATCATTTCTTCCCTGAAATCATTAATCCTGAGACTTTAGAAGAAAAGCCGGAAGGTGGAATAGGAGAGCTGGTATTAAGTACTTTGACGAAAGAGGGGATACCTTTGCTCCGTTATAGAACAAAGGATCTTACAAGTATTTCCTATGACAAATGTGAATGTGGAAGAACTCTGGCCAGAATCTCCAGGTTTAAAGGGCGTTCTGATGATATGCTGATTATTCGTGGTGTAAATATATTCCCATCTCAGGTAGAAGCGGCGCTATTAGAGGTTGATGAGACTACACCACATTATGTGATGGTCGTAGACCGTGTCAATAATTTAGATACATTAGAGGTCTTAGTTGAAGTAGAGGAGCGTTTTTTCTCAGATGAAATCAGAGAATTAGAACGCTTAACAAAGAAGATTTCTCATACTATAAAGAGCGCATTAGGAATCGCAGTTGATGTTAAGCTGGTAGAGCCAAAGACACTTGAAAGAAGTATAGGGAAGGCAAAACGGGTAATAGATAAGCGTGAATTAGTATAAAGAATGAATGGCCTCAACCGGGTCACGATCGATCGTGACCCGGTTGGGAGTAATACAATTAGGAATTGGAGGGACACCATATGTTCGTAAAACAATTATCAGTATTTATTGAGAATCGAAAAGGGCGATTAGAACAAGTGACAGAAGTGCTAATGGAAAAAGATATCAATATCGTATCTGTGAGCCTTGCAGATACCAATGAGTATGGTCTGCTTAGAATGATTGTGTCTGAGCCGGAAGAGGCAAAATCAGCATTAAGAGAAAATGGATTTTCAGCAATGCTTACTGATGTATTAGCAGTGAAGCTCCCAAATAAAGTGGCGGCATTACAGCATTTACTAAAACTTTTAAGTAATGCTGATCTAAATGTTGAATATATGTATGTATTGGATTCGTCAGTGGAATATGGCTCAATGGTTGTAAAAGTAACAGATCCACAAAAAGCATTAGAAGCAATACAGGCAGGAAATATGGAGGTATTTGATCCGGAAACTGCATACTCGATACATGTATAGGATTAATTTAACATAAAATAGGGATGTTGCAGTTGCAACATCCCTATTTTATTTATTGTGAGTGAATGATTTGATAAAATTCTTGACTCTGACGTTGCGTAAGGTTTTATTATAAAGGCATAATATCATCCACAGTTTTACAATAGTTGTTCGCTATGCCCATAATTTATGAGTTTCCTTTCCTTTTGTATTTATAAGGTCGAATAAAAGGTAAATTACATAATTTGAAGAAAAGTTGCGCTTTTTTATTGACTTTATTACGTTAAAGTGTTACACTTTAACGTAGAAAAAACGTGCATTTTAATATTATTTTTTATAACCGCTGACAGATACAGTGGCAACCAAATTGTCAAGATCATCAGAAACCGTAACTTGATAAAAAGTTGTATGCCCGCCTTCTTTGATACATTTAGCTTCAGCGATAAGAGCAGAGCCTTTCGCAACCCCCATAAAGGATATATTACTTGTTAAAGTAACCGTTAGAGGCCGCTCATAATTTGCAGCTACTGCAAAAGCAAAATCAGCAAGTGTATAAATAGCACCGCCCATCACTGTATTCGTTGCGTTTAAGTGCTGTCTGGTAATTGCAAAGCGGCATTTGGAATATCCTGCACTGACTTGGTCTATTTCAATACCGGTTGCTTCGGTTGCGAAAATATCATTTTTAAAAAAATCACGTATTTCATTTATACTCATATGAACTCCTATCTGCTTAATCGGTACCGGGTTATGGCTGACCGCAACCGGGTCACGACCGATCGTGACCCGGTTGCGGTTGATGGTTGACGGTTGACGGTAGAGCGGTTGAGGTTAATGGTTAAGAGTATTATATCAAAAATAATAAGGAAAAGGAAGATGTTATGTTAATCAAAATTGTATTATTACTTTTATTCTTTGGTTCAATGGTGGCAGTTGGCCTATATTCCAGAAAGCATGCCAGAAATGTGAATGATTTTGTATTAGGGGGAAGATCGGTTGGCCCATGGCTTACCGCATTTGCCTATGGAACTTCTTATTTTTCAGCTGTTGTATTCGTAGGTTATGCCGGTCAGTTTGGATGGAAATACGGCCTGTCTTCTACTTGGATTGGTATTGGAAATGCTCTGATTGGAAGTCTGTTAGCCTGGCTGGTATTAGGGAAAAGGACAAGAGTAATGTCTAAGCATCTATCATCGGCCACAATGGCAGATTTTTTTGGAAAGAGATATGACAGCAAGAATCTAAAAATTGTGGCATCTGCCATAATATTTATATTCTTAGTCCCTTATACAGCATCTATTTATAATGGATTATCCAGATTATTTGAATTGGCATTTGATATACCATATGCGGTATGCGTTATTGTTATGGCGATTTTGACAGGTTTGTATGTTATTTTAGGCGGCTATATGGCAACCGCAATCAATGATTTTATCCAAGGTATTATCATGCTGGCAGGTATTGTAGCAGTAATCTTTGCTGTATTAAGCGGACAAGGCGGTTTTACGGAAGCAATTCAAAAATTAAGAGATATTCCAACTGCTGATATTGCAGTAAATGGGCAAAGCGGAGCATTTGCATCGCTATTCGGTCCAGACCCATTAAATCTACTAGGCGTGGTAATTCTTACTTCACTTGGTACTTGGGGATTACCTCAAATGGTACATAAATTCTATACGATTAAAGATGATAAAGCTATTAAAACTGGAACCATCGTATCCACTGTATTCGCTGTTGTAATCGCAGGCGGAAGTTATTTCTTAGGAGGTTTTGGCAGATTATTTGATAATCCGGTTCTTTATAAAGCAGATGGTAAGGTTATATATGATGGTATTATTCCACATATGTTATCTTCACTGCCGGATATCTTGATGGGAATTGTAATTGTATTGGTTCTGTCAGCATCTATGTCGACATTATCGTCTTTGGTGTTAACTTCTAGTTCTACGTTAACGTTGGATTTCTTAAAGGATAATATTATGAAGAAAATGGATGATAAAAAACAGTTATTCATTATGAGAATCTTAATCGGAGTTTTCATCATCGTATCGGTTATTTTAGCATTAGATCCACCGACTTTTATTGCACAATTAATGGGTATCTCCTGGGGAGCACTTGCCGGAGCTTTTTTAGCACCGTTTTTATTTGGGCTGTATTGGAAGAAAGTCACAAGAGCGGCAGTATGGGCATGTTTTATTACAGGGGTTGGAATTACAGTCTCTAATATGTTTTTTAAGTACATAGAGTCGCCAATTAATGCAGGTGCAATCGCAATGCTGGCTGGATTTGTAGTAGTACCATTGGTGAGTCTGATTTCACCTAAATTGAAAAAAGATAAAATAGAAGAGATTTTTGAGTGCTACAAATCCTAAGAAAGTATTTTAGATTTATACCGTTTTAACATTACCTATAAGATATCAATAAAGGCTTGCATATCATACCGAAGTATGAGGCAAGCTTTTAATATTGATAAGCAGTATAGAGCAGAATCATTTTTTCTTGTCCTTTCATCTGCATTTTGATATAATAATAGACAGAATAATCATTATCCAGGCAGTATCGCAAGCCAGCTTGTGATATGCATGGGAGCGAAGGTGAAAAATGCCTAAATCCTATAATCAAAAAATGAAAATATTATATATTATGAAAGCGTTGTTCGAAAAATCTGACGAGAATCATGTGCTGTCTACGGAAGAGTTGATAAAAGAAGTAAACAGATATGGGATTAAAGCCGAACGGAAAAGTATCTATGACGATATTGAAGCATTACGTCTTTACGGTATGGATATTATCAGCAGGAGGGAAAGACCTGCAGGCTATTATTTAGCCAGCCGGGAGTTTGAACTTCCGGAACTGAAATTACTGGTAGATGCTGTTCAGTCATCAAAGTTTATAACTTATAAAAAATCGAAGGAATTAATAAATAAGTTAGAGGGCTTAGCCAGTAAATATGATGCCAGGCAGCTGCACAGACAAGTTTTTGTCGCAAACCGGATTAAGACAATGAACGAAAGTATTTACTATAATGTAGATAAAATCCACAATGCCATTTCAAACAATGTTAAGATCAGTTTCCAATATTATGAGTGGACAGTCACTAAGGAGATGCGGCTCAAAAGAGATGGAGAACAATATATCATTAGTCCATGGGCATTGAGTTGGGATGATGAGAATTATTATTTAATCGGATATGATGAAGGCGCCTCGATGATTAAACATTACAGAGTAGATAAAATGCTAAATATTGTATTTATGGAAAGTGAGCGGGTCGGTAGAGAATATTTTGAAAACTTTAATACGGCTGATTATACGAATAAAACCTTCGGGATGTTTGGCGGTAAGGACAAAATCGTTGAATTAATATTTAAGGATCAATTTATTGGAGTTGTGATTGATAGATTTGGAAAAGATATTCCAGTCATAAAGCAAGAGGAGCATCGTTTTAAAGCAAGGGTAAACATTGCGCTCAGCAGTCAATTCTATGGATGGGTCACGGGAATTGGAGAAGGGGTAGAAATTGCCGGACCACCGGAAGTTGTGAATGAATATAAGGAATTTTTAGAATTTATAATAGATAAATATAGGCAATAATACGATGCAGAAAGAGGAGAGAGATGGCTAAATATATAATGGCATTAGATGCAGGAACAACTAGTAATCGATGTATTCTATTTGATAAGAATGGAAATATGTGCAGTTTGGCACAAAAAGAATTCACACAGTATTTTCCCAAACCGGGCTGGGTAGAACATGACCCCGATGAAATCTGGTCTGTACAACTTGGTGTGGCTGCGGAAGCGATGTCGAAAATAGGAGCCACAGCCACAGATATTGCCGCAATCGGAATTACCAACCAAAGAGAGACGGTGGTTGTTTGGGAGAAAGAGACTGGGAATCCGATTTGTAATGCAATCGTATGGCAGTGCAGACGTACTGCAGGTTATTGTGATGAATTAATAAATAAGGGTTTAGAGGATTTGTACAGACATAAAACAGGACTTAAAATAGACGCTTACTTTTCTGCAACTAAGGTCAAATGGATATTGGATCATATAGAAGGTGCCAGAAGTAAGGCAATGGAAGGAAAACTGTTATTTGGTACCGTAGAGACCTGGCTTATCTGGAAGCTGACAAAAGGGCGGGTACATATCACTGATTATTCCAATGCATCCAGAACAATGATGTTTAATATCAATACATTAATGTGGGATAAAGATATTTTAGCGGAATTAGGGATACCGGAAAGTATGCTGCCAATACCCAGACCATGCAGTGAAGTGTATGGTTATACGGATGCATCATTATTTGGTGGAGAGATAGCGATAAGCGGAGCAGCAGGCGACCAGCAGGCTGCTTTATTTGGACAGACTTGTTTTCAAAAAGGAGAAGTTAAAAATACATATGGAACGGGGTGCTTCTTGTTAATGAATACCGGAGAGCAACCGGTATATTCAGATAATGGCTTATTAACTACAATTGCGTGGGGATTAGACGAAAAAGTCATTTATGCATTGGAGGGCTCTATTTTTGCTGCAGGTGCGGCTATCCAGTGGCTTAGAGATGAGCTTAAGTTAATAGAGACAGCAGCAGATTCAGAGACAGCTGCGATGGAAGTGGAAGATACAAACGGATGTTATGTAGTGCCCGCATTTACAGGATTGGGTGCACCTCACTGGGATCCATATGCGAGAGGAGTCATCGTTGGGTTAACAAGAGGGGTGAATAAAAATCATATTATCCGTGCAACTTTAGAGTCCCTGGCATTTCAGGTGGACGAAGTAATAAAAGCAATGGAAGCAGATTCAGCAATATGTCTGACAATGCTGAAAGTTGACGGCGGGGCAAGTGCTAATGATTTTTTAATGCAGTTTCAATCGGATATAACGAATACAATGGTGAAACGTCCAAAGTGTGTGGAGACGACAGCAATTGGAGCGGCGTATCTTGCAGGTCTTGCCGTGGGTTATTGGGAAAACAAAGAAGAGGTTTTAGAAAACGCAAAATTGGGAAAAATGTTTATACCTGATATGTCTGCTGAAATTCGGAAAAATAAAATAGATGGCTGGAATAAGGCAGTGACGAAATCCTATCAATGGGAGGAAAATGATAATGTACTACAAAATAGCTGAAAAACTGGAAGAGGTAAAGACAGATGACAGATTTCAGTTTGATACCCCGGTTATAGCAGTCCTAAGCCAAGAAGAGTGGAGGACAGACTATAATAAAAAGCTGGGTTTCCCAAAAGTGATGGAAGAAGATTTTTCGAGGACCCATCACACTAAAGCAGAGGTATACGGAGAATATATAGCAGGTGCGTTTGTTATTCCAAACCGGGATAATATACTAGGTCCGAAGGATAATTTTTTATTTTTTATGAATGAAAACTGCATCGCATTTGTAGATAATGAAGAATTTGTAAGTGAAATTGTAGCAAATCTTGCTGATACAAAGAAGTATAAAGAATCGAAAATTGAACTATTTATTTTTGACTTTCTATGGAAATTGGTTGAAAATGACTTAGAAGTGCTGGAGAATTATAATAACAGTATATTGGAGATTGAGGAAAGAGTCTTAGACAGAGAAATGGAGGACTTTAACAGAGAGATAATAACGCTGCGAAAAGGTCTGTTAGAACTGGAACGGCATTATGTACAATTAGTTGCAGTAAGTGAAGAATTGGCCGAAAACGAAAATGGTTTCTTTGATAAAGATTATATGCATTCACTAAGACTATTTAGTGACAGAGTAAGAAGAATGCAGTCCGATGCCAGAAGGATGTTAGACTACTCCATGCAGGTACGAGAAGTGTATCAGTCCCAGGTAGAATTAAAGCAAAATAGCATTATCCAGATGTTCACTGTGGTAACTACTATATTTTTTCCGCTAACTGTAATCACCGGATGGTATGGGATGAATTTTATCAATATGCCGGAGCTAAACTATAAATATGGATATGTGATTATAATTGCTGTCAGTATTTTAATTGTGGCAGGGTGTATTATATACTTTAGGAAGAAAAAAATATTTTAACCGCAACCGGGTTAAGTTTGACCGCAACCGGGTTCCGATCAAACTTAACCCGGTTCAGTATGATAGGGATTGTGCTTTGCACAATCCCTATCAGTCTAAACATAATATTGTATAAATTTACTAATACGCTTTAATATCGGGATTTTATGCAACTGCTTATTTGAATAATACAGAGCTGCAAAATTACTGTACCATAGTTGAAAATCGGGATATTTTGCATAATGGCATATAGAACGACTATTTATCTGCCATGGTTTTAAACCTGCAAAATGAATGCCATATAATACATTCAAGTCCGGATAACCGCCAATGGAGCAATAACGTATATCAATACTTTTCCATTCTCCTGACCACATCATAGTTGCAAGTTGCATTTCGGGCCATGGAAATTTACGTGTAACCAATTCCGAAATATTTTTCTGCTCAAGATAGTGAATAAAATATTTATATTCATTCATCGATGGATCAATTCTCCATAATGCTGCATTGACTCCCATATTAGCCGGGTCATATACGACTCTGTCTGTAATTGTTTTAGGTATATGTGAACCGTGCGGACATATTGTATTATAATGTGAATGCCAGCACCACTCGCCATTTTCATCTGCTTTTCTAATTAAGCTACCCTTTTCATCATATGAGGTCCAGAGATTTTTCTTTTCCATAATAATACCTGCAGGTGCATCTATTTCAAATAGATTATCATATTTTTTAATTGGAAGTACATCTGCGTCCAACACAATAATACGTTCATATCCTGTTGATAGGTCACTGTCAATTCCTAAACGTAATACCTGGAATCGCGTAAGTAAACTATCACGGTCTGCCCTTTGCCCTTTTATCTGACTTTTTAATTTAAATTCATTTATCTCTATTACATAGTCAAAGACTATTGAGAGACAACTTTTCGCATTTTCAGAGACTTCTTCTGTCACCAGACATATAATATCATGTGGTGTCTGATTATTCTTAAGTGAATAAGCTAATACAAGCGCTCCCGGTAAATAACTGTCATTTCGCATCATAAAAGTTACATATGCATATTTTTTGCTCATAAATTCCTCCTATTTTAGAGGAATCTCAAAGGCACTATGCACTTTTAAATCATTTACTATTTATTGTGCATATTGCAGATATGAGGTATTCCTCTTTCTGTAAATAATCTACAATATGCTTTTGCGTTTTTAACAGGTATCATTATTTTCACCTCCCATTTAAATTAGTGTTCCATTGCTGGAATTTGAAAAACCCTTTTTCCAAATTTGGAAAAAGGGTTCATTTCAGTAATCACTATCGTAAAGACATAGTAAGGTATATACGAATAATAACATAATAATGAATAATCCAAATTCCAACAAAAACCAAGCTCAAATATAGTTGAACTAATAAAGAGGTATTTCGTTAAATCTGAATTATTTGATCATCCTTACACCTCTTTTCTATGTTAATAAAGCTATTATATAAAATATGAGTTCAAAAAGCAAGATAATGTTTAACACTTAATAATATAGTTTATTAAATCAATAATAGATAGATTGAATTAAATTTTAGTTGACAAGAATGGTTTATAGTTGTAAACTTATATTAAAGTTTATAACTATAAACCATAATTATTGAAGAAAGGATAAATGCAATACGTAGAACATCTTAATGCGATTTGAATAAAGTCGGTATTTCAATTCTACGTAGCATCACGGGTTAACCTGTGATTTGCATGGTTGTGAATATGAAAAATCTTAAACTATGTGAAAGTGACTATCGTTTCATGCTTGTTATATGGGAAAATGAACCGGTTGCATCGGGACAATTGGTGATATTATGTGCCGAAAAACTTGGATGGAAAAAATCTACAACCTATACTGTGTTGCGTAAAATGTGCGAAAAAGGAATTCTAAAAAATGAGGATACAATAGTGCGTTCTATTATTCCCAAGGCACAAGTGCAGGCTTTTGAAAGTGAGCATTTTGTAGAACATGCTTTTAAAGGATCATTACCACAGTTTTTAGCCTCATTTCTTGGTGGAAAAACTATTTCCGAAAAAGAAGCAGATGAGCTCAAACGGCTGATTGATTCACATAAGGAGGAATGAGAGTATGGAAACATTATTTTTAAAGGTGCTTAATATGAGTATTACGGCAAGTTATGTTATCATAGCAGTTTTAGTTATAAGGGCGTTTATGAAAAGAGCTCCCAAAAAATATTCTTATATGCTATGGATTGTAGCCTTATTCCGTCTGGTATGCCCGGTATCCTTCTCATCGCTATTTAGTATTTTTAATATCAATGTTTTCGATATGACGATAGCACAAGAAGGAAGTACGGCACTTAGTTATGTGCCTGCTGATATAGGTACTGCGGAAATACCAAAAGTAACAGTTGGGATACCAACCATGAATACCATTATTAATGACGCTCTGCCCGCTGCCGCTCCAGCTGCCACTACGCCAGTCGCTGACAGCAATCCTTTGCAATTTTGGATTATACTCGGTACAACAATTTGGTGTGTTGGTGTTATTATATTACTGATTTACATTGCTGTTGCTTTTATTCGGTTAAAGCAGCGTGTATCTACAGCCATTCGTCAAAACGACAATGTATTTGAATGCGATAATATTCGCTCACCTTTTATTCTTGGCTTTGTCAAACCTGTTATATATATACCATTTGGTCTGAGTGAACGGGAATGTGCATATATTCTGCAGCATGAAGCTGTTCATATCAGACGAAAGGATTATTTATTAAAGGCGATTGGTTTTTTAGTTTTGGCGATTCATTGGTTTAATCCTCTTGTATGGCTTGCATTTCGGCTGATGACAAAGGATATGGAAATGAGTTGTGATGAAAAAGTGCTGACGGAAGCGGGTATAGAAATTGTTAGGGAATACACGGCTTCTTTAGTATCTTTTGCATCAAACCGTCGTTTCTCGGCAGCAAATCCGATTACCTTTGGTGAAATCGAAATTCACGAACGGGTTAAAAATGCGCTGCGATTTAAGAAGCCTAAAAAGTGGGTTACTATTTTAACTATGATTCTATGTGTAATAGCCATCACAGCCTGCGCCGCTAATCCATCAAGAGTAATTGATTCTTCGAATACCGTTGATCCGTCAAACAATAATTCACTTAATGACATCAGTGATTTATACGGCTATTATGTTTTTGAAAAACAATTGTATATGAATCCTCTAAGTTCATTTATAGCATTTGACGGGCATAAAGAATATTATACGTTAGCTGAAAACCAGTTTATTATAATTGACAAGAATGGGAATGAGCTAGTGTATCAAGTCACCTATGAACAAAGTGAAGTAGATGAACAGGAATTTAAAAACAGTTTTATAATTGATGACGAATATGAATATAATAGGGAAAGTATAGATATTACAAAATATAAAGAACGATATCGATATGAATTGACAGGTTCTTTAGATGGATATTGGATTTATCTTCTTGATGATGAGATATGGCTGGTAAAAATGCATAAGGATAGTGCCAATGTTCGAAAGAATGAATACATTTGGAGCATTTACAAAATTGTCAAAGGTGTACATTATGAGAATAAAAAATTATCATCATCAGATATAATTTATTTACATAATGCATATACTGAGTAAAAGGTATTTTATTGAAATTTAAATTGAAAAAAGGAATACAATTTACTCAATTACAACTGAATAGGGTGTAGATTTAAATAATTTGATCTATGATATTCAAATATACTTTCTGGAGCATTTAGTGATAGGGCAGACAATTTTAAGGTACGAT
>Ga0153924_1001502_pt1 | contig 11447 bp, 6 predicted proteins | sample TSNJ008MetaG_FD_104709 | JGI IMG/M metagenome (GOLD analysis project Ga0153924, IMG submission 104709) | Attine ant fungus gardens microbial communities from New Jersey, USA - TSNJ008 MetaG | ecosystem: Host-associated > Fungi > Mycelium > Unclassified | place: USA: New Jersey, Wharton State...
AAGACGTCGTCGATAACGAGACCGCTCACATTGAGGTCGCCGGCCCAATTATCCCGGTCCCGTTTAGGTGCATCCCAAATCGTATCTTGCATGCAAAGGTGAGCCGTATACGCGCCGACCTCCCAGATTTGGTTGAGCGACTGATCGGAAGAATCGAACGAGCCGAAGTACGTTACCGGATACGAAATGGCATCGATCGTGAAATGCACGGCATCAGGAGAGACGTCCTGCGGAAGCGAGACGACCACGTAGCGGAAAGCACTCTTCGGCCCATAAGCGTCTGCGCTGGGCGGGACGTCTACGCTATTGGTTCCCAAATACGGATGCTGCTGCGCCTCCTCGAGCGACTCGCCGTACGCAAAAGCAACACGCAGCGGCTGGGCTGCTTGAGAGAAGATATGTAAACGCCCGGCGTATTCGCGGCCGAAATCGAGAACGACGCTCTGCGCTCCGGTGCTGGGAAGTATGCGCGCCGGCTGAACTTCTTGGCGCGTTAGATAGGACGAAATACCGTCATACCCCGGCCACTGATACATGGCGGCGTCATCGTTCCCCAACAGATTCGGGTAGGATTCGATACTGCCGTGCAGCGTGATTGGACCGTTTGCCGTCCATCCGTCACCGCTTAGCAGAAGCGAAGGTGCGTCGACTCCGACCGGCGCTGAGACGATTTTGACGGCGACGTCAGCAGCTCCGTTCGCCTCCACCATGACCTCGTTCTGTCCACGTTTGAGATACGCGGTTACGTCTTGTACGAGTAACAAGGGCTTAATGGCGTCATCGACGTTCGTTTTTGCGCCGGCGAGTTTGTCGTTGATGAAGACTTGAATGTTCTCGGCGCCGCTCCCACGTGCAGGAGCCGCGATGTAGAGCGTTGCCTCGGGCGGCAGGGAATCGACCAGGAACGAGCGTTGCAGCTTCCACGGATCTTCTGCATCCACGGAGAGATATTGCTCGGGAAGCGGTTGGTGTAATGCTGATTCAAGCACAGGCGCCGACGGCTGGGCGAGTGCTGCGTGGTACGACATCGGCGCAAAAAGAACCAGACCTATAACGGCGACGAGATGTGTACGCATTCCGATGCCTTCGGCCTCGTAAACGGTGACCCTGTGGCTGGTCTCGGTCCCGTCATGCGGCCTGAAGCAGCTCCGCAGATCTAAGCGGGAATGGAGTAGTTTTAAAAAGCAAGTACTATGCCAGAAGGCAAGTCGTGTGGTAAAATTCTAGCGTGAGCAAGCGGGTATACGGACAGTACTGCGGATTCGCGCGGGCGCTGGAATTGGTGGGCGAGCGCTGGGCTCTGTTGATCGTGCGCGATCTGCTGGTCGGGCCCAAGCGTTTTAGCGATCTGCAACGCGGGCTCCCGAAGATTCCAAGCAATATCCTAACCTCGCGGCTCAAGGAATTGGAAGAAGCCGGCATTGTGCAACGCCGCCTGCAGCCGCGCCCCTCCAACGGCGTCTTTTATGAGCTGACTGAAGTCGGCAACGACCTGGAAGACGCCGTAATGGCGCTTGGGCGTTGGGGGGCGCAACGTCTGGGTGAGCCGCGCCCCGGCGAGATCGTCACCGAGGACGCGATGGTGATGGCGTTGCGCACAACGTTTCAGCCGGAGGCAGCCGGGAGAACGCGTGCGAGTTACGAGCTGCGATTGGGCGACATCGTGATCAACGCGAAGGTGGCAAACGGCAGGGCAAGCGTTGTCGCGGGCCCGCTTCCAGGAGCGGACCTGATCATCGAGACCGGCCCCGCCGTGCGGATGCTGCTTGCGCGCGAAGTGACGCCCGAACAGGCGCTGAAGAAGAAGCTCGTGCGCATCACCGGTGATCCGAAACTGCTGGATCGCTTCGTTCGAATGTTTCGAATCGGCTAAGTACGACGCGAGGATACCGTGGAAACGCAAATCGCAAGCTTTGGAGCAACGACTCACCATCCATCAACGGCATCGCCTGAACTGTTAGCGTTTGGGAGGCTTCGCCTTGACGTGAAGCGACGCGTGTTGATCTCCCCGTACGGCGAGCGCCCACTCCGCGAGCGGGTCTTTCGGCTGTTGATGGTGTTCCTCGAGTCAAACGGGAGCCTCGTTACCGACGAGATTCTGTTCGACCGCGTCTGGGCTGGAAAGCCTGTAAAGCGGTCGAACCTCGACATGCATATCTATTTGTTAAGACAACTCTTGGCGGAGTGTGACGGCACTACCGAATATATCGTTACCGTCAACAAAAAAGGGCGCCTGTTCGCCTGTGCTCCAACAATGCACGGATCCCCGCCGGGTTTGACCGGCAACGATCGGCCCAACCAAACATCAGCGCTTGCACATTGCCTCGACGGGTACTGCCTGTTAGAGCAGCGCTCGGGCAACACGCTACGGGTTGCTGCACAGGCCTTTGCCCGAGCCCTCGACGTTGATCCGCGCTTCGCCCCCGCATACCTTGGTTTGACACGCGTCTACGTAGCGTTGGGACTATTCGGTGACATCCCAGCGCCAGTTGCGCTCGCCCATGCTCGCACGAACCATAACCGAGCGTTAGCGGGCGGCGATTCTGCTGAAGTCTCAGCAGTGTGCGCGGACATCGAAATGCTACTCAACTGGGATCGGGAAAAAGCTCACCAACACATCACCAATGCGTTGCTTCGCGACCGATACTCCCCGTCAGTTCGATCGATTTGGGTGCGACATCTGCTGTGCACCGGTGAATTTGATGCCGCGCTATCTGAGTCAATTGCTACGCTTCGGAGCTTTCCGCAGGACACATCGCTGAGGATATTATTCGCAAACGTGCTCTTGATGACCGGCGATACCGCTGGAGCGATTGACGCTCTTACACGTGCGATGCTCATCGAGCCGGAGAATCCGGTGGCGCGCCTATATCTCGCGCAGGCGTACGTGTTGGACGGCACGCCGATGCGAGCTGTTGCGGCTTTGGCCGGAGAAGGGAGGCCCGTGAGCAATCGCGAGTTGCCCTGGCTCGCGCGCGCGTACGCGGAGGCCGACAACCCTGAATCGTCTGCGCGTGTATACAACGACTACGTGCGAGAGGGACGGCCTAAAGGCGTTTCCTCATTTGCACTTGCGGTTGCGGCTGCCGGCCTTCGAGAAGAGAAAGAGGCCATCGCCTTCTTGAGGTCCTCTTTCGAAGAACGGGAACCGGCAGCGGTGTTCCTTCGTGGGGCGCCGTCTGTGCACTGGTTTAAGACGCTCAAGGGATCGCCTGAGTTTGTGGAGTTGACTAACCAACTGCCGAACTCACCGGTGCGCGGCGCTTCCCGTGCTTCTGCGTAAGAGATCGTCACTCCGACGTTGACGCATCAAGTGCGTCATGAGTGATTCCCGCCTCTGGATGCTTCGCGGCATTTCGCGCTCACGGTGCACGAAGGCCTCCGCTTTCGCGGAGGCCTTCTTGTTCGCCGTTGCGAGATTTACGTACGTCGACTCTAGAGTTTAACCCGGAAGTCGAGGTACGCGTTGAAGGGCAGCGTTGAGAGGTTAGGATAATAGGCCGGAACTCGGAACGGCTGCACCGGGACGCCCGGGTTGTAGTTGTTGGCAATCGGCCCGAAACCCTCACCGGCATAGCCGGCGCCGTAACTGCAAATCATCTTTTGAGAAACCCCGGGGAAGCTGCTCCACGGTTCCTTCGAACCACCGAAGCAACCATCGTAGACGTTCGCCAACGTCAACACGGCCTGGATACGCGGGGTAACCTCGTAGCTCAGCTGTGTTGCGAGCGTCACGCGATTGGGTGCCGTGAACGCGCCAATTCCGTCGAAGTTCCCGGTACTCGTGTCCGGAATCGGAATTGAGTACGTTCCCGCGCACGTTGACGCATTATACGAGCTGCCGTAGCCGCCGTACGGGTAGCGGGGGTCGCCCGCGACCGCGCCCAGAGTTCCGGTACAGCTTGACGGATTGACACCCAGTTCGTCGATCGGGTAGCCGTACTTGGATCCCGATGAGAACTGAATGGCAGGAGTAATCGCGAACTTGTCGTGCGTGTAATTGAGCACAAGCGTCGCGACGTTCGGTGCGATGAACGAGCCGTAGCCGCCCGCACCCGGCGCGCCGGCCGGGAAGAGCGAGTACGGAACGTACGACGCATTGGGATCGAAGAAGCCCTGTACCGGCGCGTTCCAATACGGATTTGCGATATCCGCAGCCGTACAAGCCGATGCGGTGGCAACTGCAGCGCCGCCTGTCGTGTAGCACGGAGCAGCCGTGACGCCGGCCGCGCAGACGGCCTGGCCGTACTGCGACTTGCCGGCGGAACCTCCGCCGTTACAGGCGCTCGTCTGCGCGTTGTAGTTCGAGATCGCCTGGTTGATCGACGTCACCGGCGTCGTGCCGTTCGACGTCGGCTTGAACTTCACGTACGCATTCGTGTACGTGTAGCTCAGGAGTCCAGAGAAGCCGTTCTTCGAGAAGTCGCCCTTTTGGAGCTCCACCTCGATGCCATCCGACGTTTGCGATCCGATGTTCAGACCGGAAGCGAAGCTCGTCACGACGTCCAGGTAGAATTCCTCGATCTGGTCTTGCGTCTGGCGGAAGAACGGTGTGACTTTCCAGGACAGATCGGTACCCTTAACCTGGTGCTCCCACGAGAGGTCGTAGTTCCACGAGTTTTCCGGATAGATCGGGTGCGTGGGGTTCGTGAAGCCGAGCGTGTAGAAGTTCTTCAGGTTGAAGATACCACCGCTCGGCGTGTTCTGGTCGAAGTACGTGTACTGTTCGAAGGCCGTGTTCGGCGCTTGATCGTACTTGCCGACGCTGAAACGCAACACGTTGCCGGTATTGGCCGTGAACGTCGCAGCGACGCGCGGCTGGAACACCGTGTAGGTCTGCGTGTTGCTGATGTTGCTGATCGTCGCCGGAACGTACGACCCGCTTGTCACCCCGAGGTTCGCATCCGTGCACCCGAGTGTGGGATTCGTCTTCTCGATTGGAGCAACCGACGGCGTTGCCGGGTTGGTGCAGTACGAGTTGTTCCATGCCGCATACCAGAAGTCGGAGGCTCCGCCTTGAGTATTCTGTGGCACGAACGAGAATGAGTCTTCGCGCACGCCCAGGTTGATGTGCAGGCGGTCGCTCGGATCCCATTCATCGGTGATCGAACCCGAACCGAAGCGCGGCGTTACGGTGTTGTTCTCGCCGCTCATGCCGGTGTCGACGATGTCCCATTCGCACGGCCCGCCGCCACAGGTCGTTCCCGCCGCAACCGCCGGAATGGAGCCGCTTTGAAGATCGATGGTACCGAATTGCGCGGCCCCCGTGCCACCGCCGTCGCAGTTCCCCGGCGCACCGGCTGCCGTGTAACAGATACCCGCGTTAGGCCTACTGCCGTTCACCAACGCGGCGATTGGATAGTCGTAACCTCCGAGCAGCGGCGTAACAAGATACACGCGCTGAGAGTTGGCCGTCACGAACGAACCTTGCACTTGCAAGAGGTTGTGCGTGTTCAACTGGTCTGCGAAGGTCCCGCTGGCGCCGCGGCTATGCGCGTACACGTCGTACGCCGGAGGAATACCGGCGCAGCAGAGATAGTCCGAAACCGGACCGTAGGTGAACCATCCCGAGTATACGGTGTAGCCGTAGACTCGCAGATAGGCATTCGAGCCGAAGTTTTTTTGGTACTGCAGCTTGACGATGCTCTCGACGTTGTTTTCGTTATCGACATCGTTCGCGGGAATTGCGCCGCCGCATCCGAGGCTCACCGGACTGGTGTCGGGGAAGCAGAAGTTCTGAACCGAAGCAAAATTCGCCGCGGTGGCCGTGGTAGCCGGAACGAGCTGGTTCAGTTGTCCCGTGTAAACCAACCCGTGGGGGAACGCCGCATACGGGTTCCCATAGGCGTTGTACGCGATACCAGCCGCACCCAAATCGCCCGGTTGCGAGTACGCATTATTCAGCAGGTTTTCCGACTGCCACAGGAGCTGCAGATCGTCGCGTCCCGCGTCGTGTTTGTGCGGGATGGCGAAGTGGAAGTTGACGACGTTATCGCGATCCGTGATTGTCTTTGTGTCGTAGAAGTTGAACGGTGCGAGCACGTACCACGGCGAGGCGGCGTTTGCGCCCTGATATGCACCGGCGCTGTCGTAGCAGCTTGCAAGGTATGGCGTGGTCGGTGCGGTTGCCGGACATTGGCTGCCGGTCATATAGCCCAAAGTCGAGCTATACGCCGCGCCGTTGTAATTGTCGATAGCGCGGAAGTCCTGGTTGTAGCCGCCGAAGCCGGCATAGTACGAGAAGAGCCGATCGGGTGAGGCCCCTCCGACTTCGATGTTGGCTTTATGATAGAACGTCGGGCCGCCGGCGGCGAGATCACTCGAGGCGTAGCCCGGATACGTGCCAGTCTTGATGACCTGGTTGATGAATCCGGAGAGCCCTTGGCCTTCGGCGTTCGACGGAGCGGCGCCGGTGTAGACTTGGACTTCTTGTTGCCCAAGCGATGATGCGGTGTTGGCCGGATAGTTATCGAACGAACGGTTGACCGGGACGCCGTCGACTTCATAGCCGACTTGGTCGTAGTCACCGCCGCGGATATAGACGTCCTGGAACCAGCCCAATCCGCCCACGGGAACGTAGGCGCCGGGCATCGTCGCGATCGCCGAGTAGGCTTGGTCGAGACTGCCGCCACCGCCCAATCCGGTTACCTTGGCTGCGGTTGCTGCGTTTACCGAATAGACGTCGGAAGTCGTGCCCGCCTTGACGAGCGCGCCTGCCGCAGTCGAGGTGACGTGTGCGATCTCCTTGAGCACTTTGTGCATCGTGAAGGACAGCGTTTGGGTTTGGTCTGCAAAGACCGCAACGCCGGCGTAGGAGATTGGGTCGTATTGGTCCTTCTGGATCGAAACCGAATACGTATCCGGTGCGAGCGAGAGGAACACGAAGTGTCCTGATGCGTCCGTAGAGGTGGAGGAAATTTGCGATGCCGAGGTTACCTTCACGGCAGCCCCAGCTACCGGCCTCCCTCCCTCATCGGTGACCGTGCCGCTCAACCCGCCCGTCGTCCCTGCCAGTGCCCATGTTTCCTGGAAGAGAAACGCGACGAGGAGGAGCAAAGCAACGGCCACCTGACGGATGGTCCGTTTGCTTGTCATGGATAATCCTCAAATCTGTCATGTGAGTGACTTGAAGCTGCTGGGCCCATGTTTTCCAGCAGCATAAGTCCCTGGTTCAAGACACTAAAGAGCACTCTACTGCCGGTCGCATCACTGAGTTTTCACACGGGTGTCATCAAGTTCTAAATTAGCGTTCTCAAATAAATTTGATTCGTAATTTTGTCACAAAATTGCGTTTTCTATACTTCATACTTCGAGAGCCGCACGCGGGAATGGAGTGAAGCGTCGAACTATGAATGGGCCCGATAGACGGGCGGGGGCCGGTGTGTGCAGCGACCTGATTGAAGAAGTCGCATGCGCTTTGCGTCACGCTCGTGATCAAAAGCGTTTGGACCAAATCCCGCTTGTTTCCATAATCCGCGACCACTACCGTCAGGCAGATGCCATCCAAGCGATGCGGCTCGTTGTCGACGACGCACTGCGGGGCGATAACGAGTGCATGGAAACGCTACGAAAGCTTGTCGTGCGCTGTTACCTCACCGGTGATCTGACACAAATGGGTACGGCCAAGGATCTCGCGATAAGCAAACGACATTTTCAGACGTTGCGCGATGAGGCCGTGGCCCGGATTGCAAGGCATTTGGCGAAGATGTTGGATGCCACACCGGACCTGGTGCAACTAAACCGCGACCTGGATCGACTAGCACGAGCATTGGCAGGTCACGACCCGAAATGTGCGCACCGCGTTTACTCGACTATTGGGCCTAAGCTATCCGTAGCGCAACAGCGTGATTGGCTGCGGGCTCGTGTAGACGCTGGAGAGGAGTTGACCGAGGACGCCTGCCTTGACTGCCCCGAACTCTCTCGCACAGCCGTGCTCGCGCTCGTCGCCCGCTCGCAGATTCAAGTAGGAAAGAAGTCTGCCGCCGCGAGCTTACTCACAGAAGTGCACAGGACGAGCGGTAAATTAGACGATCTCACCCTATTTGAGGTAGGTCAGTGCTCATTCATTGTCGCACGCGAGTCAGCGAATGCCCGTGGGATGAAAACGGCGTCACTAGGGCTACAGGGTCTGGCTGCAAAGCATGAAGAGTATGTGACTGCATCCCGAATTTCCAAAACGGAAACGCACATACATACTGGAAACGTTCAAGAGGCAGCAAGGGGCCTGCACATTCTTCAAGGGGACAAATCCTTGCAGGCAGACGCCCACGCATTGGCCGTATGCGTCGGGTTGCGAGCGCAGTATGAATTCTCACAGAATCGATGTTCTACCGCGCTTAAGCTTGCTAGTGCGGCGGAAGCGGCCCTAACGCATCGGCCGTTTGAACGAGCCCAGTGTCACGTGACCTCCACGCGTGCTAGGTTGCTAAGCGGTCTCGAGCTCGATCGCAAAGCGAATGGGGCGTTGCCTTCCGGGTGGGCATCTGCAATGCTCGCAGCCCTAGGAGCGCGTTCTTTGCTACGAGGCGGCGATACGAAGGCCAGCCTCGATAGCGCCCTGCGCGTCGGTGCGATCGCATCTAAGAACGAGTACTCAGGCATTTACGCTCACGCACTCGCCACGGCTGGAGCATGCTACGATGCGCTTCACCACGAAGAAGCGGCGCAGCGCGCCTATCTGGATGCTCTAGCAATTATCGCTGCCTCAGCGGACAGACTCGCGTCATTTGACCTCTGTCTTGCATTAGATCTGCCGCAAAGGGAGATCGGACCACTTCAAATCGACGGAGCATTTGTCGAATCCACTTACGACGTCATTGCATCGGTGGTTCCACAGATCAAGTGCGACACGACAGATCAACAGGGTCTCGTTCGCCGTTGTGCCCGGGCGATGCTCGACATGGTAGCAGATGAAGCCCGGTCGTGGATAGCGTTCGAGGAAAGCGTCGAGCAACTAAGTCTAAGCAGCTGCGCACTCGCACACTACGCGGCTTCTTCGAAGAATGACCTGATAGACGTTTTGCACGCGTTCATTTCTCCGGTTCTCGATCTTGAAGTTCGATTGGCGACGAGACAACGAATTACAACGATTGTCCACACTCTTGCCGAGTTGGCTTCCCCAACGCTGAAGCGGCAGTATCTCATTGGTTAGCAGCCCGCATGATCGGGCAGCCCGATCGGTGCCAATTCGTGGTCATTCTTGAAGTATTTCAAAACCTGGTTATAAAATACAATCAGTTGTGCTTTCCTTTTCGTGAAGCGAGAACCATGATGAATCGCGCTATAGGTGCTATCGTTTTTGCTTGTCTGTTGGTCGTTTCAGCCGCCGCGTCCCAGGCGGCGAGTGGTGGTCCGACGCCCGAAGGTGCCGTGTCGGCGGATCAAGCAATCGCCGCCGCGATGCTTGCGAATAGCGCAGACCGGCTGGCACCGCTCCTGGCGGATGAATGGATCGTCATCAACACGCAGGGCGGTGTCGGCAGCCGCGACGACATGCTCGGGGGCATACGCTCCGGCCTTTTTACGCGAAAAACGCTGACGCTTTCGAATGCCCGCGTGCGCCTCTACGGCAACGTTGCGGTGGTGACGAGTCACGTTGCCACGTCGGGCGAGCTAATGCACAAAGATTTTGACGTGCAAGAGACGCAGACCGATGTACTGCTCTGGAAAGACGGAGCTTGGACGTCGGTGCTGCTCCACGAAACGAAGTACGGACGCTAAGAGGAAGCCCGCGTTGGAGCGCTTATGTCGACGACTGCCGAGATAACGGCTCAACTGCGCGAAACGAAGGAGGAGAGGGCCTGTTGTAGTATGAAGCCGCCGGCTTGATCGCGCCGCGAGAGAGGAAGCGATAAGACGATGCTCTTTCCAACAACGATCGCGGGCAGTCTCCCGAAACCATCTTGGCTCGCCGAAACGGAACGCCTCTGGCCGCAGTGGCGCCAGAGCGGAGACGCGCTCGCCGAAGCGATGCGCGACGCGACAAGGATCGCGCTCTTCGAACAGGAGCGCGCAGGGATCGACGTCGTGACCGACGGCGAACAGTCTCGGGAACACTTCGTCCATGGGTTCGTGGCAGGCCTGGAAGGAATCGACTTTGCGAAGAAGGTGCGGCGCGGTATCCGAGGCGATCGCTATGAAGCCGATTGCCCGAGCGTCGTCGCCCCGATTCACCGCCCGAACAGCGTACACGCGGCAGACGTGCGCTTTGCGCGCAGCGTGACCGATCGCACGCTGAAAATTACGATTCCGGGGCCGATGACGATCGTGGATACCCTATACGACAGCTGCTACGGCTCGCGGCACGATCTTGCAGTCGCCTTCGCACAGGCAATCCACGACGAAATTCTCGATCTGTGCGCGCTCGGTGTTGACGTCGTTCAGCTCGACGAACCAGCGTTTAACGTGTACTTCGAAGAGGTTGACGAGTGGGGTATCGACGCTCTCAACGCCTGCATTCGGGACGTGCCGTGCAAGACGGCGGTTCACGTTTGCTACGGCTACGGGATTCAAGCGAACATCGATTGGAAACATTCGCTCGGTGCGCATTGGGACCAATACGATGTCGTGCTTCCGATGCTGGCGCGCAGCAACGTCGACCAAGTCGCAATCGAGCTCGCCGGTTCGCGCGTTCCTCTACACGTGCTTGCGCATCTCAAGACGAAATCCGTCGCGGTTGGCGTTATCGACGTAGCCTCCGACGAGATCGAACGGCCGGAAGACGTCGCACGAACGATCGAAACGGCACTCGAGTATCTGCCTGCGGAATCGATCACCGCAACCACGAACTGCGGTATGGCTCCGATGTCACGCGGCGTCGCCTATGGGAAACTTCGGGCACTCGGCGAGGGAGCGCGATCCATGAGAACGCGCTACGCCTCCGGTATGGCGCAGCGTTAAGCCAACCCGTGTATTCGCTGCAGGTTATTGCAAACCACCTCGTACGCGATAGCGCAAGTGAATTACTCCGGTGTCGAAACGGCGCGTCTCAAGGAGTTCGAGATTCCGTCGTAAGGCAGCTCGGAATGCCGGCTTTCCGCCGCCGACGATCACCGGGTTGAGAAACAGCCGGCACTCGTCGACGAGATCGGCTTCAAGGGCAAGCCCCGCAAGCTCCGCGCCGCCAATAATGATGTCGCGCTCCGACTCCCGCTTGAGCTTCCGAATCGCGGTGAGCTCGAAGTCGCGCTCGACACGCGTGTTGCGTGTCGTAGCGCCTGTCAGCGTTCGTGAAAAGACGATCTTCTCGGCTTTCTGCCAGACTCGTGCGAAGTCGCGGTGTTCAGGCGGATAACGCTCAACCGGCGCACCCCAGTAGGCCATCGTCTCATAGAGTCGCCGCCCATAGAGGTGAGTTCCGATTGAACGCAACAAGTCCGTGATGAATGCGTGTACTTGATCGGGATTTACCCAATCGAAGGCACCGGTTTCGTCCTCCACGTAACCGT
>Ga0153924_1001503_pt1 | contig 11445 bp, 8 predicted proteins | sample TSNJ008MetaG_FD_104709 | JGI IMG/M metagenome (GOLD analysis project Ga0153924, IMG submission 104709) | Attine ant fungus gardens microbial communities from New Jersey, USA - TSNJ008 MetaG | ecosystem: Host-associated > Fungi > Mycelium > Unclassified | place: USA: New Jersey, Wharton State...
ACGTCGCGTCCATCCACTTAAAGCGGGCGACTATCGAATCGCCCTGTACCGTGACCTCCCACGGCTGATCCGGACTGTTCAGCGCCCCCTGTGCGTCGGCCAATACTTTTTGTTTATTTAGTGTCATTTAAGCATACCTCCTTTTCCCCTATCCTCCTCATTCGCACCGGGTGGTTTGCTAAACTACACCTCACGCGGAGCATAGTAGTGGACGATCTCCCGCGAGCTTCCGACGCCGAGCTTTTGGTAAATACCGGTATACAGCTTTTTCGCGTCCCGCTTTTCATAACCAAGCGTCTCGGTCGTCCACGCCTCGCTATAGCCCTCGAACAGCCACTTGTAAGCGGCCTGTTCTTCGTCGGAGAGAGTGGCTATCCTGCGAGCCTTTTCAACAGCCGTGTTGTTTTCGCTTATGTGCGGCGGTCCGGCACCCTTTCCTGAAAATAATCTCTGAATCCAGGCCAATTTCCATCATCCCCCTTTACTTCCGATACTCCGAATATCGTATAATCAGCTGCGCCTTGCTGTTAACGCCCAACTTCCTATAGACCTGCCTGCAATAGCCGTTGACGGTAGACGTCATCACGCCCAGCTCGGTGGCGATGTCCTTCATTTTCGCGCCGTCAAGAAGACGCCGGAATACCTCGGCCTCCCGCGGAGAAAGCCCGGACACAGCCTGACCGTCCGCGGCACTCAATACCTCTCGAGTGGTTTGCAGTGTAGGTTCCGCCTGAGCTTCAGATTTGACCGTGCGTTTTAATTGGCTAAGCCATTTCATACCATCCCTCCTGACGCTTACATAATTATATTGCTGAATTTTACCTGAATCTGCAATCCGTTAATTTGTGGGGTACCCTTATTTCGTAACCCTTATTTAAGGGGGCGGGCCGAAATACCCGTGTTTGCGCGTGTTTACGGCGCCGGGTCGCGAATAACCAACAAAAAAATCCGGGCTGAAAATTATGATTTCAAACCCGGTTGAGATCTTTTCTTACATACTCCTCTGCTTCACCCCGGCCGCCCGTAAGGGGGCCGGAAATCAGCAGGGTGATCACAACGACCGATACAAAAAAAGCTTATTCAGGGTACCGGCCCGGCAACCCTGAATAAGCGCAAAGATAATTCTCTATTCTCTTAAAAAGTTATGACTCCCAGCACAAGTCCGGATACCAAACAGACAGCGCTGACACCCCAAATCCAGAGAAAACAGGTTTTGATATGGTCTTTGATTTCTACACCTGCCAGACCTATACCTAAGAACGTCGCCGGAACTACCGGACTGATAAAAGTTGCACAGTTTCGGCATACTACCATGGCAATTGCCGTATGTACCGGATCGACGCCAAAGGCATTGCCTACACCGATCAGAACCGGCAGCAATCCGAAGAAATAGGAATCCGTACAGAACATCATCGTCAGCGGTACAGAGAGAATACCAATGATGATAGGCAGGAAACGTCCCATGCTCTGTGGTATGAAATTCGCCAATACATTCGCCATGTGCGTCATAATTTCACTGTCTTCCAGAACTCCCAGGAACACACCTGCCGCCAGAATCGTAGATGCCATCATCATTGCCGGACCTGCATGGGACTTGATAATCTTACCCTGCAGCTTGGCACCGGGATAGTTAACCAAGAGAGCAGTCACACAACCAATCATAAAGCTAAAATAAGACGGAACATCTAAGAATACCAAAGCAAGAATAATAACCAGCGTTAAAAAAATATTGAACCAGAATAATCTCGGCCGTGCAAGTTCCTTTTTTAATTCTTCATCAATCGTTTCTTCCGTAATCTCCGTATCTTCAATCTGAAGTGTACTATTGATGCCGGCTCCACGTCTTTTCTCAATATTGCCCCATACAAACGCGGTTACCAGCGCAATGCCAATGCCTACAATCTGCATAGGCAACAACTTCATCCAAAGTACGTTGGCATCTATCTCCAGCACAGAAGCAGCTCTCATCGTCGGACCGCCCCACGGCAGAAGATTCATAACACCCATAGCGGTTACGCAGATCAGAAGCAGCGTGGTCGGCCGCATCTTCAGCCTCTTATACACAGGCAGCATTGCCGGAATGGTAATCAGGAACGTAGAAGCTCCGCCTCCATCCAGATGACCTATAATGGCAATAACACAGCTCATCATCGCAACTCCCACTACATTGCTTCCTACTTTTTTCATCAACGCATCAATAATCCGGTCAAACATCCCTACATCTGTCATGATTCCGAAGAAAAGCACAGAGAAGATAAACAACGAAGCCGTAGAATGGACTCCTTTTACCCCCGCCCCGATAAAGTCCCCGATCTCACCGATGGTAAAGGTTCCGGTAAGCACTAAAATCAAAGCGGTTACCGAAGATACGCCAATGAAGGCAATCGATGGAACAGTTACGTTTTTCAACAACAAAACAATGATCATAATGATGGTTACAAATCCTAGTATTGCAAGCATGGTTTCATTCATTACTAATCCCCCTCCTTAGGTTTTTGTTTGTTCTACAGCCTAAGTATAGGAGACGCCCCTTACAGTGCCCACCTTTATCTCTTAATTTTAATTAAGGTAATCATTAATAAGCATTAAGATTGACGTTTGAAAAATCCCTATTAACACAAACAAAAGAACCGCCATATCGGCAATTTTGAAAATTGATAGGACACGGCGGTTTGAAATTGCTGGCCAGAAAGGCCATTAGATCGGCAATTTCTTCTGGTTCGCCAACCCGCCCCAGAGCACCTCTTTTAGCAAAGGAAGCCGCTTGCTCACCTTCAACTTCGCCCATTGGCGTGCGGAATGTTCCGGGTGAGACAGAGACGATGCGAAGACCATTTTTTCCATAGGTACAAGCAATTTTTTCGGTATACCAGATGACAAAATTCTTGGATAAGGTATAGGCAGTATTTGATCCCATTTCCTCGGACATGGAGTTGATCATATTTAACATTTGTTCCTTAAACACCTCTGGGGTATCAAGGCTTAGTTGATACAGTTGTTTTGGTATTTTGTCAGCAGGAATCATATATGCCGACATCGAGGAGACGTTTAAGATACACCCGCCCGCCGGCATTACTTTCGCAAATTCTTCGTTTATGTAAATGGTTCCCATTGCATTTACCGTAAATATTTTCTCACCATTAGCCATGTGTGGAGACATTCCGGCAGCGTGAATAACAGCAGGCCCCTTCTAATTAAAAAATGTAAAATTATTTCAAAGTCTTGACTACAAACCACCAGAATGTTATTCTAAATAAGTATGATAAATATTTGAATGGAGGTGAATGCTATGGAAGGCGGCGAACATCCGCGAAGTCAGAATACCGCGATACATAAAGGCGTAAGCGATATCCGTGGATGTCTGTTCTTTTCATAGATTCTACGGTTATCTATTTGCGCCCTTACGGGCGCTTTTATTTTTTGCTTTTTGTATCGCCCCGCAACAAAAAATTTTAAAGGAGGGCGTATACTATGCGTAAGGAAAATGTAAATGTAAATGGCAACAAAGCGGTAAGCATGGAGGTGGCGGCGCTTAAATACGCGAAACTGGAAAATCATGCTTTGCTTACCGAACTGAACACCACCGAACATGGTTTGAAATCCGCAGAGGCAGAACAGCTTTTAGAGTATTTCGGGAAAAATGAAATTGATTATGGCAAAACACAACCGTGGTTTGTCCGGCTTTTACTTTCGTTCGCTAATCCATTCAGTCTGGTGCTGCTTATAGTCGCCGCAGTTTCGTTTATTACCGAGGTTTTGCTGGCCTCTGACCAATCATGGGCTACTGTCATTATCATACTGGCACTTGTGGGAATATCGGGCATAATGCAATTTGTGCAGGAATCAAAATCAGACAAGGCCGCTGAAAAATTAAAGGCTATGGTATCGTCAAACGCCGCCGTGATACGCGATGGGGTAGAGCGCGAAATGCCGATGAGTGAACTACTGCCCGGTGATCTTGTAAAACTATCGGCCGGCGACATGATACCTGCTGATGTGAGAATCCTGTCGGCTAAAGATTTATTCGTGGGACAGGCAGCATTGACGGGAGAATCCGAACCCATCGAAAAGTTTCCGGCATTTAAAGAAACTTCTAATGCCCTGGATGCCTCAAATATATGCTATATGGGAACGAATATCGTCAGCGGCAGCGCTTTGGCCGTTGTGTTCGGCACGGGCAACAACACATATTTCGGCTCTATCGCTAAAGACTTGACCGGGCGTAAGGCGCAGACCAGCTTTGAGAAGGGCGTAGCCGACGTCAGCCGCCTGCTCCTGCGGCTAATGCTCATCATGGTTCCTATTATATTTTTGATTAACGGTTTCTCTAAAAATGATTGGATCGGCGCACTGCTTTTCGCCCTGTCTGTGGCTGTCGGCATCACGCCGGAGCTTTTGCCGATGATTATGTCAAGTACGCTGGCAAAGGGCGCCGTCGCCATGTCAAAGCGTAAAACAATTGTTAAAAACTTAAGTTCCATACAGAGCTTCGGCGCTATGGACGTACTTTGCACCGACAAGACGGGAACGATTACCGAGGATAAAATCGTTCTCGAAAAATATCTGGACATTCATGGGAATGAAGATTTGCGTGTATGGCGTCACGCGTACCTGAACAGCTATTTTCAAACGGGGCTTAAAAATCTGATTGATTTGGCAATTATCAACCGCGCCGAGAGGGATGGTTATGAAACGTGGGACGACAAATACAACAAGGTTGATGAGATACCGTTTGACTTCAACCGCCGCCGTATGTCCGTCGTGTTGGAGGACGGCGAAACCGGTAAGCGCCAGCTGATAACGAAAGGCGCGGTAGAAGAAATCCTCGGAATATGCTCTTATACGGAATATCAAGGCGAGGTTATTCCGCTCACCGATGATATAAGAACCGAAGTGCAGGGACTGACCGACGAGTTGAACGAACAGGGGCTTCGGGTCGTGGCTGTGGCGCAGAAGAACAACGTACGCGATACAAAAACCTTTGGCGTGGGTGACGAGCAGGAAATGGTGCTGATAGGCTTCGTTGGGTTCCTTGACCCTCCAAAAGAGTCAAGCCGGGAAGCCATTACCGCACTGCATGAACATGGTGTCAGGGTCATAGTTTTAACGGGCGATAATGAAAAGGTTGCGCGTACCGTCTGCAAGCAGGTAGGGTTGAACGCTTCGGAATATTTGTTGGGCAGCGACACAGAAAAGCTGACGGACGAAGAACTCGCGGAAAAGGTGAAAAAGATAAATTTGTTTGCGAAGCTGTCCCCGTCCCAAAAGGTGCGGGTCGTGCGGCTGCTGCAGGAGCAAGGCCATACCGTAGGTTATATGGGCGACGGCATTAACGACGCTCCGGCGCTGCATCAAGCGGACGTAGGCATTTCGGTAGATTCCGCCGTCGACATCGCCAAAGAGAGCGCGGATATTATTTTGCTTGAAAAAAATCTTATGGTTCTTGAGGAAGGCGTCGTGGAAGGCCGCCGGACATTCGGAAACATCATTAAATATATCAAGATGGCCTCCAGCGGCAACTTCGGAAATATGTTCAGCGTATTGGCGTCGAGCCTGTTCCTGCCTTTTTTGCCCATGCTGCCTATTCAGATACTGGCGCAAAACCTTCTCTACGATTTTTCGCAGATTACGATACCATTTGACCGCATGGACGAGGAATATCTTAAGAAGCCTCAGAAATGGAACGCCAAAGGCGTGGAGCGGTTCATGTACTGGTTTGGGCCGGTATCGTCGTTTTTTGACATTCTAACGTTCGTGGTACTGTACTGGATATTCAAAGCCAATTCCGCTGAAACCCAGGGAATCTTTCAAACGGGATGGTTTATGGTCGGTCTTTTGACGCAGACGCTGATCGTTCACCTGATTCGCACGGCGAAGATACCGTTTGTTCAGAGCAAGGCTGCGAAGCCGGTTGTTCTTTCCACCCTGGCGGTCTGCCTCTTAGGAATCATTATTCCATATACGCCTTTGGGTGTGGGACTGGATATGGTATCAATGCCCGTATTATTCATCCCGTGGCTGTTTGGCATCATCCTTTTGTATGCCGTTGCGGTACAGCTAGTAAAAAAGGTGTATATCAAACGGTATGGCACTTGGATTTAATTCAAGACGATAGTAATTAAAGTAAACAGCCTGATTCATTACGGAATCAGGCTGTTTACTTTAATTATCCCCGCTTATTCTGGCATCCCTTACAGTAATAGGTCCCTCGCCCGCGGATTATTTCTTTTGTTATCGCTTTGCCGCATACGGAACAGTTTTTCTGCATATGTACCTGCAGCTGCACTTGAAATAGTCCGGATATTCCATTGGCATCAAAAGAGTGAATAGTTGTTCCTCCCTCGTCAATGGCTTTCTCCAGGATATCCTTCGATGCCTCAATCATTTCCCCTACCCGTTTTCTGCTGATTCGTTTCCCCGGTGTTTCCGGATGCATCTTCATCCGAAAACAGATTTCATTGGCATAGATATTGCCAATTCCAGTAATAATACGCTGATCTAATAACAGTGTTTTAATTGGCAGACTGCTTTTATGTATTCTTTCATATATTTCTTTAAAATCTGCGTCCCATGGCTCCGGTCCGAGTTTGGCAAGCGGCAGATCCTGACGGTAGGTTTCACGGTCTGCCAGTTCCAGGCGGCCGAATTTACGGGTATCCTGATACCGCAGCTCAGTACCGTCACTAAAATGGAAGGTCAGGTGCTCATGCTTGTTCAGTGGCTTTGATGCATCCGTGATATGATACTTCCCTTCCATCCGCAGATGGGAAATAAACGCATCCTGTTCTAAAATAAAGATCAAATATTTCCCGACTCGATCGATATCCTGAATCGTTTGGCCCGTTAACGAGTTTACAAATACTTCTGTTTCCCCGGTCACGATTTTATCGTAGTGAACCGCTATTTTCTCGATCTTTTTTCCGATAACAAAATTCTTCAGTGTTCTGCGGACTGTTTCCACCTCTGGTAATTCCGGCATACTCTCTCACCCTCTTCTATTTTCTTCAATACGGAACTCTGCTAATGTACATCTGTCAAGCTTTGTTTCTCCGGTTTCCTATTCACTCCGCAGTGCTTCAACCGGATCTTTCCGTGCGGCAGCAGACGCCGGGAACAAGCCGGAAACGAAGGCTAGTAACATACTGATACCAATAAGAATCAAGGCCGCATTCACCGGCAGCTGCGCAATATTTTCAATCCCCAGCTGATCATAGACAATGATATTGGCGATAATACTAATCAGATATGTAACCACGACTCCCAGCAATCCGGCGACAAACCCGATGATTAAGGTCTCCGCATTGAATACCCGCCGGACATCTTGTTTGCTGGCACCGATCGCCCGTAGGATACCGATTTCTTTTTTTCGCTCCAGTACCGAAATATAAGTGATGACGCCTATCATAATCGAAGAAACAATTAAGGAGATTCCGACAAAGGCAATCAACGCGTAGCTGATGGTATCAACAATGTCCGTAACCGATGACATCATAGTGCCCACTAAATCGGTGTAGTTAATAACCTTCTCCTCGTTACCGGCTTCTTCCATCTGGTCATTATACTCCTGCAAAAAGTCTTCTATTTTAGACTTCGCGCTAAAATTGTTCGGGTAGAAATTAATTTGCAATGGCTTATCCGTGGTAGCGTATCCCAGCTTCTTCAGATTGTTCTCATAAGTGCTGTCTTCCCGATTCATTATGGTGGTCACTAATTCCATAATCTCATCCTCCGACATATTCACCTGAAACGCAGCGGCAAAAGCATCCTGATCAATCCCGATTGCTGCTTGTAACTGTTCCGGCAATTGCTGCATGGCCGCTTCCATCTGACTCTGAATCTGGGTCTGCAGCTGTTGCCCCATCTGGCTCATCTGACTTTCCAGCGCGCCTTGAATCTGAGTCTGCAGCTGACTTACTAACTGCGTCTGCAGTACCGCTATCTGACTTTGCATTTGGCTCTGTATCTGACTCTGTATCTGACTCTGTACCGAAGACATTACCTGTTCCATGTACGTTTGCATCGCTGTTTGCAGATACTGTCCGATAACTTCATTAACCTGACTCTCAAGCTGGGAGAAATCGATCAGTTGGCCGATTTGTCCGGTAATCCATGCCTGAACCTCCGGTCTATTCAGATATTCCTGGAGATTTGCAGCAATTTTATTCGGATCCAGAACACCCTGGGCAATCTGATCGGCCAGAAAGTTCTGGAGCACCTGAACCATAATCGCGTTCAACGCATCCGCAGGGATATTAACCTGACCGGCCAGAGCAGCGGTTAACTCATTCAGGTTCATCTCCGGTAACTCGATATCCGCCACATCAATGGATAAATCGCCCCCGCCGGATAAATCCATACCCGATAAATCCATGCCTGATAAATCCATGCCTGATAAATCCATGCCCGATAAATCCATACCTGACATATCACCCAAATCTGAAAAATCAAGATTTATTTTTGATTCATCGATAATAAAGGCATCTTTAACTTTCTCTTCATCAATTTTAATTAGATCGGCAAAATTAAAGTCCGTTTGTGAATCTTCTTCCTTTTCTTCCGCAAAAGTCTTAGCCGTTAAAACATTTACTTCGGGATTTTCAATTTGCTGCCTGACAATATCTGCGGCAGCGGCTTCTTCCATTAAATACGGAATTAATTCCGGAGTATAGTTAATGCCCTGAGACAGCGAGGTCGCCGTGGCATCAGGATCAGGCTGAACCACTCCAACAATCTTTAAATCAATTCCTTCTGCGACGACTTTTTTCATATAGGCAGTATTGTCTGAACGATCAATCCAGACACCGTATTTATCATCGTATTGATAGCGCTTGGCGGCACTGACAACCTTAAGCTCAGCTGACATCAAGTCTTCATACGTCAGATCAAGTTCTTCATTTTTAAGCTTTACCTCTTCATCCGGATTGCTGAGCATAGAAGACAGCATATCTTTTAATTCGCTCCGGCTTCTGATACCCATTGCATAAAGCACATAATCAGAAATACTGCCATCCGACATTAACACCAGAACTGCTTCATCATAACTTTCCGGCCAGCGCCCAGCCTTAATCTCATACTGGTAATCGTACATCCCGCTGGCGCCAGGTAATTCGTGAAAGACATTCATCCCTGATGAGCTGCCGCCGCCAAGCATGGAAGACATCGCGCTGCCGGCGCCAATGCCATAACTGCTAAGTAAAGCATCAGGGCTTACCTGATCAACCCCCTCCCCGGTATCACTTAAGTAAATCTGCGGGGTGACATCGTATACGTACCGAATCGTCTTGACGTAAGAATTGATCCTTGCTTCATTCTGCTCAATATAGGCTTTTAAAGATTTCAAATCATTCTTATTCTGACTCTGAAAAAGACTCTCAACTAGCTTTCGCTCTTTGATCATCCCGGTCTTCTGATTCTCACTCTTTAGACTTTCCTCATCATCTGCCGCATCCGCTCCCCCTCCGCCGAAACTGGCAAGCAGGCTGCTAAAATTAATCCCAGACTCCTGAATGGTCAGCGGATAGATGCTCATCGTCTCTTCTTCGATATTCTTAATATAGGCATTAATGCCATTAGCTAGGGCTAGAATGGCAGCAATACCGATAATTCCAATTGAACTGGCCAAAGACACCATAAAGGTGCGCCCCTTCTTTGTCATTAGATTACTAAGTGACAGCGAAATAGCCGTAAAAAGTGACATACTAACCTTATGCGGCACGGCGCTGGGACGCTGTTCTTCTTTCTCGGGATCCAGCGGATTGGTATCGCCAACCAACTGTCCATCCTGCAGCCGAATAATGCGATTGGCATATTCATCGGCCAGCTCCGGATTATGCGTTACCATAATAACCAGCCGATCCTTGGCAATTTGACGCAAAAGCTCCATCACCTGTTGACTGGTTTTAGTATCCAGCGCTCCGGTGGGCTCATCGGCCAATAAAATCTCCGGATCATTAATCAACGCCCGGGCAATCGCCACCCGCTGCATTTGCCCGCCGCTCAACTGGTTCGGCAATTTTCTGACATGCTCACCCAGACCCACATCATTCAGAGCTTTAGTGGCCCGTTCTCTACGCTCTGCCGCGGAGACCCCGCTAAGGGTTAACGCCAATTCCACATTCGCTAAAACTGACTGATGCGTAATAAGGTTATAACTTTGAAAGACAAAGCCGATACGATTGTTACGATATGTATCCCAGTCGCCTGATTTGTATTTTTTTGTCGATATGCCATCGATTTCCAAATCCCCGGAATCGTAATGGTCAAGTCCGCCAATGATGTTTAACATCGTTGTTTTCCCTGACCCCGAAGGTCCTAAAATGGCCGCGAATTCATTGTTTCGAAATGATACCGAAATCCCGTCCAGAGCTGTTTGGACAAAATCAAAGGTTTTATATGATTTTCGTATTTTTGTTAATTTTAACATAAATTTTATACCCCCATACCACCATTCGACTAGTGTGCCGTTTTGCTAATTATGAGCCGGACATTACACTATAGCATTTCCAATATCGATTTGGTCGCATCTGCGAATTGGTTCGCACTGTTAATGAACTGCTCGACATTTTCACACCCCATTTGTTCAATCAGTCCCACAAGCATCTCATCTACTACCCCTTCTAACTTCCCCACAATCTCTACTCCGGCCGGTGTCAGCGTAATAATCAAGGAACGGCGGTTCCGCTGACTCACCTCACGCTTCAGATAGTCTTTCTGCTCCAGGGCACTTAGTATTTTCGAAACCGCGCCTTTGGAAATGCAGAGCCAATTTTGAATATCCTGGCTGGTGATATTATCGGTTGCATCGGCAGTATTTCCCTTAACCATTTTCATTAACGACACTTCTGCCGCGCTTACAGCGTACTGTTTCATCTGCATATTTATACTGGCATGAAACAGTGATATGACCTGCCTGACCTGAAAAAAGGTATGCGTGAACTGTTCTTTTAAATCAACTACTTCCCGGCTCATTGTGTCTCCTTTAATATTGTTTCCCGGTAAACTGTTTCATAGTAAACTTTTTTAATTGTAATAAACTTTTTCCATCTTGTCAATATGAAAAACTTACCTTTGTGAGCTTCCTTAAAATTAAACAGCAACAAAAACACGATAGACTTTTAATAACTTTTCCTACACAAATGTGTACCAGTGTGATAGAATACAAATGTAAACCGAATTCTGCCACTATTAAGAAATTTGAGTATGGTATCCGGAATCCGAAACCAGATCAGCTGCTAAAGATAGCAAATGTAGAAATAAAGATCCATCTGGTGGATGACAATATGGTGGTAAAGAAAGGAACTTCTGGAATTAGTGTGAAGATATTTGCATAGTTCGCTTCAACGGAACGCCCTTTTCGCGATAGCGGTCTGAAGAGTTCGGTTGAAGCGGACTGAATATAGCTGCGCAGCTGCTACTGGTTAATAGGTTTCATATTCCTCATGTTCC
>Ga0153924_1001505_pt1 | contig 11435 bp, 8 predicted proteins | sample TSNJ008MetaG_FD_104709 | JGI IMG/M metagenome (GOLD analysis project Ga0153924, IMG submission 104709) | Attine ant fungus gardens microbial communities from New Jersey, USA - TSNJ008 MetaG | ecosystem: Host-associated > Fungi > Mycelium > Unclassified | place: USA: New Jersey, Wharton State...
AAATACCTCCAGAACATCACCGCGAACCCGGAAAGTACCCCGGTGAAAATCCATCTCATTGCGGGTATACTGCATGGCAATCAGCTTGTGGATCACCTCATCACGGTCCCGCTGCATGCCCGGGCGGAGACTGACGACCATCTCCTTGTAATCCACCGGGCTTCCCAGGCCATAAATGCAGGAAACAGAGGCTACAATAACGACATCCTTGCGCTCGGAAAGAGCGGCGGTGGCGGAGTGGCGGAGTTTATCGATTTCATCATTGATGGATGAGTCTTTTTCGATATAGGTATCCGTGGATGGCACGTAGGCTTCCGGCTGATAGTAGTCGTAGTAGGATACAAAATACTCGACGGCATTCTCCGGAAAGTACTCCTTGAACTCACCGTAGAGCTGGGCGGCCAGAGTTTTGTTGTGGGCGATGATGAGGGTTGGCTTCTGCAATTGCTGGATCACATTCGCCATCGTAAAGGTCTTGCCAGAGCCAGTGACCCCCAGCAAAGTTTCGAATTGATTTCCTTCTTTGAAGCCCTTTACAAGGGCTTCGATAGCTTGCGGCTGGTCGCCGGTGGGCTGATATTCTGAGCGAAGTTTAAATTCCATAATGTGTTTTTTACCTCCTTGGCGACCTGAAAAAGGTTTATCTTATCTGTTTTTCAGGACAGTATATCATCAGATAGTACATGGTGGAAATTGTATTATTAAAAGTTATTATTAAGGTTCACCAAAAATTATAACATGGACAAGGAAAAAAGTATAGCCATAAGCGGAACGTTTGTTCTTTGCCATAATTTATTGCTTTTTTCTCCAATCCGTACTATGATTATCCTCATACAACCACGAGGAGGATTTTTTATGTACAGCTTTTGCAATGACTATAGCGAGGGAGCTCATCCACGGATTCTGGAAGCTCTGATGCAAAACAATCTGATCCAGAATACCGGCTACAGCCTGGATTCCCATTCCGATCATGCCCGGGAACTAATTCAAAAAGAAATCAAATGCCCGGATGCCGATATCCATTTTTTAGTCGGCGGCACACAGACCAATCTGACCATTATCGCCGCTGCACTCCGTTCCCACCAGGCCGTCGTATGCGCCCAGACCGGCCATATCAATGTTCATGAAACCGGTGCTATTGAATCTACCGGACATAAAGTACTGGGACAGCCTGCCGCCGATGGAAAACTGACTCCGGCGGATATTCAAAATGCATTAGATTTACACACCGATGAGCATATGGTCCAGCCAAAGATGGTCTATATCTCCAACTCAACCGAGGTTGGTACCCAATACACCAAAACGGAACTGGAAGAGCTTTCCCGCTTTTGCCGGCAGCATCACTTATATTTGTTTTTAGACGGCGCAAGATTAGGTGCCGCATTAACCAGTCCGATCAATGACCTGACACTGGCTGATATTGCCAATCTGGTGGATGTCTTCTATATTGGCGGCACCAAGAACGGCGCACTGTTTGGCGAGGCCGTCATTATCACCGCCCCGGAACTAAAAGCTGATTTCCGCTTTATGATGAAGCAGCGCGGCGGAATGCTGGCAAAAGGATGGTTGTTAGGAATTCAGTTTGAAGAATTGTTCCAGAATCAACTGTTTTATGAGATGGCCGAACATGCCAATGATATGGCTGCTGTGCTGAGAAAAGGAATTGCTGAATGCGGTTATGAATTTCACTGGAATTCAATGACGAATCAGCTCTTCCCGATTTTCCCTGATACCGTCATCGAAGCCTTAAGCAAAGATTTCTCATTCCACCCCCAGGTGGTCATTGATGACACCCATACCTGTATCCGTCTGGTAACCTCCTGGGCAACAAGACCGGATGGTGTGAACCTGTTTTTAGGGAAACTTAAAAGCTTGAAATAAAGACTTACCAGTCAAATGGGGGCGGCCGCATCAGCTGATTTGAATCAACTGGTGCGGCCGCCCCAACCTGCACAATCATTACTTGTTATCGCTTTTTGATCTTCCGCCATCCCCAAACCGCCAGCAGAGTCATGGCAACAGCCAACAACCCGCCGGCCAAATGCAGCTTTGTGCTTCCCGCCGGGGTTACCGTATCAACTTTCAATTCATATGCAAAGGAAATGGGCCGGGTATCGCTTTCATTTCCCGCCTGATCAATGGACACCACCCTGAGCACATAATCTCCCGGTTCCTGAATCCGCAAAGTTACAACACCGTCAGCATCTGTCTTGTAATGATCAACTTTCTGATCATTTAAATAGATTTCTTTAATCACATCCCCCCTTTGCTCGGTCCAGATAGTGATGGTAACCGGAATATTATAAACGCCTCCATCCTCTACACCTTGAATCAGATTTACCGGCCTGGTCGCATCAAAGAAAAATTCTATCGGTTTCATAACGGAATGATTATTCGCAGTATCTTTTACTTCCAAACCAATTACATACTTTCCGTCTTTTTCGATTGGATTGCGGAACCGGACAATGCTGTCTTCATAATCATACTCAACATCCTGCCCGTTTAAGGTTACAGACACGACTGTCATTACATCGGTATTCCAAACCTCAATGGTCGGATAAAAAGACTCATTTGTATATGTTCCAATAATTTCCTTTTTTTGAAAGACAAACACAGCCCCCTTTTGGTTAACTGAGAAACTTATTTTTTCTTCTGTCAGATTTCCTGCCTTGTCATAAATCTGCGCAGTTAAGGTATAATTGTCATCCTCTTCAATGGGGTCAAATGAACAAACCACTTTTCCACCAACCAGATCTGACTTCCGCTTTCCTTTTATCTCCCCATTGCTGTAGCTTTCCAGGACAATCCGCGAACGCGACGTATCAAGATTCTCATCTTCATACGTTATGACCGGGCTGACCGCATTTTTATTTGCTGTCAGGTTTGCAACACCACTGACCGTTACTGATGGGGGCTTTGTATCAATTATGAAGGATTGCTGTTCCATCGGCAGACTGCTGCGTCCTGCCAGATCCGTACAGGAAACCGTCAGCGCGCATGGCCCGTCATCTTTAAACAGAACCATGGTGGTATGTTTTTCACCGGCATGCGTCCATACCCCTGAGGCTGTGCCACCAACCGGTTCCATGATTACGTTCTTTTCCGAGAAGTTTACTTCATTAATCGTAACCGTAGCCCTTCTTGCCGAAGCGTAATATTCTTGATTCGAAACCGTGTTAACATCATAATGGATCAAAATTTCCGGTGCCGCACGATCAATTTTAAACTCTAATGTAGTCTCCTGCAGCCTTTCGCTGCTTTCGTCCTTTTGCACCCATATAACGCAGCGATAGATTCCGTCCTGATCGAAGATGGTCTGACCGCTGTACATCGATACTGGTGACTGCTCCTGCCTCTGTCCTAAGCTGGTGTTCCAGATCTGATAGTAAATCTGATATCCTTCCGCCGACTCAATCATAAGCCTGGGAAAGGCATAATACCACCCATCCCGATTAGCCGCCGAATACTGAATTGACAAGAGGTCATTTTTTGTCTCTTTGATTTCCACACCGGCACTTCCACCACCGCTGCCGCCATTTGCACCTCCTGGTGCCGGCTGTGTAGCACTCGTGCCGTTGTTGTCATCAGCACCGCCGTCATTAGTCGAAGGCGCCTCATACTCCGGAAGCACTATCGTAATTGGATTTTCCAGCGTTATTTCCTGGCTGCAATACGGACAGTCATAATGAGCTTCAACTGAAAGCAGATTACCTGTACCGGCAGCAGGTTTAGTAATTGAAAAAGAGGTTCTGGTACCAACCGTATTTGCAGATACCCTGACAACTCCGTTCAACATCCCCTGATATGTAACATCTTTATTAAAGCTCAGACTATAAGTGACTGATCTTGTAGTCTCGCCGGTTTTCACACTTTCTGTTAAGTATGCGTGTTTATCATGATATATCGGCCGTAATGTAATCTGACCAAGTGCATTGGCATACTGCATCAAGCTTTCTATCGAATAACTTTGACCTGGCATTAAATATACCGGATATTCTGTTATCTGAACTTCCTGCGGATCAGCATCCGAGTCAGTTGCAACATTTACATCATCCTCTAAAAGGATATCATCTTCTGCAGAATCGTCATCCTCGGAATCCGTTCCGGAGGTACTTGCATCTGATGGAGTGGCATCGGATGGGGTGGCATCCGATGGCGTGGCATCCGATGGAGTGGCCAAATACCCTACATCCGGTTCGACCTTTATCACCTGCCAGCTGCATATCTCTTGTCCTGCCGGCACCGACAGCTGATCGTAAATCGCATTTCCCAATGACGGAGCAGTAAAAAACTCGCCTGAGATGCCATCATTTGCGCTTATTATGGTATACTCATCTTCCTCATCCAGTATGGCATAGTAAAACGAATGTGATGCTTCATTTGCTCTTGTATTAATACATGCCATAACAATAATTCCTGCAACAATCAGATAAAGCATGCCAAATATCGGTATCATTATCTGCATATTAGTTTTCTTTTGCATTATACTCTCCCTCTATATTCCATTTGTATATATAAAAATCACTTCCTCCAACACGCTCCATTCCGCTTTATCTGAATGCAGCAAGGTTGTCTCTCTACTCTCGCCAGTCTCTGCTGTCATCTGTCTGACAGGCAATGGCATTGTCTGGTAAGATTTCCCCAGTTTTTGAACCCGATATGAGGATACATCCTTCCAGGTCTTCCAGATATGCAGGCGAAACCATATCATCACACAGAGCAAAAACATCAGGATCGCCACGGAAAAGCCGCCGTATAACAATATTTGATTCATATTTTCCTCCAAATAAAACACTTTCTATAATGCTCCGGCATTCCTAAGCTTCTTCTCCAATGATTGGTAATTGGCATCTGACTGTGCTCCCGGAATCTGTCCGGCCTGTTCATATATCATTTTTGACTGCTCAATATTCTTCTGATCAATTAATGCCATTGTTGCATAACTGATATATGCCGTGAGGTTATTGGGATAACGGTCGATAATTGACTGATACTGCCCGGCTGCTTCCCGATAGGACTTTTTCCCTCGATAAATATCACCGATTTTATTCTCATACACGACCCGGTCTTTTTCCGGTATGAATGACAGGTAATTCTGGTAATATGTAATTGCCCGGTCATAATATTCCGCCATCAGCTTCTTGTCATTTTCGATATTTCCCTGCCGGTAGCTGGTATCGGCAACCGCAATCAGAATATCCGGCTGGTACCTTTCCAGCTGTGCTGAATCCGTATAAGCATCCAGCATCAAAGCTTCCGCCTTTGACAACAATTCCATGGCCCGGTCGAAAGGGCGTGCATCCATCACCTGAAGGTTGGGTGCATTGCCTCGGTATACGTTGGCCAGCATCAGATAATCCTGAATCCGGTCTTCCACCGAAAGCATCTGATCCACATACTGCTCTGCCTGCAGCAGGTTTTCCATCATCACGCCCCAGTCAATATTCAGACTGGACAAGGACTCGGCAATTGACATGTAGTACTGGGCCTGGGGATATTCTTTCTTATCCACCAGGGAAAAATACTGGTATGCCGCCGCATAATCCGGTACAAAATCAGTGTCTCTGTTATTGCCGCTGAAGTATACCTCTGCCATCTTCATCAGCACATCGGAATTCTGCATCAGATTCCCCTTGCCGGAAGAAATCATGGCCGACAACAACATCAGACCATTTCGGGTCTGTCCTTTGCCTTTACTTAAGTAATAATCCAACAGTTGATTATAAGCTTCCGAGCGAAATGGTTCAATATTGATTGCTTTTTGGTAAAAGCCAATTACTTCCGGATCAATCTCCATCGAATCCGGCGAAATCGCAATCCGCAAGGTTGCTTCCGTAAGACATGCACTATAGGATTCTTTTACCTCCTGCCTGATTCCCAGCAAACCGTAGCTGCCGCAGACAATACCGGCAAAACACAACAGAAAGCAGGTCAAAAATAAAGCAATCTTTCGCTTTTGTTTCTTAATATAGCTGTCATCCAGCTCCCGGTAATGGGTCAGTGCCTCCCGCAGTTCCCCACAGGACTGAAAACGGTCATCCGGATTTTTCTGAACACATTTTTCCACGATTTTCTCCAGGCCCGTGGATAATGCCGGATTCCAGCAGCGGATGGGATATATCTCATAAGGTGGTTCACTTGGATTGTGACCGGTCAGCAGATGATACACGGTCGCACCCAGATTATAAATATCTGTCCGGGCATCGGTCTGCCGCTGGCTTTCACCGCCGAATTGCTCTGGCGCTGCATATCCCATGGTTCCCAGACAGGTGGTGTCCAGCAGATTATGCTCTTTGTATTTTCTGGCCGTGCCAAAATCAATTAAAACCACATTGCCATCCGGCTTCAGCATAATATTGGCCGGCTTCATATCGCGATAAATGATCGGCTGTTCCTGGGTATGCAGATATTCCAGCACATCACACAGCTGGATTGCCCAATCCACTACTGTCTCCTGAGGCTGTATGCCTTCCTCATTCATAACTGCCGACAACGCTCTGCCTTCAACGTAATCCATCACAATCAAGAGAGTACCCTCTGTTTCAATGATATCGGCAATGCTTGGCAGATGGCTGTGCTTTAATTCCTTAAGCAGGTTCGTCTCACCGATCAGGCCCTGCCGCACCACCTCAAAATTCTCAATGCCTTCTTTACGTACTTCTTTGATGGCCCATTGCTTATTGGCTTTTTCGTTCATCGCCAGGTAGACAACACTCATGCCACCCTGACCGATCTTATTCAGAACCTTATATTTCCCGTCAATCAGAGTACCAATCTCTAACATCTGTTTCTTGCTCCTTCTTGTTTTTCCGCCGAATGCAGGTAAAGTGGGCTTTCCTACGTACGTATGATAGCGGCCGTGATATTGTCGCGTTCCGCGCGTGCTTTGTTCAAATCGATCAACCCGCGCAGCCGACTCTGAGCAGCAGCCTTGTCATGCAGCACAGAAGGATTCAGGTTCGTAAAGATCTCTTCTCCCGTCAGTTCATGGCGAAATCCATCGGTACACAGCAGATAGATGGCATCGGCAAGGATTTCTCCCGTTTTATACTGGGGTACTACTCGTTCCGAGGCCCCGACACATTGAAGGAGTACATTCCTCCGGGCATCCACCCGGGCTTCCGCTGCCGACAAAATGCCCTCCCGCTGTTCCTTTGCCACTACGGTCTGATCCTCTGTCAGCTGTACCAGATCATGTTTCAATTCATAAACCCGGCTATCTCCCACGTGAATCAGATAATAGGTATTACTTATGAACAAAAGAGCCGTCACCGTAGTACCTAAGTGAATCTGGCGGCTGATTCCCCACTCCCTGATGATCTGATTCTGCTTCTGAATAATATGGTTAAATTCATCATACACCCACCTGCTGTCTGCCTGCTCTTTCAGTGACACCGGATTTATCCCGGAAAGCCACTCATCAAATGCCTTGACTACCTGGGCGCTGGCCACCTCGCCCCGGTCCAGGCCACCCATTCCGTCACAGATTACCGCCAGTACTACATCCCCAACCGCCCGATGGCATACATGCCGCATAAACAGGCTATCCTGATTCGTCTCTTTGGTCAGTCCGATATCGGTATCGGCAGCAAGCAGATATGGTTTACTCATCCCTGATTCTCCTTAAATTCAAACTCTTCATCAGCCAACAGGATAACTGCACCATCCCAAAGCTCTGCCTGCTCCTGGGGGGCTAACTGAAGGCCATCCACATAGGTGTGGTTTAAGGAGTTGTTGTCCACAATCACATAAGAAGAACCCTTGCGCATGATATCGGCATGGCTGCGGCTGATTGCCGTATTATCCTTAATGCAGTAGTCTACATAACTGGGCTCTTTCCCCAGGCGGAAGACCTGCTTCCGGATGGTAATCCGCTCACCGGTTTTCTTACGGACCAGGCAGGCCGCCACATCGATGTCCGGACTGCTGCCGCCGCCCAATACCGTTGTCTCCCCGCCGGTCGGAGTTGCCAGTACTGTCGTTTCGCCAATCGTGGCCACCGGTTTTTTATAATCCGGCCTCACCAAAGCCGCCGCCGGTTCCGTCTTTACTTCTGCTGCCGGTTCAGCTTCCTTCTTCTTGCCAAAAGAAAACAACGGTTTCTTCTCCTTTTTCTCTGCTTTTGCTTTCCCCTGGAAGTTATTCATCGTAACCGGATTCTCCACACCCGGTATCAGGAAGCCTTTGCCGCCAATCGGTGCCACTTCTGGGGGCATCTCAATCTTTTCTTTTTTCTTGAAAAAGCTCTTCTTTTCTTTTTCCGGTTTTGCTGCCGATGCCGGGGTCTTAGGCGGTTCTGCCTCTGTTCTGACGGTCGGCTGAACCGGTACACTTCTGTATTCCTGCCTGGCCGGTTCTGGTGTCACCGGCCGTCTCTCATTGCCATTTAGCAGGCGTGACACTAACTGATGAAAACCGGCCGGGGAAAATCCCCCATCACTGTTTAAATAATTGGACAATTCCAGCAGATAATCTCCGTTTTCACCGGTTTCAAACCGACTGCTGAACAGGATTTCCTTGAAGAATCGCCTGATATCCGGCGCTGCCACTTCCCGCACCAGCGGAAGGCATACCAAAAACGTTTCCGAAGTACTCACATTTACATAAATATCAGAAATGCTAAGCTGCAGCTGATGTGGTTCCAGCATATATTCTTCACTGCTTAAAAATGCTCCGGTAATCGTCTTGAACAGCATCAGTAATTTTTTTCGGGAAACCGTACCTGTTAAATAAGACTCAAGAGATACTTTGGACGAAATGAGATAGCGAATCAGACGTTCTCCGTCTCTCATGTAATAAGAAGCCGGCAGCAAACCGGGAATCTTATTATTGGTCAACATCCCCAGGCTTAACTCATCCGTTACCTCACCCTTTTCCATGGTATAGACCAAATAGGTCTCACTTCCGGTATTTTCGGTTTTAAACATTGCATTCACCATCCTTTTATCAAATCGTACCGCGCCTGCCTTCCAATACCGGAAGTCCTGTCAACTGTTCCACCACCTGTTTGCTTGTATTTCCGCTGCAATAAGCAATAAACTCCTTGATTGGTATCTGCCCGCCATAGGAAACCTGTTTCCGGTCATTGGCCTTATTGCAGATAATCATTAATTTTGTGCTTACGTCAATCTGTTTGTTCCTTTCCATTAAAAGAACCGTCTGGGAAACGGCTTCCAGCTTCTTCATACCGATCTCGCTTTGTTCCGCTACCATACACAAGCGGTAAGCAAACCTGGCCAATACCTTCAGGCGGGAATGCAGATTGTGATTGGTGTCAACAACAATCCGTTCGTAATTCCCCAGGGCCTGCAATTCTTCCAGCAGCAGTGATATGTCGTTGTCCTGAAGTTCCAGCATATCAATGGCATTTTCACTGGCCCGGAAAAAGAATACACCGGAAAGATCCTGGCGAACCAGACTCTCCAGCCGCAGGGCCAGATTAGGCTTATGACTTTTTACCGCATAGATAACATCTTCAAATCCACCGTTGCCTTCGCCCTGGAAAAAATAGTCGGTAGAACTTAGCTTCTCCAGATTCAGATACAAGGTCCTGACCCCCTTGCCCGCCAGCTTCCTGGCATAAGCTGCCGCCAGGCTGGTTGCGCCGGCACCGCCGCTTACAGGCATGAACACTTCAATCACTGTTTTATCATTTTCGCCAATCTTATAGGCAATACTGTCGGACTGATATTCCGAAAACAGCCTTAAAATCTCTTTGTAGATTAAATCCGGTTTCTGATATTTACAGATTGCCTTGATTCCATGAATACTGTCGATGGAAAGTGATTCTGTAAAATACGCAACCAGCATTTTATCATTGATATCCGCTAAATCCTCCTTGCATTGCTCGGAAATCAGCACCGCATCAATGTTGCGGGAAAGAAGGTTTTCTTTAAATAATTCATAGGTAGTGTAGTAGGATAATTCCAGCTTGTCATGATACCGGTTTCCATAATAATTCAGCAGTCTGTCTGCATACTTTTGATCCTGATCCACAATGGCCAATCTGACTTTCATGTTAGCAATCTCCTCTTTTCTTTTGTTATTGTATCAACGTAATCATTTCCCAGCTGTTTCTGCGGATCGCGGCACTGCCAACTGGCGAGAACGGCTTTGCCTCCTTAAATTCTGCCAATATCCTGATGCGGTTGGCCTGATCGATATATCCCCACTTTCCGTCAATCTGAACCGGTGCCAGGTCACAGGCAAAGGATTCCGCCTGATCATATTGAGGTGATATGACCATACTGCCAGCCTGATCCACATATCCCCATGTTCCGTTCTGACATACTGCGGCAGGCTGTGATGACGCAAAGCACCGCACCTCTTCAAAGCCAGTGTCTGAAATCTTTTCGCCGGTGGAACTGTATAAATAGTAAGCTTCATTCTGTTTCGCAAAAAACACGCCGTATTCACTGGCTTGGCCGTATTCTGTTACCACAATTTCGTCAAATATGTAGTCCGTGACATTCTCAAATTTGGTATTAACAAGCGCCCATTTCCCATTTTTCCTGACTGCTGCCGTTCCCTCACAGAAAACACCGGCATATTCCCACTGTGGCTCCTGTACTACCGTTAACTGGTCATCCATATAGCCATAGAGTCCATTGACACAAAAGGAAATCAAACCATCCCCGAACATTCCCAATTCATCGACCGGCTGATCCGGAACCAGCTTCCGGTATCCACCCTTATTAATGCAAAACCATTGATCCTCCAATTTTACAGTTGCCAGTTCCGGTTGTCTGGCATAGGGGGTAATAACCTGATAACCTGCCCGCACCGCCACATCACCGTTCTTTTCAAGAAGTCCAAACAATCCTTGATCCTCATATACCGCATAGTTATTGCAGAATGGCAACACATTGTCTTTGCCCACATACCGGCTGCTGTAGGTGCCTCGCAATTCCGCCAGCTCCTGAATGTACAATTCGCTGTCGGTTCTTTTCGCAGCGGCCTGCTTTAATAATTCAATGGCATATTTCTTCTTTTTGCTCTCTTTATAATAATTTACCATTTTCATGACGATTTCTTCCGGATAGTTATATTCCTTTACAAGTTCATCGCCATAATCAATAAAATCACCGTATTTCTTCAGATTTGCATACATGTCCATAATCTTCAGCTGTACGGTATAAGGTTCCTTGGTGTAATTCAATGCTTCTTTGTATTCTGCCAGTGCATCAATATAGATTTCCTTTTCTTCATACGCCTGCGCCTGTCTCATATGCTCCTCAAATGCATCGTTTTCTTTGCCAAAGCCGCTGATGGTGACGCCCCAGCCAATCAGCATGAGAAGCAGCATGAGAGGCATCATAATCTTTTTCATAATTTGCCTCCTAAAAACCCAAAAGCATAGACAATATCACCCCGACTGCCACATAAGGTGCAAATGGTACCGCCTCTTTTAAGTTTATTTTCTTTCGTATCACACG
>Ga0153924_1001507_pt1 | contig 11430 bp, 10 predicted proteins | sample TSNJ008MetaG_FD_104709 | JGI IMG/M metagenome (GOLD analysis project Ga0153924, IMG submission 104709) | Attine ant fungus gardens microbial communities from New Jersey, USA - TSNJ008 MetaG | ecosystem: Host-associated > Fungi > Mycelium > Unclassified | place: USA: New Jersey, Wharton State...
GACGATACAATAAACAACGTCGAGGATTCCATCTCCGAACCGATTGCTCCGGCCATTTTCCATGCTTCCCACAGCTGCAGCAGCTCATGTTTTGCCGGCATCCGTTCAGGATCATGCTGTCCATAGTAGGAATCCTTGCACTCTACCACACCAACAGCATTTTTATTCCCCAGCTTGTCCGCGGCCGACTTAAGGGCACAGACCAGGTCAAAATTGGGTACGGCCGGAAACTCGATCGGAATATACTCCCGTCCGGTACCGTCTTTCCTGATCGCTCCGGTCGGTATGATCAGGGTTCCCGGTTCAATATCCGGATCAATTCCGCCGCAGGTGCCGATCCTGATAAAGGTATGTGCTCCGATCATATGCAGTTCTTCCAGACCAATGGCGGCTGAGGGACCACCCATACCGGTTGACATGACACTGACTTTGACCCCTTCCAATGAACCGGTCCAGACTTCATATTCACGGTTGGTCTGAACATATTTGGCATCATCCAGGAAAGCGGCAATCTTTGCCACCCGGCCCGGATCTCCGGGCAGCAGTACATATTCTCCCACATCCCCGACTTTGCATTTAATGTGATGCATTAATTCCCTTTCCTTTGTCATAAGTGATCCTCCCGCAAAAATATACTGTAACAATTATAGCATGACTTTTGAAATATCGCAATATAGATATGATGATTTGCCAATTGTAAAATAGCAATAATATTGCAACAAATAACCATTGACATATTCTGATTTTCAAATATAATATAATTATACACAATTTTTTTCTAAAAAACGAGGTTAATATAGTAATATGGCAAAAAAACACACAATCAGCAAAGAACTAATCATAGACATAATGATAATATCTTTTGGATTGATGATATCTTCATTTGGTACGGCCCTGTTTTATCAGGCTGACATGGGTTCGGGGGCGATGGCAACCTTCAGCGACGGGCTGCACCGTCTGCTGGGAGTCAGCTACGGAACTGCCAATCTGACGGCAAATATGTTTTTTTTACTGCTGCTGTTCTGCTGTGACCGTAAGATGATCAATATCGGAACTTTATTATGCGTTACCCTGATCGGCATCTTTGTTGATATCGGAAATCTGTGTTTCGATATGCTGCCGATTGCGTCAGCTCCGTTTTACATAAGGTTCGGATGTGCGCTGACCGGATGTGTCATGATGGGAATCGGGCTCTCCTTATATGTGGCCGTGAACCGGGGCTTCGGCGCTCTGGAAGGATTGGTAAAGTACTTTTGTGCCAGAACCGGACTCAGTTTTGATAAGATAAAAATCGGCCAGGATCTGATCCTGATCATCCTCGGAATTAGCCTGCAGGCAAAGTGGGGAATCGGGACCCTGATCTCCGCCGTTACGATCGGACCGATCATGAAACTTTTTATTGGTGTATTTCAAAGAGTTCTGCATCGGGAATCTATAAAAATTAACCCTGACAAGGTTAATTAATAAATATTTTACAATTTAAGGAGGTTGAAAAAAATGAAAAAAGCATTGACAATCGGTTTGGCCCTGGTTCTGGCCGCCGGCCTGACCGGCTGTGCCGGACAGAAACCGCAGGAGACGAGTGCACCAACGACTGCTGCCGGCACCACCACCGCAGGTACCGGTGAAGAAACCACCGCAGCCGAAACCAGCAAGGGGAACGATGAAGCCGGCGGTACCGGAACCATCGATCTGTCACTCTTTGAAGATGATGATATCGGTGTCTGCCTGGTGATCAACACCAATCTGGGTGACAAATCGATCTGCGACTTATCTTATGCCGGACTGAAGCAGGTGGAGGCAGACTACGGGGTCAGGGTTAAATGTATTGAACTTGGCGGCGATGCAACCAAACAGATTCCAACTTTTATTGATCTGGCCGAAGATCCGTCCTGGGATATTATCATCACCGGGACACCCAACATGCGTGAAGCGATGCTGGAAGTAGCCGGCGATTATCCGGAGCAGATCTTTATTCTTTATGATTCCGCTGCTGCTAATGAGAGCGAGGGCATTACCGCTGCCGACTATCCTAATGTCTACTCCATGGAGCACGCTCAGAATGAAGGCTCTTATGTTGTTGGTGCAGCAGCGGCAATGCTGACCACCTCCGGCAATGAAAAGACCAACGATGAACACATCATCGGCTTTGTCGGCGGCGGACAGAATACCGCCATCGAAGATTTCCTGGTGGGATATATCGAAGGTGCCAAAGCCGTTGATCCGGAGATAAAAGTATTGATTTCCTATATTGGCAGCTTTGCCGACTCCGCCAAAGGAAAAGAGTTGGCCATGGCGCAGATCGACCAGGGTGCTGATGTTGTCTTCGCAGTTGCCGGCGGTGCCGGACTGGGTGTCCTGGCCGGATGTGCGGAGAAAAATGTCTATGCCATCGGGGTTGACGGTGACCAGTACGAAATCCTGAAAAATGACGATCCGGTTACTGCTGCCGCAATCTGCACCTCCATGCAGAAAAAGTGCGACCAGACTGTTTATAACTGTGTCAGCCGGGCGCTGGAAGGCACTCTTCCCTTCGGTACCTATGATAAGCTCGGTTTAGCCGACGGTGTGGTCGGTGCGGCTGACAATGAGAATTTCCAGGCTATTTTCGACGCTGCGCAGATCAAAAAGCTGAAAGATATCGAAGCGAAAGTCGCATCCGGCGAAGTAAAGGTATTTTCCGCTATCGGTGCAGACGATTCGGCTATTCAGGAAATTAAGAACAGCGTTCAGTAAGACCCCTTTCCACTGCCGCAGTCTGACCGCCTGCGGCAGTTCTTGCCAGAAGAAAGAACCGGAGGAACAACAAATGGAATTAAACATTTTATCTATGGAACATATAACAAAAGTTTATTCCAACGGCTTTGTAGCCAATAAAGATATAAACTTTTCCGTTCACGAGGGCGAAATCCACGCTCTGGTAGGCGAAAACGGGGCCGGCAAAAGCACCCTGATGAAGATGCTGTTCGGTACGGAAAAGCCGGATCAGGGACGGATCCTCCTGCACGGTCAAGAGATACATATCGATAATCCCACAGTCGCGATCAGCCATGGTATCGGGATGGTCCACCAGCACTTTATGCTGGTTCCGTCACTGAGTGTGGCCGATAATCTGGTAGTCGGAATGGAACCAAAGAAAAACGGCCTGTACGATATTGCAAAAGCTAAGGAAATCGCCAAAGAAGCGGCTGATAAATACAATTTTCATATTGATCCAAACGCCAGGATCAGAGATCTTTCCGTCGGCCAAAAACAGAAGGTCGAGATCTTAAAAGCCTTGGTCAGGGGAGCGAAAATCCTGATTCTCGACGAACCAACCGCAGTTTTGACACCACAGGAGACAAAAGAATTATTTATTGAATTAAAACAGCTCAAATCACTGGGCTATACCGTTATCTTTATTTCTCACAAGTTAAATGAAGTCAAGGAATTATGCGACCGGATCACCATCTTAAGAGGCGGCCGGATGATCAGTGTCGAAGAAATCGCCGGAATTACCGAACTGGATATCTCTCGCAAGATGGTTGGCCGAGATGTCCGCCTGGACATCGAAAAGAAACCGGCGGTGGCAAAACAGACCATCTTAAAAGTATCCCATGTGAATAAGGTCAATAATCTGGGCAAGCAGGTACTGAACGATGTCTCTTTCTGCATTCCGGGCGGGGTGATCCTGGGCATCGCCGGAGTTGAGGGCAACGGCCAGAGCGAGATCTCCGAAATCATCTCCGGAATGGAGCGGACCTTTGATGGTGAAGTTGAAGTAAACGGTCGGAATATCCGCAACATGTCCGTCCGGCAGCTACGCGAAAACGGTGTTGCCCACATCTCCGAAGACCGGATGACTTACGGCATTGTCGGCGACGGCAGTATTTCCGAGAACATCATCTCCGACCGCTACTATAAGAAGGAATTTCAAAAAGGCCTGCTGATGAACCAGAAAAAGATTGATGATCTGGTCACAGACCTGATTGAGAAATTCGGCATCAAATGCGACGGCAAGGATCAGCCGGCCCGGATGCTGTCCGGCGGCAATATGCAAAAGGTCGTGGCCGCCCGGGAATTCACCAACAATGCTGATCTGATCATTGCCAATCAGCCGACCCGGGGAATCGACGTCGGTGCCAGCATGTTTCTCCGCAACAAGCTGGTGGAGCTGCGGGATCTGGGAGCGGCAATTCTGCTGATATCAGCCGATTTAAGCGAAGTCATGGAGGTCAGCGACCGTTTGATCGTCATGAGCGGCGGCATGATTTCCGCCTATTTTGAAGATGCATCGCAGGTAACGGAGGAAGAAATGGGACTCTATATGCTGGGGCTGAAGCAGATGTCGCCGGGCGAGATAAAGGGGGTATCCAATTGAATACAAAGAATATCGAGAAGCAGTTTCAGATTTTGCGGACGCTGCTGGCTATCGCCATCGCGACGGCGGTAGCATTTATCATCATTTATTTTATCGACGATAATCCCACGGCGACAATTAAGGAATTTGTGCTGGGACCACTGCAGTCCAGACGCAAGATCGGAAATATCATCACCAATATGACACCCATGCTCTTTGTCGGCACCGGCGTCTGTCTGATCTTTTCCGCCAATCAGACCAATATGGCGGTGGAGGGAGGCTTTTTTGTCGGCGCCATGCTGGCCAGTGTGGCCGCAACCATGATTAAGCTGCCGACACCGCTCCACATCCCCCTCTGTCTGATGGCCGGCGGCGTGGCCGGAGCTGCGGCGACTGCCATTCCAACGTTTTTATTTGTCAAATACAATGCCAAACCAGTGGTCAGTTCGATCATGGTCAATAACATGTGCCTGTACGTCGGCCTGTTTGTTATCAACCATCTGATCCGCGATCCGGGAGCCGGCTTCCTGGCCTCTTACAAATTTGCCGAGACTTCCAGATTTCCGGAAATGGTCAAGGGCACCGGTGTTCACTACGGCATTCTGGTCGGCATTGTTGTTTTAATCGTCGGTTATCTTTATCTAAACAAAAGCAAGGCCGGATATGAGATCCGAACAGTTGGCCGGAATGTGGACTTTGCCAGGTATTCAGGCATTCATGTCAGCCGGGTCATTACCAAAGCACAGCTGCTGGGCGGTTTCTTAGCCGGTATGGGAGGTGCGGTTGAAGTCCTGGGAATGTATAAACGGTTTCAGTACCAGGCTCTGACTAATCACGGCTTTGACGGCATTATGATCGGTATCATGGCATCCTACAATCCCAAAATGCTGCCGCTGGCCGCCCTCTTCCTGGCCTATATCCGGGTTGGCGCGGACTGTATGCAGAGAAACAGCAATGTACCGGTCGAACTGGCAAACATTATGATCTCCGTGATCGTTATTATGATCGTGGCCGAAAGTTTCCTGTATAAGATGAAGCACCGGCGGATTGTGGCGGCGGCGGGGAAGGAACTCGCCGGAAAGGAGGCGGCATAACCAATGGATAAAATATTTGCAGCTATTTTCACACCGGCCTTTTTATTCTCTGTCATCCGGGTATCAACCCCATTGATTCTGGGTTCGATGGCAGCCCTGATCTGCAATCGCGGCGGCATGCTGCACATTGCTTTTGAAGGAATCATGCTGTCAGCGGCATTCTTTGGAATGCTCACCAGTGCTCTGACGCAAAACGTCTTTTTGGGAATTCTGGGGGCAATCGGGGGCGGACTGCTGATCTCCATGCTGCTTGGCTACTTTAGCCTGGTCCTTAATTCCAACCGGACCCTGACCGGCATCGCCCTCAATACTTTTTCATCAGCCGGAACGGTATTTGCCCTGTACCTGCTGGTTCAGGACAAAGGAACCTCCAGTTCGCTGCCGTCGCTGACCGTATCCAACCTTCAATTGCCGGTTATTAAGGATATTCCGGTCCTGGGAACCATCCTGTCAGGACATAATGCTTTGACCTATCTGGCGTTTTTAGTTGTTTTCCTTACTTATATCATCATTTTCCGGACGGCCCTGGGACTGCAGATCCGAACCGTTGGCGAAAATCCCGATGCCGCCGCATCGGTAGGAATCAATGTGATGCGCATACGTTTTATCACCCTGGGAATCAGTGCTGTAGTCGCATCGCTGGCCGGAGCTTACATGTCCATGGGATATCTAAGCTGGTTTTCCCGGGATATGATGGCAGGACGCGGTTTTATGTCGATTGCCGCCCAGAATCTGGGCGCCGCCCTGCCGCTGCCAAGCCTTTTAGCATCCCTGGCTTTCGGTGCCGTCACGGCTCTGGCCAATGTCCTCCAGACCCTGAACATGCCTTCCGAAATCATTCAGGCAATGCCATATGTCGCTACCCTGTTCGGCCTTGGAATCTTCGGTTTTTCCGGCCAGCGCAGCCAGCACAGACAGGCCCGGTCCATTCTTGCTTCGGCAAAACAAAAAGGGAGTGAAGAAGAATGATTTTATCCCACTGTAATTTTTTCTCCAGAATCCTGAACAACCATGTGGATGTCAATGTACTGCTGCCGTCCATGCCGGACAACAGCCACTTCTTCCATAGCTTTGATGAGATCTATGCAGACCGGGTCATTCCGGTTCTGTATCTGCTTCACGGGGCCCTGGATGACTATACGATGTGGCTGCGCCAGACGAATGTGGAGCGTTATGCCGAGGCCGCCCGGATTGCCGTCGTCATGCCTTCCGGCCAGAACAGTTTCTACAGCAACGCCAGGCAGGGCTTAAATTACTTTGATTACATTACCGATGAACTGCCGTGTTTTATCGAATACACGTTTCCGGTTGCCCGGACCGGCAGGCACCGTTATATTGCCGGCCCTTCCATGGGCGGATACGGGGCCGCTAAATGCGCCTTGACAAAACCGGATTATTACCGGGCCTTTGGCAATTTTTCCGGAGCCGTTGATCCGGCAAAGCTGGAGCCGCTGATGGCGGCGATGGGATTTGATTTTTTCCGTTATGACCTGATTTTCGGCGGCAGCAGCAAGGTCACCGGAAGCCGGGATGATCTGACGGTTTTAGCCGAGTTATGCCGGGAGCAGGCAGTTAAACCGGAAGCATTTATCGCCTGCGGCGAACAGGATACCAACAACTATGCCATGAACCTTGACTTGTATCAGAAACTGACAGCATGTGGCTTCACTGCCGGATTCACCGGCGGCGAAGGCCGGCATGACTGGGCTTACTGGGACCACTGCCTTGAACTTTTTATCGGCCGGATAAAAAGCCTTACTGCCGACAGATGACCATGTTTGCATTTATCGTTTTTTTCGCTTATAATCAAAAACATAAATAATGAAATGCATTTTCAGGAGGACAACATGTATATAAATCAGGCATCAGACATGGCATATGATTACATTGTGGAACGGATCCGCTCGGAGATGTGGAAGCCGGGAGACAAGATTGCAACCGAATCGCAGCTGGTCGAAATGATCGGCGTAAGCAAGGCCGCCGTCAGACAGGCCATCGAACGGCTGGTGACCATCTCCGTACTCAAGAAAGTTCAGGGTTCCGGCACCTATGTGGAAAAGAAGGAAAATATGTCCATCATGAGTGCCTCGATTTTTGGCCTGGACGACGACTTTATGCTGAAAATCCTGGAGTTCCGCAAAATGTTTGACTCCTACAATGTCGAGCTTTTTATTCAGTGCGCCACCGATGATGAGATTTTAAAGCTGGAACATAATTACGCCCAGATGATTGTTGCCAAAGATGACATCCAGCGTTTTCACAAACTGGATCAGATCTTCCACGACATTGTCGCTAACGGCACCCGCAATCCCTTGATCATTCAAATATCAAAATTATTTGTCGATATCTTCGTTGACAACCAGAAGCTGATCTATCACCATGTCGGACCGGAAAGCGGAATCAAATATCACGGCAAGATGCTGGAGGCAATCAAAGAAAAGAATGCCGAAGTGGCCGCCATTTACGCCCGAATGTCAATCGAAGAATCCATTCGCCACTACCGTTCACTGCATTAATACAGATAAGGAGGAATGCAACATGAACAGCGATGCTCTTACCCGGGAGACCTACGGGATCCTTACATCAGAGCGGCTTACCTACAAACAAAAAATCATTCAGCTGGCAAAGCAGGCTGAAAACAGTCTTGAAGTCCTGAATCTCCCGGAAAAATTTGTCAGATATTTTAAAACCCGGGCGTTATGCGACATGGACGAAGGAAATGCCCCTTATCGGCCCCGTTACGTAATGGTTGACTTCGAACGTTACTTCCGACAGGGCAGTGAGTTTTTAAATATTGCGCCGCCCCGGACCCTGGATGAGGCCATCTTTGCCCTGATCACGTTATACTGCCATATTCCCTCGATTACCACCATGCCGGTTTACATCGGCAATCTTGACACTCTGTTTGAGCCGTTTTTAGGAGAACTTGGCGACGAGGAAATCAAAGCAACATTCAAACTGTTCTTAAACTATATTGACCGGACCATCGCCGACGGTTACTGCCACGCCAACTTAGGCCCCAGGGCGCTGCGAAGTACCCGGCTCTTACTGGAATGCGAACAGGAATTACAGAATGCCGTACCCAACTTTACCATCAAATATGATCCGGATGAAACTCCTGACGAACTGATGGAGCAGGCCATCCGGTGTGCCCTTGAGTGTGCCAATCCGGCTATCGCCAATCATCCGGCCCACAAAAACACTTACCAGGACTATGGGGTTTCCAGCTGTTACAATGTCTTGCCGCTGCGGGGCGGGTCCTATATCCTTTCGCGGATCGTGATTCCCCGGCTAGCCAAAATGGCTGACAGTACCGAACAGTTCCTGACCGAACTCCTTCCCGACGCATTGCTCGGGCTGGGCCAGTATATGGACGAGCGGATTCGCTTTCTGGTCGAAGAATCCGGTTTTTTCCAAAGCTCGTTCCTGGTACGGGAAGGCCTGATCCAGCGGGAAAACTTCACCGGCATGTTTGGCGTGGCCGGCCTGTGTAACGGTGTGAATTACCTGCTACGAGACAGCGATAAACGCTATGGACGGGATCCGGAAGCAAATGACCTGGCGGACCAGATCATGACTGTCATCCAGGACTTCACCGCCGCATATCCGGCCAAATACTGCGAAGGCTCCGATGGTCATTATTTACTCCATGCCCAGGCCGGTTTATCCACTGACGAAGGAGTCACTTCCGGGGTACGGATCGTCGTCGGGGATGAGCCGGAACGATTGTATGACCACCTTCGCCACAGTGCCAGATTCCACAAGTATTTTCCGACCGGCTGCTCCGACATCTTTCCTTTCGAACCGACTGCGCAAGACAATCCGGCTGCCATTCTGGATATTATCAAAGGAGCATTTGCACTTGGCGACAAATATCTGGCTATTTATCGCTCGGACAGCGATCTGGTCCGGATTACCGGTTATCTGGCCAAACGAAGCGACATGGAAAAATATGACCGCAACGAGGTTGTTTTGCAGGATACGGTCCAAAATGGCAGCACTAATTACAAACTAAACCGTCTGAGCGAACGTAAAGTGCGGTCCTCCGGCGGATAACCGCAGAAAGGAGGTGGCAGTCCTGCTGACAGCACCGGTCATTAAAATAATCGATCAGACACTGGTAGACGGCCCGGGCAACCGGACTGCCGTCTTCTTTCAGCAGTGTAACCTGGCCTGCCGATATTGCCACAATCCGGAGACGCTTAAGCTGTGCTGCCATTGCGGAGATTGTCAGATGGGCTGTCCGGCCGGAGCACTGAAGCTGACGGATCACGTGATGCTCTGGAATAAACAGCGCTGTATCCATTGCGATCACTGCATCAAAGTCTGCCCCAACCACAGTTCGCCCAAAGTAACCGAAATGTCCGTTGATGAGGTATTCGCCGCCATTGCCGCAAACCTGCCGTTCATCAGGGGCATCACCGCATCCGGCGGGGAATGTTCCTTATATCTGCCCTTTTTAACTGAATTATTTACTAAATGCCAAAGCATCGGCCTCACCTGCCTGATCGACAGCAACGGAACCGTTCCGCTGTGGAATGAAGCAGTGATGACTGTATGCGACGGTGTTATGCTGGATGTAAAAGCCTGGGATGACGATAAGTTTTTCCGATTAACCGACGGACACAATGACCATGTGAAAGAGAATCTTTGCAAGCTGGCGCAAATGAAGAAGCTGACCGAATTGCGGGTGGTATGTTTGGAACAGGAGGACTGGGTTGATGCCAGTCAGATCATTCAGAACAGCGCCGAACAGGTTACGGAACACGCTAAAGAACATACCTTGCTTAAACTGATCCGTTTTCGCAGCGATGGTGTAACCGGCCCATTTAGCCGGATGACATCGCCATCTTCTGCGAAAATGGAACAGTTAAAGCAACTGGCCGCAGAAAAAGGGTTCCAAAACATTAAAATTGTTCGTGCAGGTTAATCCACCTCTTTGCGTTCCGGAATCGAAGGTGCCGCTCCCGGCCGGCTTACGGTAATGGCTGCCGCCGCCGAAGCCTTATATAAAATCTCCTCAATTGCTTCCCCCCTGACAATCCCTGAAATAAAATATCCGGTATAGGTATCGCCGGCTGCAGTTGTATCAACAGCCACTGTTCTCACCGCCGCCTGGTGATGCACCCTCTCGCCATCCCAGTAAACGGACCCTTTTTCCCCAAGTGTCATGACAATTTTGGCCTTCGGAAACCGGGCCGCCAGTCTGTGGAGAACCGCTTCTTCATGTTCCTTTGCAGCCCCTGCCAGAGCTGCCGCTTCCGCCTCATTCACCGAAAAGTAATCCACCAGATGAAGCGGCAGTTCAAAGATATGATGATTCATCGGCGATGGATTAAGTACAATTATCATCCCCCTGTCATGGGCGCGGCTAATGATGTATCCCAGTTCACTGATCTCATTTTGTAGAATGATCACATCACCGGCATGAAAATCAGACAAAACCCGGTCCACCTGTTCTTTACCGATCCTCTGGTTCGCGCCGCCGAACAGGATGATGCAGTTATCCCCTTCACTGTCATTCTGGATGATCGCATGACCGGTCTTCACCTGATCATCAACAGTGACATGGCTTGTATCTACACCGGCCTGCTTAAGGACCGCCAGCAAATAACCGCCTTCACCTCCGATCGCTCCGGCATGGTATACGTGCTCACCGGCCCTGGCAAGGGCAATCGACTGATTCAGCCCCTTCCCGCCGCTGAACACATTCAGATATTCTGAAGAAATCGTCTCCCCCTTTTTGACAAAATGCTCCACCCTATATACATAATCAATATTCATAGAACCAAAATTCAATAATTTCATACTCATACCTCGTAGCTTTTTATGGTGCAAAACAGCAGTTCTTTAAAACGTGCCTGATCAAATTCCATTGCCGCAAGTACATTCTTTTCCCCGGTTTCCACCGGATATCCGATTTTCCGGCCAATATCCTCCCCCGGCACAGTCCCGATATATTCCCGGTAGTCACAGACGGTCATTCCTCTGGTAAAC